>JAEEGL011332516.1_pt1 | contig 23544 bp, 19 predicted proteins | sample 9134231 | NCBI WGS metagenome assembly JAEEGL01 (sample SAMN16246548, study PRJNA631951) | gut metagenome | biome: gut microbiome; feature: rumen; material: fiber-attached | host: Bos | place: Iran: Karaj | collected 2018-10
TCATGTTCAAAAGCTGCAACTGCAAATGGAACTGCGACTGTACAATGTGATACAGCAGCTAAATATAATAGCCCAACAACACAATGTGGCAGTAATGTATATGCAAGTAATACATGTACAAGAACATATACATGTTCGACTGGTTCACCAAGTGGTGCAAACTGTGTGCAAACAAATCAAACATCATGTTCAAGTGGATGGACGCAATCTTCGGTAACAGGTTACTCATGTTCAACTGGCCAAGTAAATGGCTCAAATTGTGTATTATATGAGCAGTCTTCATGTTCTAGCGGATGGACACCAGCAGCAAATCCATCAACATGTCCTACAGGAGCGAGAATAGGAAGTACTAATTATTGTGCAGATGACGTTTACAAAATAACCTTAGATAGTCAAAGTGCTACAACCAATCCAAGCCCAACAGTATTTTATTATCGAAATGGAACAAATAAATACTATAGTGATATAAATGCCACAACTACATTATCAACGTTAACATATGATACATTGACTACATTGCCTGCCAAAACTGGTTATACGTTTGGAGGATACTATACTAATACTGGAGGAAGTGGTACACAATATATCAATACATCTGGTAAAATTATAAATAATTTATATAATACATCACCTACAAATGGAAGAACATTATATGCAAAATGGACACCTTTATCTTATACTTTAAGTATTAGTCAAGGAGCTGGTTCAACAATTACTGTTAATAGAACAAGTTCAACTGGTGGAGGTGCTACAGGAAACTTAAGTAATAATGCTACAATTTACTATGGCGATGTATTAAAGATAACAATTACTGCTAATACAGGATATACTATAGGAACACATACAGTAAATGGTAGTCCTTGGACAAGTGGAAACAATCATACTGTAGCGGGAAATGTAACCGTTAAATCAACTGCCACATTAAATTCATATACCGTAACATATAATTGTGATCCTGGAACGAACGGAACGGTTAGTGGCTCAGCACCAAGTAGTGCGACAGTTAATCACGGATCTAATGCAACAATTACAGGCAACTTAAATTGTGGCACAAGAATAGTAACAGGAACTGGTAGTAGTACTACTGCAGCTCCTGGTGTATATTATCAAACAGGATGGACTACTACTTCCGGTGGCACAGCAGCTTCTTCAATTAATATAACTGGAGCAACAACTATTTATGCTGCTTGGGCTAAGAAATTCACATATAATGCAAGCTATGAAATAGTAAGAGAATCAAATACTAACTGGAAAGCGATTTTAAAAGCTGATGGAAACTTTATTACTGCTTCTGGACAATCGTTTGCTATCGATGCCTTCTTAGTAGGCGGTGGAGGTTCTGGTGCTCCTGGTAAGTATTACTCTGGTGGCGCTGGAGGCGGCGGTGGTTATACTACTACAGCAAGTAATATTTCATTAACTGCAGGTACAACATACGCTGTTGACATTGGTGCCGGAGGAGCAAGTGTATCTGGAACTGGCAACAATCTATATGCCGGAAATGCTGGTAGTGCAACTACTGCCTTTAGTAAGACAGCGGCCGGTGGGGCAGGTGGCGTAAAAACTACTGGCGTCTATGCCGGAACTACCGGTGGTGATGGCGGTTCTGGTGGTGGCGGCGGAGCTTATGATAAGAACTCTGGTAGTGCTGGTGGAACCAACGGTGGCAATGGTGGTGGAGCTTGTAACTCTAGCACTAGAAACGGATGTCCGGGAACTGGTCAAGGAACTACAACAGGAGAATTCGGTGTATCTAGTGCGACTAAATACGCTGGCGGCGGCGGCGGTGGATGTGGATGCGCAAGTGCATCATCTGCTAGCTTTGGATCTTCTGCTGGTGCTGGTGGTTCTGGTGGTGGCGGTGCCGGAGGATGTGGAAACACTTCATATGGTACTGCCGGAACTGCTAATACCGGCGGCGGCGGCGGCGGTGGCTCAAGTTACAACAATAATAATAGTTATTATTCAGCTAGTGGAGCTGGCGGAACTGGAGTTGTCATAGTTAGAAATAAACGTTAAAAAGTCATAAGTAAAAGCTTATGACTTTTTTGTTTACAAAAAAAGATAGATTTCTCTATCTTTTAATGTCTAATAATAAAGACAATATTATTGGTTTTCTACCAGTTTCATTCATAATGAAACTTGAAAGATTTTTGGTTAGGTCTGTTTTGATATCATTAAATGTTATTTTCTTATCTTTTAAATCATTGTTGATAATCTTACTTGCGTTTTTCTCAATCTTCTTTATTAATTCTTCATTTTCATTTATTTGGACAAATCCTCTTGTTGTAATATTTGGACTAATTAGTAGCTTTTTGTTTTGCATATCGATATTAGCAATAACTAATAAAATACCATCACTTGCCATTACCTTTCTATCATGCATAACGGCACTTGAAACATCACCAATTCTGTTTCCATCTACGAATATATCATTAATTTCAATTTTTCCAGCAGGATATATTTCATTATTATCAATGCATAGTACATCACCATTATCTAGGACAAATGAATTATCAATTCCACATTCTTTAGCAATATCAGCATGTCTTTTTAACATACGATAGTCTCCATGGATAGGCATAAAGTATTTGGGATTAATTAATCTTAACATTAATTTTAATTCTTCTTCTTTGCCATGCCCTGATGTGTGTATATCACCAGCTGATGAGGTTGTATATACTTTAACACCTTTTAAATAAAGATTGTTAATAGTATTTGCAATATATGCTGCATTACCTGGTATTGCTGATGATGAAAAGATAACAACGTCAGTATTAGGCATTAAACTAATGGAACGATGTGATCCATCTGCTATTCTTGATAATGCTGCTAATGGTTCACCTTGGGTTCCTGTACATAAAATTGCTACTTCGCTAGGTTTTAATGTATTTAATACCTCTGGTGAAATTATAGTATTATCATTTTTAATATAGCCACTTTCAATCGAAATCTGAACATTATTTTCCATGCTTCGACCCATTAAACATACTTTACGATTGTTCTTCTTACATGTTTCAATTATATGTTTTAAACGATAGATGTTTGAAGCAAAAGTTGCAATAATTATTCTATTTTCTTGGTGCTTTAAGAAGATATCACCTAATGCAGCATCAACTTTTGATTCGCTAGCTGAGAATCCTTCATCTAAAGCATTTGTAGAATCACTAAGTAGTAGTGTAGCACCACTATTACCAATACTTGCCATCTTGTATAAATCAGGTGGAGGTCCTATTGGTGTTAAATCAAACTTAAAATCTCCAGTTTCTACTACAGTACCATTTGGGCTAGTTACGCTAACTCCAAATGAATCTGGTACTGAGTGGGTAGTTCTAAAGAATTCTACTTGAAAATGTTTGTATTTTAACTTTGTTTTTTCATCATAAACATATAAAAATTTGTAATTATTATTTCTTTCTTCTAATTTTTTTCTAATTAGGTAAGCTGCTTGATTTGGTGCATATATACTAGGTATTTTAACTTCTTGTAATAAGAATGGTATTGCTCCAATATGATCTTCATGTCCATGAGTAATGATTAAAGTTCTAATCTTACTTTCATTTTTTTTCAAAAACGAAAAATCTGGAAGAACATAGTCAATTCCGCGTAACTCACTATCTGGAAATAAAACACCAGCGTCTATTATGATGATTTCATCATCTTGTAATAGACAATACATATTTTTACCAACTTCTCCTAAGCCACCTAACGCAAAGACATAAGTCTTATTTGGCTTAAACATATTTAAACTCCTTTCTTTGTTTTTCTAACCGATCAACCGATAAGAATTATACTATATTTTTGATAAAAAGTAAATATTTTGTTATAATTGTAATGGTGATACAAATGGGATTTTTTGCAAAGTTAAAAGAATTGGCAAAAGGTAAGAAAGAAAAGAATAATAGTTATGATATGGGTCTTACTAAAACAAAAGAAAATTTTGTTTCTAAACTTACTAATTTAACTAACAAATATAATAAAATAACTGAGGAATATTTTGATGAGTTAGAAGAAATATTAATAATGGCAGATATAGGTGTCAATACTGTTATTAAGTTTATGGATAGATTACGTAATAGGGTTAAAAGTGAGAATATAGAGAGTCCTAGAGATTTAAAAGAAGTTATTGTTGATGAACTTTTTGTAATCTATGTAAATGAAGATATTATTGTTAATAAAATAAATTATGCTAATGAAGGGCCAACGGTTATCCTATTTGTTGGGGTTAATGGAGTAGGCAAAACCACAACTATTGGTAAACTTGCATCTAAACTTGTTAAGGAAGGCAAAAAAGTTTTATTAGTTGCCGCTGATACATTTAGAGCAGGTGCTAAAGAGCAATTAGAAGAGTGGGCTAATAGAACGGGGAGTATGTTTATTAAAAAAGATGATGGCGTAGATCCTGCCAGTGTTGTTTATGATGGATTAAAGGAAGCTAAAGATAATAATGTTGATGTTGTCTTAGTTGATACTGCAGGTAGACTTCAAAATAAGGTTAATTTAATGAATGAACTTGCAAAGATTAATAAAGTAATAAAGGCTTTTATACCAGAAGCTCCTCATGAAACACTTTTAGTAATAGATGCTACTACTGGACAAAATGGTATTAGTCAAGCTAAAAGTTTTAAAGAAATTACATCTGTTACAGGAATAGTCTTAACTAAGTTAGATGGTACTGCTAAAGGTGGTATAGTACTTGCAATAAAAGATGAAACTAATATACCTGTTAAATATATAGGATTAGGAGAAAAAGAAGAAGATTTGCAAGTATTTGATATAGAAGAGTATATATATAGTTTGTTTAAAGAATGGTGAATTAAATTTCATCATTTTTCATATATTTTTATAAACTTGTATGCTATAATTACTATAGTAGGTGTCATGTATAATGGAGAATAAAAAGGAAAGAAAAGTATTTAAAACTTTAGATGAACAAATAGAGATTCTTAGAGCTAAAGGATTAACTATTAAAGATGAGGAATATGCTAAAGAAGTTTTATTAAGAGAAAACTATTTCTTTTTGAATGGTTATCGTTATTTGTTTGTTCGCTCACGTGATAATAAGGTTTTTATACCTGGGACATCATTTGAAGAATTATATAGTTTGTTTCTTTTTGATCGTAGATTAAGAAATATTTTATTTAAAAATATATTAATTATTGAGAATAATATAAAGTCTATTATCGCTTATCAATTATCAAAGAAGTATGGTTATCATGAAAAGGATTATTTAAAACCACACAATTTTAATTGTGCAGGTGAAAAAAGAAAACAGGTAAATGATTTAATTGGTAAGATGAAAAGACAAATTAGATTTAATGTATTACAACATTCTGCGACGTCACACTATGTTACTAATTATGGATATGTTCCACTATGGATCTTAGTTAAGGTATTATCTTTTGGTATTGTATCTGAGATGTTTTCTATTCTAAAAAAGGAAGATCAATATGATATAGTTGATTTGTATAAAATAAATGCTGATGATTTCGCTAATTATTTATCAATACTTGCTAATTATCGTAATATATGTGCACATGAGGATATTGTATTTGATAATAGATCGCAACGTAGTATAAATGATACAATTTATCATCGTAAACTTAATATACCTATTATGGATAATGAATATATTTATGGTAAGAATGATTTGTTTTCTCTTATAATTATTATTAAATCATTACTACAAGACAGCGAGGTAAAAGAATTAGTTTTAGAGATTGATAGAATATTATCGGAATTAAACTATAATTTACGTAGTATACCTATTAATAAGGTATTAGATGTAATGGGGTTCCCTGATAATTGGCACGAAATAAGAAATATACCTAAAGAAGATTTGTTTGATAGTGAATAAGAAGTCTTAAAAATATAGACTTTTTTTCAATGTTTGTGTATAATATTCCAAGTGGAGAGATGCTATATGGATAAAAGAGTAAATAATCATAAATCATCTATATTTAATTATGATGCAAATGTATTATCATTTTTAATCTATCTTATAATCATGATTTTTAACTTTGTACCATTTTTAAATTATTTTATTTTTGCATTACCGTTAATTATTTATGTTATAGAAAAGAAAAGTGATTTTGTTAGAGGACACTCTTTGCAAGCGTTTGTAATTAGTTTCTTTAGTTCAATATTTTCTTTATTATGCTTATTAGTTAGTTATATTGCAAAGCCAAGGTGTAATGCAACTTTATCTTTTTGTTTTGGTTCATCTATAATTCATAAAATGTTTAGTATGTTTGGTAGTATTAGATGGATGTTTTGTGGATTTATATTTGTTATCTGTTTAGTACTTGCTTTAAGAGCATATAATTACGAAAGTTATAAATTAGAATATGTTGATAAATTTATTGATAAAATTGGTAAATTCTTAAATAAATTATTAGGTGTTATTCCAATTGGTGAAGAAAAAGAAGAAATAACTGAAATAGAAGAAAAAGAAGAACCGGTTATAGTACCAGAAATAGAAGAACCTATAGAACATGAAACGGTTAGAGAAAGAAAGAAGAAAAAGAAAATACAAAGAGAATTAGAAGAAACAATGAAACTTCAAGCATTAGAAGAAGAGAAGAAAGAAGAGTTAAAGAAAGAAACTGTTAGGGAAAGAAAGAAGAAAAAGAAAATACAAAGAGAATTGGAAGAAACAATGAGACTTCAAGCGTTAGAAGAAGAAAAGAAAGAAGAACTAGTAGTAGAAGAGCCGGTTAAGAAAACAACTAAGAAGAAAACTAATAATAAGAATAAGGTAACTAAAAAGTCTTTAATGAAAGCTTCTAATAAAGGCAATAAAAATAGTTCTAAGAAGAAAAGCAGTAAAACTAAATCAAAAAAATAAAAAGGTATAATTCTATACCTTTTTTTGTTTTTGTATTATAATATTAAGAATTAGAAAGGGATTTTGTATGAACTGGAACGTTGAAGACTTGAAAAAACTATTAGATGATATAAAGAAAATGCCTACTAGTATGGAGGTAAAGTCTGATTACAATGTGCTTAATTATATGATTTATTATCTTGATCACAGTTGGAATCGTGATATTATGACCTTGGACTCAAAAGAGTGCTATGATGAAACTTTAGAATTTTTGTCATCTAATTATGACATTATTAAACGAGCTGTTTTGGAATTTTGTGATTTTAGAGTGAATCCTAGTGGAAGATTTTTCTTTGTTGGTATGAAAATGGATGAGCTAGACGCCACTGTTAGCAACTTTTTTAAATATTATAATGAAAAGCTTTCAAAAGAATATATAAACTTAAAAGATGGTTCAAGAATATGCTTAAAGTCCGAAAAATATCCTTTTTCTGAGGCCAAGGGGATGGCATTTAAATTATGTACTACTGCTAATTCTTATGTAGGAGTTAGATATAATAAAACAATCTTTTCATCTTCAACTTTAGTACATGAGATTGGACATAGTTACCAGTTTGAAGGTATAAAAGATTACTCTTTAAGTGATAAAAAATTTAATTCTATTTGGAGCGAAGCATTTCCTTTATTTTTAGAAAATATATATCATATGTTTTTAAAAAATGGTACTGAGAGAGATATAGGCAGGAGACTGGAGTATGAGCGTTTAGATAACTTTTTGGCACTTTCGGATGCCATATATACGCGTTACTTTAACGGTAATGTTAATGAATTTGTTTCTCAATTTAAAAGTAATCATGATACCAGATATTCAGTGACTAGACTATGTTCTTATTTTTTGGCATTTCATTTAGCAAATGAATATTTTAAAAACCCTAGTAATAATTTAGCTGATAATTTTAATTCTATGATAGGTAGAATCGATGATGACGCTATATTAAAAGTATATGGAAAAGAAGAAATATTTGATTCTCCTAGGAAGGTAATTGAGAGATATAGAAGGGGCATATAATTTATATGCTTTTTTGTGGCATAATTTTAAATAGTATTGTATAATTAATTATGATAGGAAGTGTGCGTATGAAAAAGAATAAAAATGTGTTATTTATTTTAGCGATATTTGTTATTTTAACAATAAATATCAAAGTTAATGCTCTTGAATTTATTGATAGAGTAGACATTTACTACGATGTTGATGCAGTTAAAATAAGTCCTGCTTATACCTATGGTGAAATAAGAGAACAAATTAATGATAACTGGAGTGTAGCTCCTGAGGCTAACTACAGTATAGGAAATAATAATGTATGGATGTATTATTGTCCAACTGATGAAGCTTGTGATATATCAGATAGAATTGAAAATTATAATATTCAAGTAAATGCTGATAGATTTAATTATGTAGCTTTTGAGATATATGCTAATCCTCATACAAGTAATCCAGTAAGTGAAGGATATGACTTTGATGAAGAAAATCTAAGTGATATTGCAGTATGGGTTAATGATGAAGAAAGAAATGATGCCATTGTAACTCATTATAATGAAGCTTGGAGATGTATAACGGTTTATGTGCCAGTGGAAGTTGATACTTCACCACTTGTTAAATCTATTGAAATAAATTCTAATACTGACAATGTAGTAAAGGGTGCTACTTTAGCATTCACTGCAGATATAGATTATTATGGTGAAGATTGTGATGGAATAGAGTGGAGTATTTTTGGTAATACAAGTTCAAATACTACTATTTCAGATTCTGGTTTATTATCCGTTGCATTAGATGAAGAATCAGATACAATAATCGTTACAGCAACTAGCACATATGATAGTGAGGTATATGCTGATTTAGTTGTATTTGTTCAAGAAGAAGAGTTAGCAATTGACAGTGTTACAATTAACACTTCTGAAAGGACAGTAGTAAGAGGCGGTAGACAATACTTTAATGTTGCTGTAACAGGAACAGCGCCTCATGATGTTTTATGGAATGTTACAGGAAATGATAGTGAAAACACTTATGTTACAAATGAGGGTATTTTGTATGTTGGTGCTGATGAAACAGCAAATCAAGTAACATTAACAGTAACTAGCACTTATGATGATACTAAAAGCTACAGTGCAGTTATAAATACACCTAGTAGAACTTATATTAATAAAGTAGAAATTTCATACGATAAAAATGAAGCGAAGGCAACAACACTAAGTACTTATGATGAGGTTAGAGCTAAATTTAATCAATTCTGGAGTTTACCAGATAATGCACACTATGGAAAAGGTAATGATAATGTTTGGATTTACTTCTGTCCTACTAGTGAAAGATGTACTGAAGATTTAAATAGTGACTATGAAGCTCAAGTTGATGCTACTAAATATACTTATGCTATGTTTGAAATATATGCTAAACCTACAGGTAATAATGTAGATAACCCAATTTATGATTTTGATGCCGAAGATTTAGAAAATATTGAAATATGGGTTAATGGTGTTAAAAGAGAAGATGTTTTAGTTAGAAATTATAATGGAAGTTGGAGAGCAATTGATGTATTTGTACCTATTGAGGTAACAAAAGAAAAAATGACACAAGTTTTATCTTTCTATGCACCAGAAAGAATTGAAGAATATGGAAATGAGAGTTTTATTAATCATGTAACACACTCTGTTGGTGATGGTGTAATAACTTATACTTCACTAAATAGTAATGTTGCAGAGATTGATAGTATGACAGGTGAAGTTACAATTAAGGGTGTTGGAACTACAATTATAACAGCTACTGCAGCAGAGACTGAAAACTATAGTGAGAAATCAATAAGTTATCCATTGACTGTTAATAGAAGATATATTTATCCCACTTATGAGATAGATAATTATACATATACAGGTAGTGCTATTAGACCAGTATTTACTATTTCAACTTCTGGAGTGAATTTAGTGTCTGGTGTAGATTATACACTTCAGTATAGTAATAATATTAATGTAGGAACAGCTGATGTATTAATTAAAAGTGTAGCAAGCAGTAATTATACATTTGAAGATATAACAGCACATTTCTATATTTCTAGAAAGACTTTAACTGAAGATATGGTAATAGTACCTGAAAAGGTAGCTTACTATGAAGATAGAGTTGTAACTGTTAATTTAAAAGTTGTTAATAATGGTAAAACATTAACAAACAATACTGATTATACTTATTCATTAACTAACGAAGATGGAGAAATTGGTGAATATGTAACAGTTACAGTTTATGGAAGCGGCAACTTTGATGGTACAGTTCAAAAAGAAGTTCTAATTGCTTCAAAAGAAGAAGTTTTAGCCTTAGTAAAACCAGTAATTAGGATGACTAAGTGGAACAATAATGCTTTTCTAATTAGTTGGGATGCACAAAATGCTGAAGAAACATATTATGTTTATAGAAGCACAAATAATAAAAAATGGACTAAGATAGGAGAAACAACGAGTGATTCTTATGTAAGTGGTGGTTTAACTTATGGTAAGACATATTATTATGCAGTTTATGCTAAAAATGAGCTAAGTAAGACAGGCTGGTCTAATATAATTCATATGAAACTTGTACCAGATAAGGTAACTAATTTAACAGTAACAGGAATAGGAACAACTCTTATTAGAATGGCTTGGGATAAAGTTGGTGTAACTGGATATCAAATACAAAGAAGTACTAATAATAAAAGATGGAGCACAATAAAAACAATTACTAAGAATAGTACTATTACTTATACCAATACTAAAAGAAGTGCAAACACTACTTACTATTATCGTGTTCGTGCTTATAAATTAGTTGGCAGAACTAAAGTATATGGTGCTTGGAGTAATGTTATAAAAGTAAGAACAGCACCAAAGGTTCCAAAATTAACGGTAACAGTAAGAGATTATAATTTACTTAGTGTAAATATAGGATCTGTAGCTGGGGCTACAAGTTATGAAATTTATAAGAGTGAAACAAAGAATGGAGCTTATGAAAAAATAGGAACAGTTGCTAAATCGGGAGCATATTTGGATGGAAATGTAACTTTAGGAAGTACATATTATTATAAAGTAAAATCTTGTAATAGTGAGCACAAATGTAGTGTTTATACAAGCGCTGTAGCAAGAAAAGCAACGCCAAGAATTCCAAGTTTTACACTTAAATCACCCGCAATTAGAAAAATAAGGATAACTTTAAGTAAACTTGATAATGTTGATGGGTATAGAATATATCGTGCGACATCAAAAAATGGTAAATATACATTGATAAAAGAATTAACAAATGAAGAACAATTATTTTTTGACAATAAGACTTCAAGATGGAGAAGATATTACTATAAAGTAAGAAGTTATAAAATTATTGATGGCAAAAAGATATATAGTGATGCTAGTGCTAGTAAAAATCTTAGAAGTAGATAAAAATAAAAAGTCATTTTTAATGACTTTTTTCTATGTTATAATACAATTTGTGATAATATGAATAATGATGAAATAAAGAAAGATGAAATTAATAATGATATACAGAATGAAGAAAAAATAGATTATAATGAATATGTTTTTAACCCTGTTGTTGATCCTAATTTAGCTAGTATATTAACAGGTGAAAATAATAAGAACGAAGATTTTTATTTAAAGAAATATATTGGCGTTGAATATCCTAGTTATGAAGCTGGTGGCATATCTTTTGCATATTTGTTGTTTGGCGAATACTTTTTGATATATAGAAAGATGTATATTCCCGCTATTTTAAAATATCTTCTTTCAATAGGAATAATATTATTTGGCGTGTTGGCGTATGCTAATCAAAATAGTAGTATGTTAAATGTTTGCATAATTACTTATATGTTAGTGCAAATATTACCAATTTTCTTTGTTAAAAGGTTTTATTACAATTATGCTAAGAAAAAAGTAAGAAACATTTTGGAAGAAAATAAAGATAAAAATGAAGATGAACTTGCTAAAATATGTTCTACTAAGGGTGGAACTAATATTTTTCCTGATATAATATTATTTGTGTTAGTGCTAGCACTAAGTAAGTTTAAAGATAACATCGGATTATTAAAAACGTATGAAGTTCATGCTATGAATTTATATACTGTAAGTACTAACTATATAAATTTGGCAGATGATATGAAAAATGGGAATACAGTTATAAAGCAAAATGGGTGTTATGTTAAGATATCAGCGCATAATATAAGTGAAAATTATGTGGCACATGTTTATGCAAAAGATAAAGAAACAATTTATATAAATGGTCATGAATGGATGCATGTAATATATAATGATGATTCTAAGAATTCATATTATGCTAGTGATGGAGAATATTTTTATGAAGTAGAAGCGGCATTGTATAATAAGAACAATTATAAATGTAAAAAGTCAATAAAATTACTTGTTGATAATTTAAATTTTAGATAATTATGACTAGAATGATACGAAAATATAAGGCACATTTATGTGCCTTTTTTCATACAATAAATTAGGTGATTTAAATGGCTTTAAGAGGCGTTGTTGTAGATGCAGGACATGGAGGAGATGATCCTGGGGCTGTAGGAAATAATATTATCGAGAAAGAATTAACTTTAAAGGCTGCAACTTATATTAACAATAGATTGAATGAACTTGGAATTCCTTCTAAATTAGTTAGAGATAAAGACGAAACAGTAGCTCCTAGTGAAAGGACAAAAAGAATATTAAATGCTTTTGGAGATAATAGTGATGTTTTAGTATTATCTAATCATATTAATGCAGGTGGTGGCGATGGTGCTGAAACTATATATGCTCTTCGTAATAGTGATGCACTTGCTAAATCTATTTTAGAAGAAATAGGTAAAGAAGGGCAAAATATGCGTAAGTATTATCAACGAAGATTACCTAGCAATCCTTCAAAGGATTATTATTTTATTCATCGTAATACAGGTAAAACAGAACCAGTTATTATTGAATATGGCTTTTTAGATTCAACAGGGGATGACGTGTCACAATTAAAAAATAATTTAACTAATTATGCAGAGGCGGTTGTAAGAGCGGTTTCTAAGTATGCTGGGGTTAATTATATTCCACCAAAAGGAAGCAATATTTATGTTGTTAAAAAAGGAGATAATTTATATACAATTGCTAATAATTATGGCATAACGGTAGACGAATTAAAAGCTGCTAATAATCTTACTAATAATATTATAAATATTGGAGATACTTTAGTTATTCCTAGAAAAGAAAGTGTAAAACCAGGAGATTATTTAGTTTATAATGTTCAACGAGGGGATAATCTTTGGTCGATTGCTAATAAATATGGTATTACAGTTGATGACATCGTTAATCTTAATAATTTGGGAACAACAGCATTAAGTATTAATCAACAGTTATTAATTCCGGTTCCTAAGAAAGAAGAGGCAATAGGTAATACTTATATTGTAGTAAGTGGTGATAATCTTTGGTCGATTGCTAGAAAATATGGAATAACAGTAGATGAACTAAAAGAGTTTAATAATCTTACTAATAATTTATTATATATTGGACAAGTATTAAAAATACCTGAAGTAGCTAAGGAAAATGAATTAATATATATTGTAGAAAAAGGAGATAGTCTTTGGTCTATTGCAAAAAAATATAATACAACAGTTAATGAACTAAAGAGATATAATAATTTAACAAGTAATATGTTATCTATTGGACAAAGATTATTAATACCGAAAACAGAAAACTATCAAACATATATTGTAAGGAAAGGTGATAATCTTTGGAATATAGCAAGAAATTAGATGATTTGAAGAAAGCTAACAATTTGAATAGTGACAATTTAAGTATAGGACAAACACTAATAATACCAGTATAACTGGTATTATTTTTATATTATGGTATAATCTTATTAGAGGGTAGATGTTATGGAATATATAAAAAGAGATGGAACAAAAGTAATAGTTGAAGGAGATATGGCTAAATATGGGGATGGCCCTATGAAAAAGAACAAAATAGGCGCAAATTTTGTTAACGGTTTTGTCTACAGTAGGACGCTTTCTTCGTTCGGTGGATCTTTTTCAAATGAGACTATAAGCATAGAGTCTGGACTTGCTGATTCAGTTGATGCAAAGATTGGAGATATAAAAGATGCATATGAGTTACTTAAATCAAAAATAAATGGTATTGATGATTCTGATATATATGAGTTATCAAGCATAGTATTAGAAACAGTAGATGAGTACTTTGGTGGAATTAGTAATGTAGAATCAAGAATGGATTATTATTGCGAGTCCGGTTCTGAAGAAAGCAAAGATAATAAGATATCAAATTTAAAAGGTACTGGAGCTGCTATGTGTGTAGAAAGAGCAGCATTAGCACAAAATTTGTTACAATCTTTAGGAATAAAAAGTTTTTATAAATCATCTGCTATTTTAAAAAACGGTAATAAAGAAATTCATAGTTATAATTTAGTTGAATATGATGATAAAAATTATATATTTGATACTTCGATGCCTAATATGATTGATGGCAAGGCTAGTCCTTTAATAGCAGAGGTTGATAAAGAAACTTTTGATTTACTAGCTTCTCCTCTTGCAGATATGGGAAGGTCAACTACAGTATCACACTATAACCCATATCGAGATATTGATGTAACTATTACTTATGATAGTGGTCGAAAAGACCACATCGAAGTAAAGACGTTAGGAAGTACTGAAAAACATTTATAAAAAGATACCATAGGGTATCTTTTTTAATATATTTCTCGGCATACTCCAGGATATGGAGCATAGAAGCAATGCTTTTTATATCTTCCTACATTTTTTTGCTCATACCAATAAGATAAGCAGGGATTATTATTTTGTGGAGCGTAAAACCATAGAGCGTTAGTTGCTGGATAATAGTATTCTCCTTCTAAAATTCTTTCAGCAAGACTTTGTTCTTTTGTTGTTGGCCTTCCTACAAATAATGAGCTATTTACGCCTGTAAAACCCCCTGGATTTTGATAAATTACATCTGTTATGGTATTAGTATTTTTAAATGTTAAACAGTTTGCTAAGGCTCTATTTACGACAACATTACCAACCATTAGCATTCCTAATTCTCCCTCACTTAGTGCTTCTGCTCGCATTAATCTTGCTAGAAGTTCTTTTTCTTTGGTAGAAGCTTTTATAATCATATAATCACCTAATTAAATATATTCCTTTCGTTGTTAAATTAAGATATTTATTGTATAATTAATAAGAAAAGGAATGATATTATGTTTGAAACATTAAGTGATAGATTACAAAGCGTTGTAAAAAATATTAAAGGCTATGGCAAGATTACAGAAAGTAATATAGATCCAATGGTAAGAGAAGTTCGTCTTGCATTACTTGAGGCAGATGTTAACTATAAAGTTGTTAAAGAGTTTACCGAAATAGTTAAGGAAAAAGCACTTGGTGAAAAAGTAAGAAATAGTCTTACTCCTGGCGAAGAGTTTGTAGGAATTATTAGAGATGAACTAGAAGAACTATTAGGAGGAGACGCTGCACCTTTGGAAATTAGCAAAAAACCAACAGTTTTAATGCTAGTCGGATTACAAGGTTCAGGTAAAACTACAACTATTGGTAAACTTGCTAATTTGGTTCGCAAAAAATATAATAAAAAACCTCTTTTAGTTGCGTGTGATATTTATAGACCTGCGGCAATAGATCAATTGAAACAAATTGGTAAAGAACTAAATATTGAGGTTTATTCTGAAGGCAAAAAAGATCCAGTAGAGATTAGTAAGAATGCTCTTAATTATGCTAAAGAAAACAATTATGATTATGTTTTAATAGATACCGCAGGAAGACTTCATATTGACGAAGAATTAATGGATGAACTTACAAGAATAAAAGACAATATAGATATTCATGAAACTTTGTTAGTAATAGATAGTATGATGGGACAAGATGCTATTAATGTTATTACAACATTTAATGAGAAACTTACTTTAACTGGAGTTATTTTAACTAAACTTGATGGCGATACTCGTGGTGGTGTTGCACTATCGGTTAGACATTTAACTAATGTTCCAATTAAGTTTGTCGGTGTATCTGAAAAATTAGATGGATTAGATGAATTTCATCCTGATCGTATGGCATCTAGAATTATTGGCATGGGAGATGTTTTATCACTAGTTGATAAGGCTAATGAAGTTATTGATGAAGAGGATGCAAAAAATACATTAAAGAAGATGCAAAGCGGTAAATATGACTTAGATGATTTTTTAAATCAAATGAAACAAATGAAGAAATTAGGCTCAATAGAGTCATTATTAAAACTATTACCTGGTGCCAAAAAGATGGGATTAGATAAAGTAAATATTGATCCTAAGGATTTAGCACACGTAGAAGCAATTGTTTTATCAATGACAGAGAAAGAAAGAAAAAATCCAGATATTATTAAAGCATCTCGCAAAGAAAGAATTGCTAAAGGATCAGGTAGAACTGTTCAAGAAGTTAATCATTTGTTAAATCAGTTTGAAGAAAGTAAAAAAATGATGAAGCAGATGGCAAGTGGCAATTTTAAAATGCCATTCTAGGTAAATACATATACATTTTAGACATTATAGAATAGTATAAAACTAGATAGGGGGATTTATAATGTTTAGAAATGGTTTTGGAACACCTATTATGAATATGCCTATGCAAGAGGATATGATTGATATTACTAATAATAGAGGTAATATTGATATAGATGTTAACCAAAGTTCGATGTTTGGCTCTATGGCATCACAAGATATGGGGTGTCAACAACCAATAGTTGAACCAATGCAAGAACGTGTTGTTCAAAGGACAATAGTACATAATGTTGCGCATGTTTGCCCAATACGTACAAAAATTATTAATAACCATGTTTATAGGCATACTTATCAACCTTCATATTCATGTTGTGAAGAGAATGTTGTAAGTAATGTTAATGATTGTGGTTGTGGATGTAACTTAAAATAGGCCTCTAGGGCTTATTTTTATTGATAAATTCTTCATTTTTTGATAAGATTAAAATGAAGGAGGAGACGATGAAAAAGTATATTTCAGAATTTGTTGGGACATTTGTTTTAACACTTGTAGCTTGTGGAGTTGCAGTTGTAACTGGTGCTGATGTAGTTGCTACATCTTTAGCATTTGGTTTAGTAATAGTTGCTATGGCATATTCTATAGGTAATGTTTCTGGATGTCATATTAATCCCGCTGTATCTTTAGCAATGTATCTTTCAAAAAGAATGAGTGCAAAAGATCTTTTATATTACGTTTTAGCGCAAGTAGCTGGAGCGTTTGCAGGTTCAACTGTTCTTGGATTAATACTAAAGAGTTTTAAAGCTCTTGGTGCTAATGCATATGGCAGTGCTTCAAATATTTGGGTTGCTTTAGCAGTAGAAGTTATTTTAACATTCATTTTTGTAACTGTTATCTTAGCAGTAACTGCTAAAAAAGAACATTCTACAATTGCCGGATTAGTAATTGGACTTACTTTAACACTTGTTCATTTAGTTGGTATTCATTTCACTGGAACAAGCGTTAACCCAGCTCGTAGCCTTGCACCAGCAGTACTTCAAGGCGGGGTAGCATTTAAACAAGTTTGGTTATTCATCTTAGCACCTTTAGTTGGTGCAGCACTTGCAAGCTTATTTTATAAATATGTTCTTGACGAAAAGAAATAAGTAAAAGAAACATCAATGATGTTTCTTTTTTTATAGTTTTAATATATACTTAAATTGGTGGTAGTATGAAAAGAGCATTAGTATTATCTGGTGGTGGCGCAAAAGGGAGCTATCAATATGGTGTTTGGAAAGCATTAAAAAAACTAAATATTAAATTTGATATTGTAACAGGTACATCAATAGGTGCAGTTAATGGGGCAATGATGGTACTTGGAGACTTTAAAGAAACTGGTAATCTTTGGGAAAAATTGACAACTAAAGATATATTCTATTTAGATTATGACTTGCGTACTAAAGAAGGAAAGAAAAACTTCTATTTAAGTGTTGCAAAATCATTCTTATCTGAAGGTGGAATAGATACTACTAAGATGGAAGAAATATTTAGAAAATATATTGATGAAGATAGATTAAGAAATTCTGATATTGACTATGGAATAGTTACTTATTCTTTCACTAAAAAGAAACCTGCTCTATTAGCGAAAAAGGATATACCTAAAGGAAAACTAATTGATTATATAGTAGCATCTGCAACTTGTTTCCCTGTGGTTAAGCCAAAACAAATCGATGATCAATTATTCTTAGATGGTGGTTATTATGATAACATACCAATCGATTTAGCAGTTGAAATGGGAGCAGATGAAATAATCGCTGTTGACTTAAGAGCGGTTGGTGTTAAGAAAAAAATAGATACTAATGTAAAAATTAAAATGATAGAGCCAACCTCTGATTTAGGATCCTTTTTATCATTTACCAAGAAAGAGGCACTATATAGAATGGCACTTGGGTATAATGATACACTAAAAGCTTTTGGTAAACTTGATGGCGAAAAATACACATTTTATAAAGGACAACTAGATTATAACTTTATGAGATTAAGAGATAATTATATTAATAATTTTCAAATGCATTTTGTTAACAAAAGTGATAATTTAAAAAGGATATTTGATTTACCACTTTTAAACAAATTAAAAAGTAAATTATCTAGTGATAATAATATTAAAAATATCTTTTATGACAATATAGAAGAAATAGGCAAGATATATGATATGGATGTTACTAAGATTTATTTGATGAGTAAATTTTATGATATTATGTTCGATAAAATACTAAATTCTGATAGTAAGGATAATCAAAGTATTATGAATTGTTTATATCATTTCTTGATTGGCAGTGATAATAAAACTATTAGTGAATTACTAGTGGAAAATGCCAAGTATTTTGCGTTATCTTTTTACATTTTAACTGTTTATCAAAAAATGAATGTTATTAAAAGATTGATGTTTAAAGGAGCATTAAAAAGGAGAGTAGAGAATGGCAATAACTAAAACAAGATTTATTAATTATATTAGATGCCCTAGATATGCAGCTTTAGATGATATTAGAAATAAATTATTAGATGATGTTTCTTTAGAAGAATATAAAGAAGAAGAGAAAAGAGAAATTTTAAATGATATTATTTCTAGCATGGAAGATGATTCTAATAACATATTAGTTGATGATAATCCTAAATTAGAAGCCCTTCTTCCTTATTATAATGAAGTAGAGCATTTAGCAGCATTATATGTACAAAAGCATTTTGAAGGTAAACTTACATACTGCAGTACTAAGACATATTATCAAAAGAAGTTTAACTTTATTAAAAATGATATTAATTATCTTTGTTATGTCGATTTATTTAATGAACATGATGATACTTTTGACATTATAGAAGTAAAGGCTACAACGACAAAAAAGGTGCAAGATTTAGGTCCAGCTGTAAGAGGTGAGAAACATTCTATCTTTTCAAAAGACGAAAGAGGTATATATCGTCTAAATGAAGAACTTGGTATAGTTGATCCTGACATTACAGAAGAAAAATACATGAAGAATAGAGAACATCTATTTGATAGATACCATAGTTTAGGACATTATATTTACGATTTATCGGTTCAAAGATATATAATTGAGCATGATTTACAAAGCAAGGGATTAAGCACTGAAAATAAAAGATATTATTTAGCATTTTTAAACTGTGATTATGTTTATGATGGTAAAAGAGTAGATGGAAAGTGTGTTTATGATCCTGATGAAAATGGTAATGAAATAATTAACCTAATTGATTTAACGGATGTTACGAAGGAATATATGACTAAGCTTGAATTAGATTTTAAAAGGGTAGAGGAATATATTAAAAATAACGATATTAGTCCTTGCCCATTAGGTAGTTATTGTGAATATAAAAAACAGACGATGTGTAGATTTCAACCAATTTGTTTTGATAAGATACCTCATGATAATTCAATATTTGCATATATTGGTTTAAATAAATTAAATGGTTTAACCAAGTTAGAATTAGTTAATGAAGGCATTTTAAATATGTTAGATGTTAAAGAAGAAGAATTAAAAAGTACAACTAACATAATTCAAAGAAATTGCGTTGAAAACAACACCATTTATATTGATAAAGAAAAGATAAGAGCAGGTATTGAATCGCTAGAGTATCCTATTTATCATTTGGATTTTGAAACATTTCCTTGCCCGCTTCCTAGATTTAGAAACGAGAAATGTTATATTCAATCAGTTTTTCAGTTTTCACTACATATCGAAAAAATTCCAGGAGTTTGTGATAAAGAAAAAGATCACTTTGGATATCTAGCCAAAGATAATATTAATGATTATCGTAGGGAAATTGGTAAGGCTTTATGTGAATATATTGATATTAAAAACGGCGGGACTGTTCTAGCCCATAATGTTACCTTTGAAAGAGGGCGTTTAAAAGAATTAAGTGAATTGTTTGATGATGATCTTGAAACAAAAAATAAGCTTAAGATGATGGCTAGCAAAGAACATAGTTTTGATACTTTATATTTAGTAAAGAATAATAGAGAATTGTATGATTCATTAGGTATTACTGAAAATGTTGATGTAATAAATTATTATAATCCTAAATTAAATGGGTCATATTCAATTAAAAAGATATTACCTTTGTTCTCAGACTTGTCATATGCCAATCTTGATGTAAAGAATGGTAATGAAGCTCTTGTGACATATTCTATGTTTGATAAAATGACACCTGAAGAATATGAATTTAATTACAACGCGCTTATAAAGTACTGTCAACAAGACACATGGGCCATGGTAGAAATACTTAATGGTTTAAGAAATCTTGTAAAATAATGTCAAATTTAGTCAAATCACTTGCATTAATTAAAAAATAGTTTTATGCTAAAATCAAGGAGAGTGATAGAATGATTTATCCATCAATAGATAAATTATTAAATATTGTAAGCTCAAAGTATGAATTAGTTCACATAATCGCTAAGAGAAGCGAAGAGATGGAAGAAACAAACTTTTATCAAATGCCAATAGAGAACTATAAGTCAAGTAAGAACTTAGGAAAAGCTTTAGAAGAGTTAGCAGAAGGCTTAATTATTGTAAAACATAATTAAGTTTTTCTTTAGGGGAGAAAAATGGAAATAAAAAAATATAAGAAAGTGAAAAATGGTAAATATCAAGTAGAAATAGGTGATGAGACTATTCTTCTTTATGATGATATTATAATCAAATATCAGCTATTATTAAAGAAAGAACTTACTAAAAAGGAACTTGATGAAATAAAAAAAGATAATGATTTTTATACTAATTATCTTTTAGCGGTAGAGTATATAAAAAGAAGATTAAGAAGTAAAGAAGAAGTTAAAAATTACTTATTAAAGAAAGATATAAGTAATTCTATTATTAATGAAATATTAGAATTATTAGAAAAGAATAAAGTGCTTGATGATTCTGTTTTTACAACAGCTTATATTCATGACAAAATGTCTTATTCTAACGATGGACCTCTTAAAATAAAAAATAATCTTGAAAAGTTAAAGATAGACTCTAATATTATAAATAAAAAAATAGGTGAATATACTAGTGATTTAGAAACTGAAAAAATACAAAAATATATAAGTAGGCAATTAAAAAATAATCATAAATCTTTATATGAATTAAAAAACAGTATTTTAAATTACTTAGTATCTAATGGATATCATAAAGAACTTATTATGGATGAGATTAATAATATTGAAATAGACGAAACTGATCTTTATGAAAAGGAATATCAGAAGTTATATAATAAGTTATCTAAAAAGTATAAAGATAAGGAATTAGAGTATAAAATCAAGCAGAAACTATATCAGAAAGGATTTCATAATTAAAAGGCTCTTACGAGCCTTTTTTATTTTTCTTGTTTTTTTAGATAATCTTTATAAGCAGAATTTAATTTATCATCATAAATTTCAAATCCAGCAGATTTTCTTAATTCTTTTAATGCTTCATATCTTAATGTAGTATCTTCATCTAATTTAGAAGACATAATTTCTTCAATGATATCTTCTTTAACTTCTTCTAGTTTTGGTTTTTCTTTTTCATCAACTTTGTAAATGATGTGGTATCCATATTGTGTTTCTACTGGAGTAGATGAATAAGTCCCTTTCTTTAAAGCGTATGCTGCTTTTTCGAATGATTCTTCCATTTCACCAGTATTGAACCATCCTAGGTCTCCACCTTTGCTAGCATTAGAATCATCATCTGAATATTTCTTTGCTAAATCATCCCATTTTTCACCATCTTTTAGTTTTTTGATGATACTCTTTGCAGTTTTTAATGCTGCATCTTTTTGAGCCTTAATTTCATCATCTGTCATACCTTCTGCAGTTTCTGGTGCTATTAAAATATGTTTAGCATTAATATCTCCTTTAATATTACTATCATAGTACTTTTTGATTTCTTTATCAGTTATCTTACTTTTTACATAATCTTCAACTGCTAAGTTTCTCTTGTAGTCTAATGATAGAATTTTCTTAAATTCATCGATAGTTGATACTCCATAATAATATTCTAATAAATCAGTAACTGATGCGTTGTTTTGTTCTGCATAACTTTTTACATAGTCAATATCTTCTTGTATTTTAGCTTCTTCATCAGAATCAGCTGGATATTTTTCTTCTAAAATCATTTTGTCAACTACATCTACTAGAACTGTAACCCCATATTTATCTTTTAATGCTTCATAAAGAGTAGTTACGGCAACATCTTTATTATTAAGTTTGAAAATTGCTTCCTCTCCATTTGGTAGAACTGGAACTTTACCACATCCAGAAAGTAGAACTACCAAGCCTGTTAACGCTATTACTTTTCCTAATTTCTTATTCATAAAATCCTCCCTTTGTTTTTGCGTACAAATATATTTTAACAAAGTTAAAAAAAAAATACAATAATTGTCTTAAATAATCACACAAATTTAAGATATTCCATAAAATATTTTAGAACAATAAAAAAGGAGGAATTATATTATGGGTTATGCGTCAAGTTCTGCAATTGTTTTAGTATTATTCATATTACTAGTAATTATACTAGGTGCATGGATCTAGTAAGGAGGTTTAGACATGGGAAATAATTCTTGTAACGAACAACCTGTTTCAACAGGAAGAGGATTTGTTATCATAATAGTGTTATATATTTTACTTGCTATTATGTTTAGTTCTTTTCTAGGTTGTTAATATAAAAAAATAAAAGGTTTTTCCTTTTATTTTTTTAATAAATTATATACTTCTTCAACTGTCATATTTGGTTTTTCATTATAAAACGGTATTAAGTGTAAATGATAATGTTTTACTTCTTGAATATTACCATTATTTTGAACATATCTTAGTCCATCAAAATTTAATTTTTCTTTTAATAAGTCATACATCTTTTTTGATACATCGCTGATATGATAAAGAGTATTATTATCTATGTCTTTTATATCTTGATAATGTTTCTTTGGTATTATCAATGAATGCCCTGGATTTTCAGGATTAATATCTAAAAAACATTTGACAATATCATCTTCATAAATAGTATAACTAGGTATATCACCACTTATAATTTTACAAAAAACACAATTCATTTTTATCACCAAATATAATTTTATCAAAAAAACTTGAAATAATAAACAATCTATTTTATAATATTTATGCCTACATGGAGTAGTACTCAAGAGGCTGAAGAGGCGCCCCTGCTAAGGGTGTAGACCGGGTAA
>JAEEGL012791685.1_pt1 | contig 23544 bp, 19 predicted proteins | sample 9134231 | NCBI WGS metagenome assembly JAEEGL01 (sample SAMN16246548, study PRJNA631951) | gut metagenome | biome: gut microbiome; feature: rumen; material: fiber-attached | host: Bos | place: Iran: Karaj | collected 2018-10
ACTTTCCGACATTGGGGCGGCCGACGATGGTCACAAAGCCGGAACGGAAGGGGGTTCCCTGACTCATAGCGTGTTCTCCTTTGATCACAGCAGATCTTTCGGCCCGAAGCCGTGGGGCAGCAGCGCGGACAGCGGCGCCTCGTCGTCTCCGCCCTCCCAGGTGATGAGAACGCGGATGTCCGGGGCAAACTCATTCAGCACCTGGCGGCACAGTCCGCAGGGCCACGGCGCGCTCCCCTGCGCCGCGATGGCGATGGCCGTGAACTCGGCCTCGCCCTCGCTGACCGCCTTGAAGACCGCGGTCCGCTCGGCGCACATGGTCGCGCCGTAGGAGGCGTTCTCCACGTTGCAGCCCTGGAAGACGCGGCCGTCCGCGCACAGCAGCGCAGCGCCGACGGCATAGCGCGAGTAGGGGGAGTAGCTGCGCTCCCGGGCGCTCCTGGCCAGGGCCCGCAGCGTCTCGTCCGAAACGGTGCCGTCTCCGTCCCGCGTGATCCCGATGCCGCCGAGGATCTTCTCTTCCATTGCCCTCATCCTCCTCTGATCCTCCGGATCAATGTGGTCGTATCCGAACAGATGGCACAGGCCGTGCACCAGCAGATAGGCCGCCTCGCGCTGGACGCTGTGCCCGTATTCCTCCGCCTGCGCGGTCACGTGCCCGGTGGAGATGACCAGGTCGCCCAGCATGCACGCGTTGACCTCGTCGTCATAGATCTCGGCCAGGGCGTTTCCGCAAGTGCCGGCGGTCTGTCCCGGGGCATAGTCCATCAGCGGGAAGGACAGAACGTCGGTGGACCGGTCGATGCCCCGGTGCGCGGCGTTCAGCTCCCGGATGGCCGCGTCATCGCAAAGGCGCACCGCCGCCGCGCAGGGGCGGCTGATCCCTTCGCAGACGCACGCATAGTCCGCCGCGCACTGCATCAGCGCTGTCCATACAGGCTCCACGGGCACGTCCAGCGTCCAAATCAGCTTCATTCCGATCTTTTCTCCTCGGTCAGCGGGTCCATGGGCAGATCGCTCCAGATCCCGCCCGGATGCTTGCCCTCTCCCGGCCCGACAGGGTCCGCGCCGGGGGCCGCGGCAAACACGGAGGGCTTGGAGGGTTTCACCTGGTGCGCGTTCTCCTGGCCGAATACCGGGATGTCCTCGGGAACGGCTGTGGCCGGCGCCGGGGACGCGGCCACGGCCGGAGCCGTCTGGGCAGGCACGGGCGGCGCGGCCGGAACGGGTTCGGCCTGCGGATCCTCCTGAACGGGGGCATCCTCCCCGCCGAAAGCGCCGCGCTTGGGGATCTCGGTCGTGGGGTATTCGATGCGCTCATGGAACGCGCCATTGAGAACGCGCGCGAACGCGTCGACGATCTCGTTGAGTTCCTTCATGGTCAGCGGGCAGTCGCGCAGCTGGCCGTCGTCGATCTTGCCCTGCACCAGCTTTTCGATGCGCTCGTGGATCGCCTGCGGCGTCGGATTGCTGATGGTGCGGACGGCGGCCTCCGCGGTATCCGCCAGCATGACGATGGCGGCTTCCTTGCTGGAGGGGCGCGGTCCGGCGTAGCGGAAACTGCCGATGTCCACCTTGCGGTCCCCTGCCTGCTCCATGGCCTTGTTATAGAAGTACATCACCGGGGTATCGCCGTGGTGCTCGGCTATGATGCGCTGGATCTCCGGCGGAAGGCGGTATTTCTGGGCCAGTTCAACGCCGTCCCGGGTATGGCTGGTGACAATGGTGGCCGCAACGTGGGGATCCATATCGTTCAGCAGATTGACACCGTTCTGGTTCTCCTTGAAGAACTGCGGACGCTTCAGCTTGCCCACGTCGTGGAAGTAGGCGCCGGTACGGGCCAGCAGCGGGTTCGCGCCGATCGATTCCGCGGCCGCCTCCGCCAGGTTTGCCACGATGATGGAATGATGGTACGTGCCCGGTGCCTCCAGCAGCAGCTTTCGCAGCAGCGGATGGTTCGGGTTGGAGAGCTCCAGCAGTTTGCCGCTGGTAGCCAGGTTGAAGATGCCCTCGATCACCGGCTGGATGCCCAGGGCGATCAGGCTGGCCGCGACGGCCCCCGCGGCGGCGTAGAGCATATTGGTCCAGACATCGGCGTAGTTCACCGATGTCAGCAGGGTCACGATCAGCAGGGCCACGCTGGCAACGACAGCGTTCATCAGGCAGCACAGGATGAGCCGCACGCGCTGGGTGTGAGTCTTGAGGAAGCTGATGGTCACCGTGCCGCACAGGAGCGTCATCAGCAGGACCGAGATCATCTGGCCCGTGGAGGTGGCGCCGTCGCTGCCCGCCATGCCCGCGATAATGACGGACATGGCCACCGTGGCCCCGAGCCCCGCCCGGGCGCCGAGCAGCGTGCAGATCAGTATCACCGGGAGCATGACCGGCGATGTGTACACATTGATCAGCTTGGACGCGACCGCGCACAGTCCGACACCCAGCAGCATACACAGGCAGAGGACCAGGGTCCGCTTGACGTCGTCCAGAATGCTGCGGTGCAGAAGGCGCAGCAGCACGTACAGCGAAATCATGCTCACCAGCGTCAGCAGGGTCACGCCGATATAGACGGTGACATCGAATGCGCCAGCCAGCAGGCCCAGGTTTTCGAGGATCTTGTATTGATTATACTCGATCGCGGTGCCCTTGGTGACGATCACCTGTCCCTGACGGTAGGTGACATCCGGGACAGCCGCAGCCGCTTCATCCTCCTTGGCCTCGATATAGGCCGTATCCTGCACCCAGTAATTCGCGGTCACCGTCCGGATGCAGTCGGCGCTTTCGAGGATCGAAAGCAGCACGGGATCGATCTGCGTATTGACGCTCAGATCCACATTGACGAGGCGGATCGCCTTCTCCTGCGAGTCGAAGCTCAGGCCGTCGCCCTGGATCAGGGTCGTGAGGGTCGCACGGATCGCAGACGCCGATGTATCGAAGGTTTCGTCGCTCATCCGGAAAAGCGCGATGACCTGTTCATCGGTGAGATCCAGGCCGGCAAGCTCCCGCCCGCGGGCGATCTGCTCTGCCTTATACTCCACGGTCTCGCCTTCCGCCGCCATCGCATTGATGGATGCGCCGAACTGCTGCGCCTGTCTCAGACGCGCCATGACCTCCGATACCTCACCCACATAAGCGGCCGCGCTGCCAGGATCGATATGAAACTGGTCGGCGTAGCGATTGCGGGCGCTGGCCCTGGCGGCCTCCTCGCTGGCCCTGGTCCGTTCCTCGTCCACGCCGTCCCTGGTGGCATAGATGGTTTCCTCGGCGATCACGCTGTCCTCCGTCTGGCTCGGGTCGGGGATCGCGTAACGCTTCGGGACCGCGGACACAAAGAGGATCACCCAGATCAGTACGCTGGTGATCAGCCAGATCAGCAGACAAGTCCCGTGAGGCGGAGAAAACCGCTTCCGCAAGCCGGAAAACGCGCCGCTCTTCTCTTTCTCTCCGGTTTTCATGGAATCACCTCCCGTTGGCAGCGGCGTGGTATGCGTCATATGCATCGACGATCCGCTGCACCAGCTCATGCCGCACGACATCCTTGGCCGTCAGACGGACAATGCCGATCTCCGGAATGTCCTTCAGCACATCCAGCGCCTCGCTGAGACCGGACCGTTTCCCCGCAGGGAGGTCCGTCTGCGTGAGGTCGCCGGTGACCACACACCGGGAACCGAACCCGATGCGGGTCAGAAACATCTTCATCTGTTCGGAGGTGGTGTTCTGCGCCTCATCCAGGATGATGAAGCTGTCCGAGAGCGTGCGTCCGCGCATGTAGGCCAGCGGAGCCACCTCCACGGTGCCGCGTTCCAGCAGCTTCTGATAGGAGTCCACGCCCATGAAGTCGTACAGGGCATCATAGAGCGGGCGCAGGTAGGGATCCACCTTCTGGGTCAGGTCACCCGGCAGAAAGCCCAGGCGCTCTCCGGCTTCCACCGCGGGGCGGGTGAGGACGATGCGCTCCACTTCTTTGTTTTTCAGCGCGACCACGGCCAGAGCCATGGCCAGATAGGTCTTGCCCGTACCGGCGGGACCGGCGGCGAAGGTCAGCACGTGGTCCCTGATGGACTTCACATAGTCCTGCTGTCCGAGGGTCTTGCAGCGCACTTGTTTTCCCCGGTGCGTGATGGCCACCACCTGCCGGAGCTGCTCATCGATAAGCGCGGCCTTCCCCTCCCGGGCCAGGGCGATGGCGTAGCGGATCTTGGTCCGGTCCACATCCTCACCGCGCTGCAGAGACAGGCTCAGCTGTTCGATCACCTGTTCCACGAGGGTCAGACTGGGGGCATCTCCGGAGAGCACGAGTTCCCCCTGGCGCATGGACAGGGTCACACCGCACTCCTGTTCCAGCAGCGCGGCATTCTGATCGTTCATCCCGAAAAGCGAGATCATCAGTTCCTTGCGCTCGATCGGGAGATGGATCGTCCTGGTTTCGGACAAAGCGAATACCTCTTTTCAGTCGGAAATAGCCCGGGAAGCAGATCCGCCGCGGGATCCTGCCGTGCGTGTCCGGACTCTGCACCACTCTGTATCATAGCACGATTGCCCTGAAACGTCAATCTCGGCGGCGGAAAGCAAAAACCGCACGGCAATCGCCATGCGGTTATCTTTGCTCACGCGATCAATACTTGCGCTTGCGGGCAGCTTCGGCCTTCTTCTTGCGCTTGACGCTGGGCTTCTCGTAATGCTCACGCTTACGCACTTCCTGGATGACGCCGGCGCGGGCGCACTGCCGCTTGAAACGCTTCAGAGCGCTCTCCAGGGACTCGTTCTCACGAACACGAACCTCAGACACTGATATCCCTCCTCTCGCACATCTCGCCTTGACTTGGACGGGCAAGACGGACGGTGGGCGAACCGTAGGGGCATTATAGCGCGATTTTTCCCATCCGTCAAGCGCAAATTCAGCGAACGGCAAAATGGCGTCAACCGCGCGCCCCTTCCGGCCGCGGCCCCGGCATCCGCGCCGGCCGCTGCGGCGCGTCAGACCGGGGACAACGCAAAACCCCCGCGTGTGCGGGGGTCAGCAGGGGCTGAAGGATTCGAACCCTCAACAAAGGTTTTGGAGACCCACGTGTTACCATTACACCAAGCCCCTCTGCGAACAGTGGGGAGTTTAGCACAGAAACATCGTCTTGTCAAGAATGAATATTGGGGATCGGGACGAGTCTGCGGGAAAAAGCGGTCACCGGGAGGGCTGCATCTGCGCCCCAAGTCCTCCCGGTGACCGCACGGTTCGGCGTCAGTCCTTCGCGCCCGGACCGGCGAAACCGGGAAAACCGTAATCCTCGGCTTCTATGGCGGCGCGGATCCGCGCTTCGTCGGGTTCACCGGAAAGTGTGACGCGCACGGTGCCCGCGGTGTGATCCGCATGGGCATCGCGGATGAAGGGCAAAGTTTCCAGCGCGTTCTCCACCGTGCGCTCGCAGTGCTCGCACATCATGCCATCCACGAGAAGGATCCGCTCCGCTTCTTCCTCTTTCGCGGGCTCGGCCGCCGGAACAGGCAGGCTCGCCGTGCCGCGCCTGCGTCCGCGAAGGGGACGATCCCGCCGGGCATCATGGACGTCGACAAGGTTCAGCCGCAGAGCGTTCATGCAGACCGTAAAGCTGGAAAGGCTCATGGCCGCGGCGCCGATCATGGGATTGATCTGCCAACCGAAGAGGCCTGCCGCCATGGGGATGCAGATCACGTTGTAGAAGAACGCCCAGAAGAGGTTCTCGTGGATGTTGATCAGCGTCCGGCGGCTCAGGCGAACGGCGGCCGCGGCATCCTCGAGGGAGGACTGCATCAGCACCACATCCGCGCTGTCGATCGCCACATCCGTGCCTGCGCCGATGGCGATGCCGACATCCGCGCGGGTCAGGGCGGGGGCGTCGTTGATCCCGTCGCCCACCATCGCCACCGTGCCGTCCCGCTGCAGGGACTGCACCACTTCGCTTTTGCCATCGGGCAGGACGCCCGCCACCACATCGTCGACTCCGGCCTTGGCCGCGATGGCCCGGGCCGTCTTTTCGTTGTCACCGGTCAGCATGACGACCTGGATGCCCATCCTCCGAAGCGCTGCCACGGCTCCTGGAGAATCCTGCTTGAGCACGTCGGCCACGGCGATCATGCCCAGCAGTTTCCCGTCCGCGGCAAAGAACAGGGGCGTCTTGCCCTCTGCCCGCAGCGCGTCCGCGTCCATCGCCTTTGCGGCGGGGATCAGGTCTGTATTCCCGCCCAGCACCGTCTGTCCGTCCAGTACGGCTTCCAGGCCTTTGCCCGGATGGTTCACGAAGCCGCTGACTTCCCGGAGCACGAGGCCGTCCTCCCCGGCGCGGCGCACCACAGCTCCGGCAAGGGGGTGCTCGCTGCGGCTCTCCAGCGCGTAGGCGACTTCCAGCAGCCGGGCCGGATCGATGCCGTCCGCGGGGACCACGTCCGTCACGGTGGGCTCGCCCGACGTCAGGGTGCCGGTCTTGTCAAGCGCGATGCGGTCGATCCTGCCCGTCTGCTCCAGGGCCTCGCCGGTCTTGAAGAGAATACCGCTGCGGGCGCCGACGCCGTTGCCCACCATGATGGCCACCGGCGTGGCGAGCCCCAGCGCGCAGGGACAGGAGATCACCAGCACGGAGATGCCCCTGGCCAGCGCGAAGGACAGGCTCTGGCCGGCCAGCAGCCAGCCGATCACCACCACCGCCGCGATCCCGATCACGGCAGGCACAAACACAGAGGATACACGGTCGGCGACCCGTGCGATGGGCGCCTTGGTGGCGGCAGCGTCGGAAACCATGCGGATGATCTGGGCCAGCGTCGTGTCCTCCCCTACCCGGACAGCCCGGCAGCGCAGATAGCCCGAACGGTTCATGGTGGCCGCGCTGACCCTGTCGCCGGGCGCTTTGTCCACAGGGATCGACTCCCCGGTGAGTGCGGCCTCGTCCACGGCACTTTCGCCCGACTCCACCACGCCGTCCACGGGGATCCGCTCGCCCGGGCGCACCACAAAGAGATCGTCCACACGCACGTCGGCGATGTCGACCTCTGTCTCCGCCCCGTCCCGCAGGACGGTCGCGCGCTGCGGGGCCAGCTTCATCAGGCTCCGGAGCGCGTTGGTGGTTTTGCCCTTGGAGACCGCCTCCAGCAGCTTGCCCACGGTGATCAGCGCGGGGATCATCGCCGCGGATTCAAACCAAAGGTCGTTGTGATACAGATCGGACAGGGCTGACATCGGCTGACCGGCCGCGATCATGCCCGTCATGCGATAGAAGGTGAACAGGCTCCAAAGAAACGAGACGGAGGAGCCCATCGCCACCAGGGTGTCCATATTCGGCGCACCGTGAAGCACCGAGCGGGAGCCGTTCACAAAAAAGTCTCTGTTGATGACCATGACCGTCAGCGCAAGCAGGATCTGGGTGACGGAGAGCGCCATATAGTTCCCGTGGAAGAAGGACGGCAGCGGAAAGCCGGCCATGTGGTGGCCCATGGTGATGTACATCAGTAGAGCCAGAAAGCCCAGCGACAGGATCAGGCGCCTGCGCAGCCGCGGGACTGCCTCGTCTTTCAGTTCCTCCTCCGGTGCGGCATCCTTTGCGGCGCCTTTTCGGGATGCGCCGTACCCGGCCTTTTCCACCGCCCGGATGACGGCGTCGGGAGAAGCGGTGCCCTCCACGCCCATGGAGTTGGTCAGCAGGCTCACGGCGCAGGAAGTCACGCCCACCACCTGGGAGACCGCCTTCTCCACCCGCGCCTGGCAGGCGGCGCAGCTCATTCCCGTGACATTGTACTGTTCCATGGGGATCCTCCTTCCTACGACCGCATGATACCACAAACGACTGCGCCCCGCAAGCCTTGTCATCGTGCCGAAACTCTGCTATAATCGGTAAGGATCCGCGCATGCGGACCCGGGAGGAGGGATGTCCGTGCGAACCGTTCTGCCGTCTGAGATGAAAGCGCTTGAGTCTGACTTCATGGCCCGGCGGGGCATTCCCTCTCTGCTCCTGATGGAGAGGGCGGCAGCCGGTGTGGCCGACGCGATCGCCCGGAACACGCAAGCAGGAGCTTCTGTGCTGTTTCTGTGCGGCTGCGGCAACAACGGCGGCGACGGGCTTGCCGCGGCACGGCTGTGGCGCGGCCGAAAGGGCGGCGCGCTGGTCTGGCTGATGCCGGGCAGGCTGAGCCCGGATGCCGAGATCCAGCGGCAGCTGGCAGAGGAGGCCGGCGTGGAGATCCGCGTACTAAGGGAGATCCCGGATTCGCTGCCCCAATGCTCTCTGGCCGTGGACGCCCTGTTCGGGACCGGCCTGTCCCGCGGGGTGACCGGCCCGGCCGCGGAGCTCATCGCACTGCTCGACCGCAGCGGCGTGCCCGTGCTGGCCGTGGACATCCCCTCCGGGCTGGACGGGGCGACGGGACGGGTGAACGGCGCTGCCGTCCGCGCCGTGGAAACCGTCACCTTCCACCGGGCGAAGCCGGGACTGTTCCTGCGGCAGGGCTGTGCGTACGCCGGCCGGATCACGGTCTGCCCGATCCTGATCCCGGCGGATACGCCGCCCGATGAGGGGCTCGCCTTCCTGACCTCTGAGGAGGCGGCCGCGCTCGTTCCCCCGCGGGGCCCGGAAAGCCACAAGGGGACCTTCGGCACGGCTGTGCTGTGCGTCGGGTCGGTCGGCATGGCCGGGGCGGCCGCCCTGTGCGCGGAGGCCTGCATCCGGGCAGGCAGCGGACTGACGCGGATCCTGTGCCCCGAGGCCATCGTGCCCGTGCTGCAGACCCTGGTGCCCGGCGCCACCTGCATTCCCCTCCCCGGGGACGCTTCGCTCTGGCCGGGCATTGCTGAAAAAGCCCTGCGCGGCGCGGTCCGGGCAGCCATCGGCTGCGGGCTGGGGCAGGATGAGGATCTGCTGCCCCTGCTGCGGGCCTTCCGGGCGGCGTCCTGCCCCGTGGTCTGGGACGCGGAGGCGCTGGGTCTGCTGGCATCGCACCCGGATCTGCTGCCCCTGCCCGCGAAAGACTTCGTCACCCCTCACCCCGGAGAAGCCGCGCGGCTCCTGTCGTGCACGACAGCCGAAGTGACGGACGAACCTCTTCGATCGCTTGCGGCTCTCAGGGAGCGCTGCGGATGCAATGTGATCCTCAAAGGCGCGCGAAGCCTCATGACCGACGGCACGGACTGCGCCGTCAACCCGATCGGGACCCCCGCTCTGGCGATGGGCGGAAGCGGAGACATCCTGACGGGTCTGCTGTGCGGACTCATCGGCCAGGGGATCCCCACGTCCCTGCAGACCATGCAGCTGGCATGCTATGAGCACGTACTGGCTGCCGAACGGGCCGCAAAGGCGCACGGTCTCACCTCGCCCGTTCCGCAGGAGATCGCGGCAAGCATCCGTCTCGGATGAGGATCCGTCCGGACACTGACGACACACGGAGATGAACTGTATGTATGATCTGATCATTATCGGCGGCGGTCCCGCGGCACTGAGCTGCGCCATCACCGCCCGGAAGCGCGCCCTGGAATGTCTGGTGGTCTGCGCCGACGAAAACAGCGGCTGGCTGGCGAAAGCCGATCGCCTGGACAACTATCCCGGCATGCCGGCCGTATCCGGGAAGGAGCTGCTGCGGGTCTTCCGCGAACAGGCAGCCTCCCTGGGCGCCCATTTCATGAGCGGCGTCGCCCGGCAGGTCCAGAGGCTGGGCGCCTCCTTCATGACCCTGGTGGGCAACGACATCGTGGAGTCCAGGGCGGTGGTGCTGGCGCTCGGCGCTGCCCGGCCCGCCCTTCTGCCGGGTGAAGAGGAACTGCTGGGCAAGGGCGTCAGCTGGTGCGGCACCTGCGACGGCATGTTCTTCCGGAATAAGACCGTGGCCGTCCTTTCCTCCTGGAAGGGGGGCGTGGAAGAGGCCGGGTTCCTTGCGGGGCTGGCTTCCTCCGTGGACTACTATGCCCTGAAGCCTCATGATCTGCCTGAAGATGAGCGGATCACCCTCCGGGACGGCAAGCCGCTTTCGCTTGAGGGGCGGGACAAGCAGATCGCCGTAAAGACGGACGGAGGGGAGGCGGTCTACGACGGCGTCTTCATTTTCCGTCCCGCCGTGGCCCCGGACCGCATCCTTCACGGTCTCCCGCTGGACGGTCCCTTCATCCGCGTGGACAGGCGCATGGCCACCGGCCTGCCTCTGGTCTATGCATGCGGCGACTGCGCCGGGCAGCCGCTTCAGGTCGCCAAGGCGGTGGGCGAAGGCAATGTCGCCGCCATTTCCGCAGCGGAGGATCTGGCCCATGCGTAAAGGAATCATCCTGTTGATCGTCACGGTCCTGCTTGTGCCGGCAGCCGCGTCCGCCGACCCGCTGACCCTGCTCCCGGACCTGGAGGGCACGCTCTGCTGGCCCGAGGATGCGAGCCCCGAGACGGCAGTCTTTGTGTACACCTACCGTTTCCCCCAGGTCGCCGGGGAAGGAGAGACGGAGGAGACCATCAACAAAGCGTATCAGGACGCGCTTGAATACGCGGTGGACTTCGACGTCGCCAGGCGGGGCGAGGAGATCCTGGATACCTCCGTTCAGTCCCGCACCGATGTGACCTACCGCGTGACGGGGAACGACGACGCGTTTTTCTCGGTGCTGCTGATCTCCGACTCCACCCTGGAGGGCACCCGCATCGTCAACGTGTCCGCCCTGGTCTTCAGCCGCGATACGCAGAAGGCGGGAAACATCATGACCCTCCCTTACCTGCTGGGCATCCTGGAGGACACCAGCAACGATGACTGGATGCGCGACCATCAGACCGAGCGGGCCGAGGCGGTCGTGCGGGAGTTGGTGTGGGACGGGCTGGAGCGGCGCCGCGAAGCCGGCGACGCCATCCCCGAATGGCTCACGGAGGAAAGCCTGGCAGACGTTTTCTTCCCGGAGGAGGATTTCTATTACGACGGGGAGACCGGCGAGATCGTCTTCTTCCTCCAGCCCTGGCTGAACAGCGAGGAGATGGAGCCTGACAGCTTTTACACGTTCTCCTTTGACATCGAGGACATCATCGACGAGATGTGACCGGTATTTTCCGATCCCGACAGACAGATAAGGAGCCCTGAGAATGAACTGGTACGAGGTGACAGTGCACACGACGACCGCGGCGGCGGACGCCGTCAGCGAGGCGCTCATGCGCAGCGGCGCGTCCGGCACCATGGTGGAGGACCGGGCCGACATTCCGGATCCTGCCAAGCCCAACGGCTATTGGGAGATCATCGATCCGGGCCTGCTGGACGCCATGCCGGAGGATGTGCTGGTCCACGCCTGGCTGGAGCCGGATGAAACGCTTCGCGCCCGGCTGGCCGACCTGGACGCGAGTCTCAGCGCGATCCGGGAGGACTTCGGCGGATCCGCCGGCAGTCTCCGCGTGGAATCCGCGGATGTGAAGGACGAGGACTGGTCCGAGGTGTGGAAGCAGTATTACAAGCCCTTCCGCGCCGGGGAGCACCTGGTGGTGAAGCCCTCCTGGGAGCCTTACGAACCGCTTGAAGGGGATCTCGTCATCGAGATCGACCCGGGCATGGCTTTCGGCAGCGGCATGCACGAGACCACCTCCATGTGCCTGGGCTTGCTGGAGCAATACGTGAAGCCCAGCGCGCGGGTGGCCGACGTGGGCACCGGCAGCGGGATCCTGGCCATCGGCGCGGCCCTGCTGGGGGCGAAGGATCTGTTGGCCATCGACATCGACCCCACCGCGGTCCGCGTCGCGGCCGAGAACGTGGAGCACTGCGATTTCGCCGACAGGATCCGCGTGCGGCTGGGGGACCTGCTGGCCCGGGCCGACGGCGAGGTCTTCGATGTCTGCGTCGCCAACATCATCGCCGACGTCATCATCGGCTTCGCCAAACCGCTGATCCCCCATATCGCCCCGGGCGGCGTGTTCCTGTGCTCCGGCATCATCTCGGAGCGGGAGCGGGATGTGCGGGACACCCTGACGGGCGCCGGCTACACCCTGCTGGATGTGCGGCACAAGGGCGAATGGGTGGCCATGGCCGCGAGGAGGCCGGACTGATGCACCGTTTCTGGATCGAGGGATCCGCGGGACCCGGAGAGGAAGTCTCCCTCTCCCCCGAGGACGTTCGTCACGCCGACCGGGTGCTGCGCATGAGACCCGGCGACGCCTGTGAACTGCTGGGCGGCGGAGCCCGCCTCCTAGGTGAGATCACGGCCCTGTCGGGCACGGAAGGAAGGGTGCGCGTCGTGCGGGCCCTTCCTTCCACCGAGGCGCGCCTGCGGATCACCCTGTTTCAGGGACTGCCCAAGGGCGACAAGATAGAACTCATCGTGCAGAAGGCCGTGGAGCTGGGAGCGGATTCCGTTGTCCCGGTGGTCATGCCCCGGTCCGTGTCGAGGCTCGATCCCGGGGACGCGGCGCGCAAGCGGGACCGCTGGCAGAAGATCGCCGCGGAAGCCTGCAAGCAGTCCGGCCGGTGCCGCATGCCGGAGGTCGGGACGCCGATCGACGCGAAGCGGCTTCCGGAAGCGCTGAAAGGATTCGACGCCGCCATCGTGCCCTGGGAGGACGCCCGTTCGCTGTCACTGAAGCGTTTTGCCGCAGATCATCCGGATCTCCGCGATCTGGCGGTGGTCATCGGACCCGAGGGCGGCATGGGCGAAGACGAGATCGCGGACATGCGCGCCGTGGGCTGCATGCCCGTCACCCTGGGGCCGCGCATCCTGCGCACGGAGACCGCCGGGCCGGCGGCTCTGGCTGTCCTGATGGCTTTGTACGACGAAATGGAGGCGGTGCCATGCCCCGAAGCGTAGCCTTTCACACTCTCGGGTGCAAGGTGAACCAGTACGATTCCCAGGCCATGCTGGAGCTCTTCCGGGCCGCGGGATACGAAGCCGTCCCCTTCGAGGGCGAGGCCGACGTCTACGTCATCAACACCTGCACGGTGACCGGGGTCGGCGACAAGAAGTCCATGCAGCTGGCCCGGCGGATCCGCCGCCTGCACCCGGAAAGCGATCTGATCCTCTGCGGCTGCCTGGCGCAGCGCAGGGGCGAGGCGCTTCTCCGGGAGACCGGCGCCCGCCTGGTGCTGGGCACCCAGCGGCGGGCCGAGGTGGTGACGCTGCTGGAACAGGCCGTGCGCAGCGATACAAGGATGGCCTGTGTCGATCCCCTGCCCAAGGGCACGCCCTACGAGCCCCTGTGGGTGCGGACGCAGGAAGAGCATACCCGCGCCGTGATGAAGATCCAGGAGGGATGCGACAACCGCTGCACCTACTGCATCATTCCCAGCGTCCGGGGACCCATCCGCTCCCGGCCGCCCGAGAGCATCCGCGCGGAAGCCGAGGCGCTGGCGGAGGCCGGCTTCCGGGAGATCGTGCTGACCGGCATCCACCTCACCAGCTATGGGCGGGATCTGGGCGGCATCACGCTGCTGGACGCCATCCGCACGGTACATGAGGTGGATGGCGTGCAGCGGATCCGGCTCGGGAGCCTGGAGCCCACCGTGGCCACCCCCGACTTTGCGGAGTCCCTTCGCGGTCTGCCCAAAGTGTGTCCCCAGTTCCATCTGGCGCTGCAGTCGGGCTGCGACACCGTGCTGAACCGCATGGCCCGCCGCTACAACATGCGCATGTATTGCGAAGCCGTTGCTACCCTCCGGGCCGTTTTCCCGGACTGTGCCCTGACCACGGACGTGCTGACGGGCTTCCCCGGCGAAACCGAAGAGGAGCACCGGGTGACCTGCGAGGCCCTGCGGGACATCCGGTTCGCCCGCATCCACGTTTTCCCCTACTCCCGCCGCGAGGGCACAAAGGCCGCCGACATGCCGGGTCAGCTGAGCCGTTCGGAGAAGGAAGCCCGCGTTCGTGAACTGATGGCCATCGGCGAGGAGACCGGCCGCCTGTACCGGGGATCCTGGCTCGGCCGCGAGACCGCGGTGCTGCTGGAGACCCTGGACACCGCAGGCTGGCACGGCTACACCCCCGAGTACATTCCCGTCACCGTGGCGCCCGCTCCCGGTCTCTCGTCCGGAGATCTCGCAGCCGTAAGGCTCGGGGCACTCCTGGGAGACGGCATGACGGGCACCGTCATCATGAGATCCGAATCTGAAAGGAGTACCGAACATGTCTGACTGTCTCTTCTGCAGGATCATCAGCGGCGAGATCCCCTCCGCAAAGGTGTATGAGGATGCCCTGACCTATGCCTTCCGGGACATCAATCCCATGATGCCCGTCCATGTGCTGGTGGTTCCGAAGCAGCATCTGGCCTCCGTCGCGGCAGCGGACGAGGCCTCCGACGAAGTGCTGGCGGGCTGCCTGCGGACCTGCGCAAAGGTCGCGGCCCAGGAGGGGCTGACCGGCGGTTTCCGCGTGGTCTCCAACTGCGGAGACGACGCCTGCCAGAGCGTACAGCATCTGCATTTCCACGTCCTCGGCGGCGGGAAGATGACCGACCGCATGGGCTGATCCCGGCGATCTTGCCCGCAGAAAAACCCCGGAGAGCATCCGTCGGGCGCTCCGGGGTTTTCATATGCATCCATCTCGGCAGCGTTGGATCCGCCGTGTCGGGATCCCCCTGACCGGGCAGGCCTCAGTTTCCGTTCACCAGCCGCAGCAGGATCGGCATGGGGATCACATTGATCAGCTTTGTGCTCAGTTCACCGACGCCCTGCCGGAAGGCGGCCGTGATCGTCTCCTGATCATTCAGGGTGATGGGCTCCGCGTCGGGCCAGGTGTAGGCGACGGGGTCATCCGTGCGCACGACCTCCGTGGTCTCAAAAGGTTCTTCCGCGTCACCCAGATAAACATCGGAACGGCTCGTACCCGCCTCGGGGGAATAGGCGGCATGCTCCCGCAGCGTCAGCCCGCGGGCATCGAGTGTCGCGTCCAGTTTAAAGGCCGGAGCGGAACCTTCCGCGCTGATCCGCAGGCTGTCCAGGGTCAGGGTGAACAGGTGATTGCCGCTCTGCGCCGAAGCCGCCCGGAAGCCGGTGTGCGCGGGATCCAGCCACAGGGCCACGGTGCCCGTCACGATCACGTCGTTTCCGTCCTCCGACAGATCGACGTTCAGCTTCACGTCGGCATAGTACACCCGGCCGTCCGATCCGCCCCAGCCGATCACGATGCGGCCGTCCGCGCCTGCGGAAAGCGTGAGGATCTGGTCATCCCCCCGGAAAACGGTGAGGGACGCGCCCACTTCCTTGCCTTCCGCATCCTTCGCGGAGACGTAGACGTAATGGCACGCGTTCTCGGAGGCGCAGTCCATCAGGGTCTGCTGCAGACCGGACTTGAATTCGCCCCATCCGCTCCAGGTCCCGCTCACGCCGTCCAGCTTGTTCAGCAGGCGCATGCCCAGCACGGCCAGATCCCGGTCATCAAAACGGACGACCGTGCGGGAGAGCGCTCCGCTGTAAGCATCGCCGGAGAAGACGCCGACTTCCTCGACGGTCTCCAGGTTCTGCGCCCAGGCAGTGAACTCGCTCATCAGGTCCGAAGCGTGCTCCGCAGCATAGTTCGCGACGCCCTCGATCACGGGCAGGGCATCGTTCAGCGTCTGCAGCAGCTGATCCACTTCATCCGTCACATCGATGATGACACCGGGAAGCAGGCTGGACGCCACCTGGATCCTTCCGTCGGCTGTCTCGCGGATCGCGCCATCGGCCAGCACCGTATCCCCGACGCGCAGCACGACACTGATCTCATTCCGTGAGGGGATCAGGTTGACTTCCGCTTCCGCCTGATTCACCACGGATGCGATGTCCGGCACCAGTTCCAGCAGCCCCTCATCATCCAGTCCGAAGGCTTTCAGCACCTGGACCATCTGTTCCGCGTCCACATGCCAGCGGCTCACCTGCCGCGTGTCCGCATCACCATACGCACAGGCCGCGCAGCCGACACACAGCATCAGCGCAGCACACAGAGCCAGAAGGCGCTTGCTCGGTTTCATCATCCATCCTCCTCATCCAGATCCACAAATTCGATCGTTTCGTCCTGCGGCTGCGGTGTCGGCGTCGCGGTCGGCACGGGTGTTTCCGTGGGCTTCGGCGTCGCGGTCGGCGCAGGGGTCTCCGTGAGTTTCGGGGTCGGCGTCAGGGCAGGCTCCGGGGTGGGTGTCGCCGTCACCTCTTCCAGCACGGGGATCTCCTCAGCAGGTCCCTCCGTCGGTCCCGGGGTCGGCTGTGCGCCGTCCAGCATGGCCAGCGTCAGCAGCGCGTTGGTCAGCAGATCGTTCCGGATCCCCTGCCTGCGCTCATCCGAGAGGGCCGTCGCGTCGATCCATCCGGTCGTGTCCATGTCGGTGGCGGTCCACGGGGCGGTGTCGTTAAGCTTTGCGGTCAGCGTGATCTGCTCGCCGGCGATCTCCAGGCTGCCGTCGATCTCCACGGTGGTGGTACTGGTGTTCCCGTATGCCGAGTACAGGTAAAACCGCAGATGGGCCGTGATCGGGTCAAAGGCGGCCTCGCTGTCGGCGTCCGGGGTGATGCGCAGGTTCCAGATCACAACCTCGCTCTCGCTGTAATTCGCGTCCACGATCTGGGAGAAGGAGCGGTCCGCTTCCCAGGATGCCTTCACCAGTTCGCCGTCGCTGTTCGACAGCTCCAGTTTTCCGCCCCAGGACATGCTGTCCCGGTCGTCCGAACGTTTGCTGACGGTGAAGAAGACCGGGTGTTCCCCGCCCCGAAGGCGAAGGGAGGTCTCTCCGTTCTCCTCCCGAAGCTCCAGCTCGGTCCATCCGTACAGACCGCCTGTCAGCGGCATAGTCACGGTCAGCGAGACCGTTTCGCCCCGGGTGGTGAGCATGCGCTCGATCTCAACGCCTCCGGTGATGGGGAGAGTGTCGATCACCCGATCCTCATAGGCAAGGTTCTCGCCGGAGAAGCCGAGCAGCAGCTGATCCTCCGTGAGATACAGCTTTACCTGCCGGTAGATATCCTCGTCGTTCAGGGCGATGCGCAGCAGGTTCTTCATCTCGGCTTTCATATCGGAGGCCGGGATCTGGTAATGGATCCGCAGCAGCGTGCGGCCGTTCTCGGTCACCTGCACAGGCGCCTCGGCATACCGCATGACCCAGTTTTCCAGTTCGTTGTTCAGCGGCGCCGTGACGGTGTTCCAGTTGTCGGCATGGATCAGCGCGTTGAGCACCGCCGTCAGGTAATTGGGATTGGACGCGGCGCCCGCCGTCAGCGACGACAGGATATCGCCCTTCCACGGATACCGGAGCAGCGTGTCGATCAGCAGGTCGGAACGCAGATACAGCCAGGTGCCGTCGCTCCACAGGCGCGTGAAAGCGGTATTCGTCCCGTTCTTGCTGATCATCGACTCAAACTCGGTATGGCCCTGCCTGTCGGTCACCGTCTGGAACCGGATCAGCGCGCCGGAGAGGGGCATAAAGGGCTCGGCCCATTCGGCGCCGCCCTCGAAGGTCAGGCGGACCACGCCGCGAAACCCGCTCCCCAGCTGGATCTGGCGATACAGCTTATCCTTCAGACCGTGATAATCCACGGCGATCATGCCGTCCGCCGCGGACAGCGCCAGCGCCGAGACCAGCAGCATCAGGGCCAGCAGCGCGGCCACGCATCGCTTCATTCCGCTTCAGCCTCCGTTTCCGTCACCACGGCCTGCGCCGCGGCGGTGATCTCTTCCCAGGTCTCATCCGGCAGCCCCCGGCGGAGATACAGGTTGTCCTCCTGATCATCCATCAGCACCAGAAGGGCCATGAGCCGTGTACCGAAGGCTTCGCCGGCTCTGTCGGTCAGGGCCGTGAGGGCTTCGCCGTCCGGCAGGGGTTCCGCCGTGCCGACGGCGGGGTGCCGCAGGTCTTCGGTCCCGGGCTGGATGCTCAGGGTCCCGCCGATCGTCTGATCCGCCTGCAGTTTCCAGGTGACCGTCCCGGAGAGGGAGCCCCCCGCGATCTGCAGGGCCGGCGTCAGTGTCAGGATCCCCGCAGGCCGGCCGCTCGTCCGCAGCCGGATCTCCCCCGCGACGCTGCCGTCCGCGGCCGATGTGATCCTGACGGTATCCTTCTCGCCCTTCGCAAGGCTGAAGCCGTTCATCTCCCAGCGGTAGATATCGAATATCGTCAGCCCACCGCTCTTGCGGGTCAGACGAAACTCGAAAGATCCGCTTCCGCCGTCACCGGTGAACTTCACGGTCAGGTGGTCCCGGTCTTCCTTGCCTTTCTCCCCGCGGCGGAGCTTCCACTCGAATTCCACGTGGGTCTCCAGACCGCGGCTGTCGGACAGATATCCTTTGAAAACGATTTTTGCGGGCTTGCCGTCCTTTTTGCACAGGGCGTAGCAGTCTTCCGTCTGCGAGATCGTCACGCCCGACAGATAATCCTTCAGGAACCCGTCGGGGCAGGCCTCCACCGCCACGGACAGCAGCAGATCCGCGCTGCCGGGGATCATCCGCATCCGCTTCACCACCGCGCCGTAGTTGACATTGTTCGTATCGCGGATGGTGTTCTTGTCCGTGGTGACGCCGATGCCCTCGCGTTCCGTGAAGACCGCATCAGCCACGGTCTCCGCGTCCCTCAGGTACAGATCCGGAAACATCAGCGGACTGACACCGGCAACGGACGCGCCGAACATGTTTCCGAGACTCTCCGCCGACGCCGCTCTGTAGGCCATCCCGGACCCGGGCAGGATCAGCGTCGCGCCTTCCGGCTGCTCCCCGATCCAGAACTCGCCCGCCGTCGTTCCGTCCACATCGACCCACAGGCCCGTCCAGTCCGTATCCCCGTCGCGTTCCACGCGGAGGGTGATCCCGACATGGCCCAGCATCCGGTTCAGATCGCCCAGGCGGACTTCGTCCAGGGGATCCATGGATTCGACCGTCACCTGGTCGAGCGTGATGTCCAGCGGGCTCAGGCGCAGGGTGTCCGCAGACGCCGGGAAACCGGCCAGCAGCACCAGCAGGGTGAGCAGCAGGCTCGCGATCCGTTTCATTCCGATTCATCCTCCAGCCCGCGCAGGAGTTCCATCACCTGCACGGGATCATCCATGTGGTTCACCCGGTCCCGCAGTGCCGCGGCGCCGCGGGTCCCGCTGATATACCAGCCGATGTGCTTGCGCATCTCCGCCACCGCGATGTGCTCGGGCTTCCAGTCCAGCATCATCCCGTAGTGGCGCAGGATCGTGCCGATCCGCTGTTTCCGCGGGACCGGGGACGGCTCCTCCCCTGCCATGCGCTGCCGGATCTGCCGGAACAGCCATGGGTTCCCGAGGGCACCGCGGCCGATCAGCACACCGTCCACACCGCTGCGTGCGATCTTCTCCAGACAATCCCCGGCGTCCGCGATGTCGCCGTTCCCCAGCACGGGGATCGAAACGGCACGCTTGACCTCGGCGATGGCGTCCCAGTCGGCTCTGCCCGAATACATCTGCATCCGCGTGCGGCCGTGAACGGCGATCTCCGCCACTCCATTCGCCTCGCAGATCTTCGCCAGCTCCACGGCGTTGCGGTGGGCGTCATCCCATCCCAGCCGCATCTTGACCGAAACAGGGACCGCGCTGGCCCGGACCGTCGCCCGGATGATCGCTTCCGCACGTTCCAGATCCCGCATCAGTCCGCAGCCCTCGCCGCCTGCAGCCACCTTGTGGGCGGGGCAGCCCATGTTGATGTCGATGCCGTCAAAGCGTCCGGTCTCCGACAGCCCGGCCGCCGCCTTCGCCATGTATTCCGGTTCCTTGCCGAAGAGCTGCAGGATCAGCTTCGGCTCGCCGGGATGGCGTTCCAGAAGGCAAGTCACCGAGCGGGCAGAGGGGGAATAGGAATAACCGAGAGCGCTCACCATCTCGGTGGTGGCGCAGTCGCAGCCCTGTTCAAAGCACAGCAGGCGGAAGGGCCAGTCCGTGATGCCCGCCAGCGGCGCCAGGCGGATGTCAGGGGTCATCGGCCGCACCCGGCCAGCATCGCCATCCGGGCTTCGGCATCGGCGGCCGGTCTCATGGGCAGAAGGACCGTCCCGCCCTCCCTCGGCGGAAGCACCGGGAGATCGCGAGGTCCGTCCCCGGAGACCTTCCAGCCGCCGACGGGCCTCAGCGCGGCTTTGACTTCTCCGCTCCCGCCGCGTGACGCATCCTCAAGCGCGAACGCCCAGTCCGCGCCGCCGGCCGTATCGACCGCCATCAGCACGGCGCCGCTGTACACGCAGCGGCCCTGATGATAAGCCGGTTCCACGCGGAGGCTCGGGCTGCCGGTGAGGGTGATGAGACCTCCGCGTTTCCACTCGCGCCGCAGAACGGCGATCCCGCCCGCCGCACAGGGCTGCTTTTCCCCGTTGACCGTCAGCACGGCGTCTTCCAGCCAGCGCGGCACCCGGATCTCCGCTTTCATACTCACCGGGGCCTCCGGCTCGACGCGCACCGACAGCCCGTGCTCCCGGGCTTCCGTCTGAACGGTCACGCGTTTGCCGTTCACTGCCATGCCGCAGACGACGGGAGCGGCATAGTTCACGCGCAGTCCGTCCGGCAGGCGCAGCACCGCCGCGCTCAGGAGCGCGGTCAGCCCCCGCAGGAGACGGGCGTCGTCCGCGGCGTCGCGATCCGGATGTGCCTTTCCGTGAGGTTGGTTGACGGCGAAGGTGCCCTCCCGCAAGGCCATCGGCACCGCGTTCAGCAGCAGCCGCTCCGCCTCATCAACCGCCCAGGCCGCGCCGTCGGCGGCAAAGGCCGCCATGGTTTCGGCCCACGCACCGACTGTTCCGGCGCTGACAGGTGCGGAAGGGGAAAGCCCGCCAAGCCGCGGCGCGCCGGAGGTGCCGCCGCAGACCGCACCGTGCCACCTTTTGATCCTGGGCCAGGCCATCTCCGCCGTTTCGGCCTCCGTGCGGTTGCCGCTGTATTCGCTCAGGAACAGAAGGCCCCGCAGCGCGTCCGCCACACCGACCGCGGAATACCCGCCTTCGGCGGAGGTCGGACGGGTCTGGTCGAAGGTGCGCAGGCGTACGCTCCAGTCCGTGCAGTCACGGCGGAGACGCTCCAGCAGCTTCAGACAGCCGGACGCACCCGTATAGCGGTAAAAGCCCACTGCCAGTTCGATCAGGTCGGCAGCGCCGTCGCGGAGATCGCTTTTGCGCAGCAGCTCGTCATAGTGCTCCGCGATCCAGGCGAAAAAGCGGGACACGGCCTCCAGGTCTGCCCGGTCGTTCCGCAGGCGCCAGGCCGCGGCTCTTGCCCGGGCCACGCCCAGCGCGCCGCGGAAGCCGGCGGGAGAAGCAGGCACCGTCTCAAAGCCCGCCAGCGCGTCCAACACACGCCCCGCCTCAGGGGACTTTGGCTGCATGGAAGACGCGAGCACGGCGGCCTCCAGCGTTTCAGGCGCGAGATCCCCGGGGATCGCCGGCACGATCCGGCTCTGCACGGCATAGGTGGGAAGAGAGATCCGCGTCACCAGGGGGGCGCGTTCAAACAGGGAAATAGCGGGCACGGGCGCTGCCTCCATTGCACTGAAAAATCCATTGGCTTTGCCAACATCCGCATTATACCCGAAAACGGACAAAATAACAATGATCCTGCGGCAATTTGTGGCGCAGGATCGCAAAAAGGGGGCTTGTTTCTCCTCTGTATTTCGCTTGCATTCCCATACAGGGACTGATAAAATCGGATCGAATCCCCAAAGGAGGTTTCCGCCGATGAACAGGATCCGCATGACCACCCCGCTGGTAGAGATGGACGGCGACGAGATGACCCGCGTGCTGTGGGCCATGATCAAGGAAAAACTGCTGCTGCCCTTCGTCGATCTCAAAACGGAATACTATGACCTGGGTCTCCCCCACAGGGATGAGACCGGCGACCAGGTGACCATCGACTCGGCCGAGGCGACCAAGCGGCTCGGCGTGGCGGTGAAGTGCGCCACCATCACGCCCAACGCCCAGCGCATGACGGAATACGATCTCCACGAGATGTGGAAGAGCCCCAACGGCACCATCCGCGCGCTGCTCGACGGGACCGTGTTCCGCGCGCCGATCCGGGCGGAGGGCATCAGCCCGGTGGTGCGCACCTGGAAGGCACCCATCACCATCGCGCGCCACGCCTACGGCGATATCTACAAGAACACCGAGATGCGCGTGCCCGGCGCCGGCAGGGCGGAGCTGGTATTCACGGCAGAGGACGGCACCGAGACCCGCAAAACCATCCAGGAATTCAAGGGACCGGGCGTGGTCCAGGGCGTGCACAACCTGGACAGGTCCATCGCTTCGTTTGCCCGCAGTTGCTTTGAATACGCGCTGAGCCTGAAGCAGGACCTGTGGTTCTCCGCCAAGGACACCATCTCCAAGACCTATGACGCGGACTTCCGCGACATCTTCCAGCGGATCTACGACGAAGAGTACCGGGAAGCATTCGAAAAGGCGGGCATCACGTATTTCTACACGCTGATCGACGACGCCGTGGCCCGGGTCATCCGCTCCGAGGGCGGCTTCATCTGGGCCTGCAAAAACTATGACGGCGACGTGATGAGCGATATGCTGGCGACGGCCTTCGGCTCCCTCGCCATGATGACCTCCGTGCTGGTCTCCCCCGACGGCAAGTATGAGTACGAGGCCGCTCACGGCACCGTGACCCGGCATTACTACCGCTATCTCAAGGGAGAAGCCACCTCCACCAACCCGACGGCCACCATCTTTGCCTGGTCCGGTGCCCTGCGCAAGCGCGGAGAGCTGGACGGTCTGGATGATCTGGTGATGTTTGCCGACCTGCTGGAGGAGGCCACCCTTGACACCATCGCCGGCGGCGTGATGACCAAGGACCTGGCCGCCCTGTGGGAGGGGGACGCCGCGGCCGTCACCTCCGAGGAGTTCCTGGATGCCGTCGCCGAGCGGATCCGGGAAGAGATGGAGGATGCCGACGACGGGGACGACGAGGCAGTCATCGACTTTGAAACCGTGGTCCTCCGGGATGAGGAAGGGAATGAAGAGTCCTTCGCGCTGGTGTACCGGGCCATGCGGGGGGACGACGAGTACGCGGTCCTGCTCTCCGATGACGAGGAGGGCTCGGTGCTCATCGTCCGCTGCGTGTATGAGCAGGACGACTGCAGCTACGAACCGGTGGATGAAGAGACCGCCGACGACATCTTCGATGAGTTCCAGGCCGAATGCCCCGAGTTCTTCGATGATGACCCGGAGGATCCCGAAGATGAGTGATGACTGGAGCATCGTCACCCTGACAGATGACGACGGCAACGAGATCGAGTTTTATGAGATCGGCCGCATCGATCTGGACGGCACGGTCTATGTCTTTCTGGAGGACCCGGAAGACGAGGGCTCGGTGCTGGTCTTCCGCGCCGGGCGCGAAGGCGGCGAGGAAGTCCTGCAGACCGTGGAGAATGAGGACGAGTGCGAAAACGCCTTCTATTACTTTCAGGCGGAGGCTGACGATTACGAGGTCGGTCCCGCGCAGTAGATCCCGTTCATCCGCAGCCCGATCCCCGCAAACGACAACGGCCGCCCGATCCCGCGTCCCCGGAAGGGATGCGCGGGATCGGGCGGCTGCTTTTCAGTCAGTCCTCCGTCGGGGCCCGGGCCAGATCCACCTCAAAGGTCGTGCCCATGCCCACCTTGGAGCGCACGCGGATCTTGCCCGAGTGCGAGACCACGA
>JAEEGL014923745.1_pt1 | contig 23543 bp, 13 predicted proteins | sample 9134231 | NCBI WGS metagenome assembly JAEEGL01 (sample SAMN16246548, study PRJNA631951) | gut metagenome | biome: gut microbiome; feature: rumen; material: fiber-attached | host: Bos | place: Iran: Karaj | collected 2018-10
AATTCTCGTCCGTCGCCCAAACGGATGGTAAGCGGTTCGCGCCAGATAGGTTTCTTGCCGCCATGCTTCACGCAGTAGCCCAGCGAGTAGCGCAGACAGTAACGGCATTGCATGAGGAGAGGACTCTCCGCCTGTCCTTTTCCAGAAGCAGGAATAGCTGACGACAGTTCGAACGCATTGCTCGCGTCGCTTCCTTGCTGCCGGTAGAATTCGCGCGCTAGGTGGTTAGCCACGTTCAAAAGATAGGGATGCCGCGTCCAAAGGCCTTCCTTGGGCAGGCTAAACGTATGGTCTGTGCCCGCTACAGGACTCGTTTTGGGCGTTTCATCGTCGTGATTGCTCGCTTCCTGGCATGCCTCTACGGCCATTCTCCTCAACTCAGCCAGTTGGCTACTGGGGATGAAGTACTGCTCGGAGTTGCCTTCAAACGTCACGTTCTCACAGCTATAGGGTGTGTTTCCGAGCTTGGTGAGCTGGCGAACGATGTTCTCGCGTTGCGGTTTCTGGGCAATTTGCAATGGCAAAGCCAGCTTGGCCGTCGACAGCAACGAACCGTTGGCGGCATCGTTGACGGTCAGTTCCACCCCCTCAGCTGTCACCTTGAACATCATGGTCACAGGTATCTTGCGCTCAGCGGTGCGACTGGCCATGAGCCGTTCGAAGGCTACGTCGTTGTTGCGATAGAGTGCCATGCCTGGACGCAATCCTTCAGGCATGCGCAAGGGATACAATCGGTTGCCTTCAGCCCTGTTCACGCGGAAGCCGACGAGCGAATGGTCTTGGAAAAAGCACAATCCGTCGCCATTGGCAAATGCTGCCGTGCCGGCAACCGTCAACGAATCGCGGCGCAACTCCTTCACTTTGCCGACATATTCGCCAAGGGCCTTCGGCGTATCGAACGAGACGATGTCGGCCTGACGGCCTTGCAGCACCCCGTTCTCGTCGTGATAGGCATGAAGAAAATAGTCGGTGAAGCCACGATTGAAGGTCTTTCGCAGGTCGGGCTTAAAATAATAGGTAACGCGTCCGCGTGAGGCGCGGGTGTAATCTTTAGGGCGTTTGGTGCAGAGTTGGTCGAGACGCTGGCTGTAAGCGGCCACGACATTCTTCACATAGGGTACATCCTTCAGGCGTCCTTCAATCTTGAACGACACGGCACCGGCATCGGCCAGTTCCTCAAGTGCATCGATGCGGCACATATCGCGTAGCGACAGCAGGTGGCGTTGGTGCATGAGCTCACGCCCATCGGCATCGATCAGGTCGTATTTCATGCGGCACATCTGTGCGCACTCACCCCTATTGGCCGAGCGTCGCTCACAATGCTGCGACATATAGCATTGCCCGCTGTAGCTCACGCAGAGTGCTCCGTGAACGAACACTTCCAACTCGACGTCGGGAACTTGTCGGTGAATCTCGCGAATCTCCTCCAGCGACAACTCGCGGGCAAGCACTATGCGGCTGAACCCAAGCGAACGCAACCAGCGAACCTTCTCAGCCGACCGGTTGTCTGTCTGCGTACTGGCATGGAGAGCCATGCTCTTGCTCATCTCAGGGAGGTCGTCAGGCTGTTCTGCTGATGCCAAGAGGGCATTGTCTTTAACTTCCTTGACTTCTTTAACTTCCTTAACTCCCTGAATCAGCGCCATGTCCTGCACCAAAAGGGCATCGACGCCAACTTCCTGCAACTCGTTGATGAGTCGGAACGTGGCTTCGAGTTCGTGGTCGAAGATAATGGTATTGACCGTAACATAGACCTTTGCCTCGAACTGGTGGGCATAGCGGCATAGCGTGGCTATGTCGTCGATGCTGTTACCTGCTGCTGCGCGTGCACCGAAGCGCGAGGCTCCGATGTAAACGGCATCAGCTCCGTGGTCAATGGCAGCGATACCACATTCCAGGTTCTTGGCAGGGGCAAGTAGTTCGAGTGTTCGCATGGGCTGTAGTTATCGGATTTCGTCGATGTTGTAGGGCGTTTCCTGGTAGACGTAGTAGTTGATCCAATTCGAGAAGAGCAGATTGCCGTGGGCACGCCATGTCACCAGAGGCCCCTTCGATGGGTCGTCATCGCGATAGTAGTTGTGTGGCAATCCTACATCGGTGCGTCCGAGCGCCATGTCGCGGCGATACTCCTTGTCGAGCGTGTCGAAGGCATATTCAAGGTGGCCTGTGACGAAGAATTCGCGTCCGCCTCGTGCCATCACCATCGAAACTCCGCTCTCGCTACCCTCTGCAATGAGCGTCAGACGTTGGTCGGCCACGATGTCTGAACGCCTCAGTTCGGTATGGCGACTATGTGGCATCATGAACTCATCGTCGAATCCGCGGAAGATAGGCAGCTGGCTGACGAGTGGCCGCTGTGGGAATATGCCGAACATCTTCTTCTCGAGCGGATATTTCGGTATGCCATAGTGGTAGTAGAGGCCTGCCTGTGCTGCCCAGCAGATGTAGAGTGTCGACGTGACGTGGGTGCGTGCCCAGCTGAAAATCTGTGTGATCTCGTCCCAATAGTTCACCTCTTCAAAGTCCATCTGTTCCACTGGCGCTCCGGTGATGATCATTCCGTCGAACTTTTCGCGTGAGAGCGTCTCGAAATCCTTGTAGAACATCATCATGTGCTCAATGGGAGTGTTCTTCGGAGTGTGGCTCTTCAGTTTCATGAACGCGATGTCCATCTGCAGAGGCGTATTGGAAAGCAAGCGGATCAGGTCGGTTTCGGTGGTCACCTTGAGCGGCATCAGGTTCAGAATGACGATGCGCAGGGGGCGGATGTCCTGCGAGTGGGCTCGCGTGGCATCCATCACGAAAATGTTTTCCTGCTTCAGCAGGTCGATGGCAGGCAACCGGTCAGGCAGTCGGAGTGGCATAGTTTCGAGTTATTGGTGCAAAAACTGCTACAAAGTTAATAAAAAAACGCAATAAAACAGCCTTTTCGCCTGTTTTTTCATTGCTTGGTGACGTATGGCGGTGTTTTCTTTGGGAAATGTCGCATTGCTTTCGGCCTGCAAATGCATTGAGTTAGGCCCTGGAAAGCAATGGGTTATACCCTGGAAAGCATTGAGTTATACCTTCTAAAGCATTGAGTTATACCTTGGAAAGCATTGAGTTGTGCCCTCCAAAGCATTGAGTTAGTTATATAAAAAGCATAGCTATAGCGAGTTAAAAGCATAGCTATAAGATTTCCGCCCATGACTCTTTCGGGGTTGAAACAAAAAAAGGAGTTGCCCTAACCTGTAAGGCAACTCCTAAAACTCATACTAATGCTGATTACCAGAGGTCGAGACGCTGCTCCTTGGGCAAGTACATCTTGTCGCCGGGCTTCACGCCGAAGGCCTCATACCACATGTCGATGTGGGGCAGGGCACCGTTAACGCGCCATTCACCCAGTGAGTGGGGGTCGTTCTTCACGCGCTGGCGGATTTCCTGTTCGGTGATGTTCTGTCCCCAAACGCCGGCATAGGCGATGAAGAAACGCTGATCGCCGGTGAAACCATCCTTTTCCTTCAGCGGCTTCTTGGCCGTTGCGTTCTTGTAAGCATACCAAGCCACCTGCAGACCACCGTGGTCGGCCAGGTTTTCGCCCAGCGTCAGGCGTCCGTTGCTCTTCAGTCCGGGCAGTACCTCAATGGCTGAGAAGAAGCGGTCGTACATGTCGGCACGCTCGTTGAAGCCTGCTGCATCGCTGGCCGTCCACCAATCGTGCATGTTACCCGTAGCATCGAACTGACGACCTTGGTCGTCGAATCCGTGCGTCATCTCGTGTCCGATGACTACACCAATGGCTCCGTAATTGAAAGCCTCGTCGGCCTTCGGATCAAAGAAGGGGTATTGCAGGATGCCTGCAGGGAAACAGATCTCGTTAGTCGTTGGGTTGTAGTAGGCATTGACGGTCTGCGGAGTCATATACCATTCGTCACGATCGACGGGTTTGCCTGCCTTTTCGTCGATATGCTTCTGATGACGCCACATGCGAACGGCCATCATGTTCTCGTAATAGGACTTTTCTGGATCGATGTCGAGCTTCGAATAGTCGGTCCACTTATTGGGATAGCCAATCTTAACATAGAATGTGTCGAGCTTCTTGTGGGCATTTTGCTTCGTAGAGTCGCTCATCCACTTCTGGGCATCGATACGTTCGCCAAGTGCAATCTGCAGGTTTCGCACCAGCGTCTCCATCTGTTTCTTCGATGTGGCAGGGAAGTAGCGCTCGCAATACATCTTGCCGAGAGCCTCGCCCATGGCACCCTGAACGGCGTTTGTGGCACGACGCCACAGCGGATAGTCCTGCTGGCGGCCCGTCATGGTGCGTCCGAAGAAGTCGAAGTTGGCCTCGCGAATCTCATCGCTGAGCAATCCGGCAGCTCCAGAGATGACATCCCACTCCATATAGGCGCGCAGGTCGTCGGCATTCATGGCGGCGAGCAGCTTGTCGACACTCTCCATGAACTTGGGCTGACCGACTATCATCTCCTGAATGTACTCGCTCTTCACGCCCTCGGCATTGGCCATGGCCTCGAACGGAATGTTCGGGCAGAGGGCTTTCAGTTCGTCGAGTGTCATCTTGTTGTAGTTGGCCTGCGGATCGCGCAGCTCGGTGCGGCTCTTCGATATCAGTGCCACCGACGTTTCGAAGCGGAACACAGCGTCGCGCTTGGCCTCTGCCTGTGCCTTTGTAAAGCCAAAGAGCTGGAACATGCGTGCGATGTGCTCGCGATAGGCTTCACGAATCTTCACCGTAGCCTCGTCATTGTTCAGGTAATAGTCGCGTTGTCCAAGCGTAAGTCCGCCCTGTGAGACGTTCAGAATGTTCATTTCGACATTCTTTTCGTCAGCACCGAAGCCTGAACCGAAGGGCACTCCGTAGCCCATAGGTGCGTATTTCAGTTGCAGCTTCTGCAGGTCGGCCTTGGTGCGGGCGGCCTCCATCTCGTCGAGCAACGGCTTCACGGGAGCAATACCTTCCTGGTTGCGGCGTACGGAGTCCATGGCCAGCTTGTAGAAATCAGCCAGTTTGCGCTCGGTAGTGCCTGCGGCGTAGGTCTTCTTCTGCAGGTCGCCGAGGATGGAATTGATGCGTTTGTTGTTGTCTTCCTGCAGCTGGTCGAAGCTGCCGAAGCGCGAATAGGCAGCAGGCAGTGGGTTTAGCTTCTGCCAACCACCCGTTGCGAACATGTAGAAGTCGTCGGCGGGGCGATAGCTCTTGTCGAAGTTCTCGGCCTTCAGCCCCGATTTGTTCTGTGCGATGCCTGTGATGGGTAGCGCCATCATGGCAAGCATCGGAAGCATAGTTCTCATTTTCATGTCATTTTTGTTTTTGTTGATATAAAATTTGAATGTTATTTTGATGTTTTGATAATCCGCATGTTGAGTCTATAGAGATGGGCATCGGCCTCGATAATCTCCTCATAGAGGAGCAGACGCAATGAGGCGTTCAGCTCTTCGCGATGATTCTTTCCTAATTCCCTCAGTTCCAGTAGGGTGTGGGCATTGCCATCGGCGAGCAAATGCAGCACTTTGCTACTCATATCGTCCCATCCTTCGGCAACAATACCATCGCCTTCGACTCGGAGAGTGCCTATCCGGGGGAGTGGTTGGGGCCTCTGGCTGAGGCAGACATCGCAAATATGGCAGTCGTCGGCATTGGTTTCGCCAAAGTAATTCAGCAACTGTCGCGAACGACACTGTGCGTCGTTGGTGGCATAGAATATCATGGCCCTGATGCGCTTGGCGAACTCTTTGCGCCGATCCTCATAGATGGAAGGCGGAATGACCACGCGCTCGGTCTCTTCCCTTCGCTGTGACCAGGTAATGGTGGGCATTTTGCGCTGCGGGATGAAGTGTACGATGCGCCTTGTGTCCAGTGCCTTCAGGCAGAGGTAAACCTGGTCGTTGGTAAGCCCTGTCTGCTGAGCCAGAAGAGGAATGCTGATGTACACGTAGTCGACGAACAGCCCGCCGTATTCGCGCAACAATGCCGTGATGACTGCATCTTCGTGGGGCGAAACATCGTTCAGCCTGTAGAGTTCGTTGCGTGTCAGGAGGAATAGAATTCTCGAAGCCGTGTCGGGATCCTCCTCGTAGTGGATCCATCCGGCACGCGATAGGATTCGCAAGGCTGCGTCGGCCTTCACGGGATAGTGATGGTAAGTGGTGCAAAAGCGCACGATGTCGAACTCGCGCGTTACGCCAAAGCCATCGCCAACGGCCATTTGGTAGTAGTAGGCCAGTTGTTCATAGACCTGAAGGATGTAGTCCTTCGGTGGGAACGTGTTGTTAATGCGTTCTTCAAGCAGGCGTTCGTCGTTCTTCTGGAACAGCAATACGGCGTATGCCTTCTTGCCATCGCGCCCTGCACGTCCTGCTTCCTGAAAGTAGGCTTCAATGGAACTAGGGCAGTCGATGTGGATGACAAGTCGCACGTCAGGCTTGTCGATGCCCATACCGAATGCATTTGTTGCCACCATGACGCGGATTTCGTTCTTCTGCCATGCCGTCTGACGCTCGTCACGCACACTAAAGTCAAGGCCGGCATGAAAGTAGGTGGCGGCCTTCTTGCCACTTTCAACTTGGAGATGCGTGTTCAGGTAGTCGGAAAACTCCTTGGTGCGCATGCGGCTTCGTGTATAGACGATAGCCGAACCAGGCACTGCCTCCAAGATGTCGATGAGTTGATGGTATTTGTCGTCGGTATGACGGATCACATAGGCAAGGTTCTTGCGCTCAAAGCTCATCTTGAAGACGTTGGGGCGGGCAAACTCCAGACGATTCTGTATGTCATCGACCACGCGAGGCGTAGCTGTGGCGGTGAGAGCCAGCACGGGAGTGGGCTGTCCGTGGTTGACCAGTTTCCTGATCTTGGCTATTTCAAGATAAGAAGGGCGGAAATCATAGCCCCACTGCGAAATGCAGTGAGCCTCGTCGATAGCGATGAAGCTGACTTTGATGCGCCTTAGCTTGGTCTGGAAGAGTTCAGAGGAAAGGCGTTCGGGCGATACGTAGAGCAATTTCATGCCTCCGAAGATACTGTTTTCAAGGACTTTCAGTATCTCGTCGCGTGACATGTCGCTGTAGATGGCTGCCGCCTGAATGCCGCGTTGCCGGAGGTGCAGCACCTGGTCCTTCATCAGCGCAATGAGTGGGGTGATGACGATGCAGACACCATCCATTGCCAATGCCGGAACCTGAAAGGTGATGGACTTGCCGCCGCCTGTTGGCATCAGCCCCAGCGTGTCACGGCCGTTGCAAATGCTCTCGATGATGTCGCGCTGAATGCCTCGGAAGTCGTCGTAGCCCCAATATTCCTTCAAGATAGCACGATAACGTTCCATGTCGGCTTGCTCCTTTTGAGGTTTATCGCCTTCTGTTGGCTTCGGCTCCGATGCCGACAACTGATTTGATGGGGCAGGTTGTTGAACCTGTCCTTCTGCAATATCTGTGTTGTCGGATTCAATCATAGCTGTAAAACCATCAAACAATCAACAATTCCCACTATTCGGTCTCGGAAGGTCTGATGTCTTCAATCTGGAGTTGCACCTGACTACGCTTGAAAACGTTATCCTCCAGCGTATAGGCAATGTCGAATGCACGCTTCGACTTGATGTAGCGTGCCGATGCACTCTGCCCGAAGGCAATGCCGCTGACCACAGAGCTCGACTTCGAATCGACTAGTTCGAGCTTGATATGCTCCTGTTCGCGTCCCACAACCTTTGACGTTCCATAGTCGTAGACGCCCGTTGTGCAGAATAAAGGCTTCTGGTTGTCGGGGCCGAATGGCGAGAAACGCTTCAGGTCGTTGTGGAGTCGCTTGGTGATATCGCTGAAGTCGAGCATGGCATCGATATTAAGGATAGCCTCGGTCTGTTCGGGTTGGATGTGCTCTTCAACGTATTGCTGGAAGCGTTGGCGGAATTGGGGAATGTCATCCCAACGCAATGTCAGTCCGGCAGCATAGGTATGGCCACCGAAATTGACGAGCAGGTCGCGGCAACTCTTGATAGCAGCATAGACGTCGAAGCCCGTCACCGAACGGGCCGAACCCGTGGCAAACTCACCGTCGCGCGTTAATACGACCGTGGGGCGGAAGTAGATTTCTGTGAGTCGTGAAGCCACGATGCCAATGACGCCTTTTTTCCAGCCATCGTCATAGAGTACGATGCTTGAACGATGCTTCTGGCTTTCCAAACGCGCAACAATCTGGTTGGCTTCCTCGGTCATCTGCTTGTCGATGTCCTTGCGTTGCTCGTTGTACTCATTGATGTGCTTGGCCATGCCAAGTGCCGTTGGGAAATCCTTTTCGACCAATAAGTCGACCGACTCTTTGCCATTCTCCATGCGTCCTGATGCGTTGATGCGCGGACCGATCTTAAACACGATATCGCTCATGGCGAGTTCGCGGCCCTGCAGGCCACAGATGTCGATGATAGCCTTCAGTCCTGTGCTTGGATTCTGGTTGAGTTGCTTCAGGCCATGGAAGGCCAGGATGCGGTTCTCGTCGGTCACAGGCACGATATCGGCTGCTATGCTGACGGCACAGAAGTCGAGTAGGGGGATAAGTCTTGAGAAGGGGATTCCATTGTTCTTGGCAAAGGCCTGCATGAACTTGAATCCTACGCCGCAACCGCACAGATGCTTGAAGGGATAGCTGTCATCTGGGCGTTTGGGATTCAGGATGGCAACAGCATCGGGCATCACCTCGTCGGGAACGTGGTGATCGCAGATGATGAAGTCAATGCCGAGCTCGCGGGCGTAGGCCACTTCGCTAACGGCTTTGATGCCGCAGTCGAGAATAATGATGAGCTTCACGCCTGTGTCGCGAGCATACTCCAATCCCTTTGTGCTGACGCCGTAGCCTTCGTCGTAGCGGTCGGGGATGTAATAGTCAATGTTTGAGTAGAACTGCCTTAAGAACTTGTAGACCAAAGCTACCGCAGTGCATCCGTCGACATCGTAGTCACCATAGACCAAAATACGTTCCTTGCGTCCCATCGCATCGTTCAGTCTGTCGACAGCCACATCCATGTCCTTCATAAGGAAAGGGTTGATGAGGTCGGCCAGCTGTGGGCGGAAGAATCGTTTGGCGGCACTCTCGGTGGTAATGCCACGTCGCAGCAGCAGCAGTGCGAGTACCGGGCTCATACCCAGCTTCTCGCCCAGCTCGTTAGCTGTCTGTTGTTCCTGTGGTGTAGGCGGTTCGTAATTCCATTTGAAGTGCATTTATTTATTGTTTTTGTTTCTTTTCTGTCGTTGGTGGCACGTTTGTGCGGTGGCTGAGAATGAGCCTATTAAGGCAATTTATTAAAATCAGCCTTCAAAGTTACAAAGAAAAGTTGAAAGGCACGCGATTTCTGTCTTGAAATGTGAGGGCATTAGAGCTTTTTTAGTGATTTTTCACAGAAGAGATACGTAAAACGGGAAGATGTCTGTCGCTGTCGACAGCATCTTCCCGTTATGGGTTATGACCTTGAATGATGGCTTTTCTTAGATGCCGAGCTTCTTGCGGATGTCAGCAGGAATAGCTTTCTTGTTGATAAGGAAGTCCATTGTGTTGGCGGCGATGAAAGCCTTGGTCATATACCATACGCCTTTGTAGTCGCCACTCTCACCCCAAGAGTTCTTCACCATGTAGTACTCCTTGCCATTCTGGTCCTTGGCCAGACCAAAGATGTGCATGCCATGGTCGTCGGTGAGTTCCCAGTTGTCGAAACGCTCCTGGCGCATCTCCTGTGTGGGCACAACCTCAGGCACTTTGCAGCCCAGCGAGTCGAGAATGCTGGTGCGCTTGGTGGGAGCGAGCTTCAGCCAACGAGCCATGTCGCTGCCTGCGAGGCTCTCGGTGGCCTTTGTGTCGACGGCATAGGCAAGTCCCTTGCGGGTGAAGCCTTCTTCGGAAACGTCACCACCCCAAGCAACGGTGTAACCCTGTTCGATGGCGTTGTCAATGACCTCCATCATCTCTTCCATAGGCAGGTTATAGCTGAGGGGGAAGCGCCAGTTGTCCTGAACTTCCACGGCGAAAGCTGTGTAGAAGGGATGGTGAGTGTAGCTGGTGATAGACACATAGTCGTCGAGGTTCAGACCAAGAGTCTGCATGAACGACTTCGGAGTGTACTCACGGCCTTCGAAGGTGAACTTCTCGGGGCATTTGCCGAGGTAAGAGTCAAGGATGCCCTGGAAACCGTTCTTCCATGCGTTGCTGATCTTCTTGGCCGAGCTCTTGGCAACAGCTGCCACGTAGGGCTCCAGAACTGAGAAGAACTCGTTGAAGTTGTTCAGTGAGTCGCCATAGAGCGAGCCTGGGAAGGGCATTGCGTCCTCAGGGCAGATGCCGTGGGCCTTCAGCGTGGCCAGCACGTCCTCAGCCGAACCGCCTTGTGCAAACTGGCAGTCGCCATGATAGCGCACCACCTGAATGGCACGGTCCATATAGGTCTTGTTGGCAATGAACGACTCGCAGAGGTCGTACTTCTTGCCTGTGGCTTTCAGGATTTCAGCCTCGAAGAACGACAGGGTTGAGTAGTCCCAGCACGTGCCCGAACGGTTCTGGTCTTTCATCGAAGTGACGGGAATCTCCTTCACGATGGTGAAGACGGGTTTGTTACTCTGTTTAGCGGGAGCCTTTTTCTTGGCTGCCGACGCGCCGCCTACTGCTACGAACAGGGCGATCGCAATGGTAAGAATCTTCTTCATTTCTTATTGGGTTTCTAATAACAAGTTTTGTTGTCGCGTTTTTGTGGGAATACCTTTCCGTTAAATCGCTGCAAAATTACTGTTTTTTTATCTATTTAACGACAGTTTTGCTAAGATTATGACGTTTTGCATTTCATTTTAACACTTTTTGCGGAGTGCAAATGCTCATCTGGCAGTTGCCATGAAGGCCTCTACATCCCCAGGATGGTAAGGTATGCGCTTCTTACCGAGGAAGCGGCAACCATCCTTTGTGATCAGGATGTCGTCCTCGATGCGGATACCGCCGAAGTCTTTGTACTTTTCAATCTCGTCGAAGCAGAGGAACTCTGCGCAATGGCCGCTCTTACGCCAATCATCGATGAGGGCGGGAATGAAATAGATGCCCGGTTCGTCGGTGACGACGAAGCCTTCTTCCAACCGACGGCCCATGCGCAGGGCATTAGTGCCAAACTGGTCGCGGATGGGGCGTGTCTCTCCATCGAAGCCCATGTTGATTTGGTCGAGGTTTTCCATGTCGTGAACGTCCATACCCATCATGTGTCCAAGTCCATGAGGCAGGAACATAGCATGGGCACCGGCACGAACGGCCTCCTCTGTGTCGCCTTTCATCAGGCCAAGTTCCTTCAGTCGGTCGGTCATCAGGCGGCAAACGGCAAAGTGACAGTCCATGTATTTCACCCCTGGCTTAGCAACGTTGAGCACCAAATCGTGGCAGTCCTCGACGATAGAGTAGATGTCGAGCTGGCGTTGGGTAAAGCGACCGCTGACGGGCATGGTACGTGTGTTGTCGGAACAGTAGTTGTTGATGGTCTCAGCACCGCAGTCGCACAAAACCAGACGCCCGGCTTCCAAAGGACGTGGCGATGGGTTGCCGTGCATAATCTCGCCATGCTGGGAAAAGATGGTGGCGAAACTGACCTGTGCACCAAACGAATGGGCGATGCCATCCACCTGTCCGGCGATGTATTTCTCAGTTACGCCCGGCTTGATCAGGCGCATGGCCGTCGTGTGCATCATGAAGCCAATCTCGGCGGCACGCTCCAGTTCCTCAATCTCCTCCTCTGTCTTGGCCGAACGCATCTTGACGACGGCCATGATGAGCTTCATGGAAGCTGCTTTCTTTTGCTCCGACGGGTGCAATCCCAGCAGGTCCATGATCTGAATCTTGATGTCGTGGCGATAAGGAGGCAGGAAATGGATGGTGCGTCCCTTCTGTCGGGCCTCGTCGCAGAGTGCCTTTAGCTGGGCCATCGGTGCCGAATGGGCTACTCCCACCTGTGCAGCCAGGTCGCTGACGCTGTCGACGGAGCCATACCAAACGATGTCCTCGATGTCGATATCGTCGCCGATGAGCATTTCACAGTCGTTGTCTACGTCGATGATACCGACAAGACCGTCGCGCTGCTGACCGAAATAATAGAGGAATGATGAGTCCTGACGGAATGGATAGTAGGCATTGTTGGGGTAGTTGTTTGGCGACTCGTTGTTGCCGAACAATACGATGATGCCTTCGCCGACTAGCTTTTTGAGCTCGTTGCGACGCTGAATGTAAGTTTCTTTGCCAAACATAATTGTGATGTGTTTTTGTCTATCTGGCTACAAAGGTAGTGTTTTTTCGGTACAAATGGTCGACAAAGAAGTTCTTTTTTTCGTTAAAAACTACAAAAAGCGAAAAAGTCGGGCGAAAGAAGATGAAGATATCCGTTTTTCTTTGTAATTTTGCGGCTCGAATGATGAAGATTGACGACAGGACAGGACTTGTGCTTGAAGGCGGTGGCATGCGAGGCGTCTTCACGAGTGGCGTGCTCGATGCTTTCATGGAGCATGGTTTGACATTCCCCTACATAGTGGCGGTGTCGGCAGGGGCCTGCAATGGTCTGAGCTACGTGAGCCATCAGCCTAAGCGAGCCAAGTTTTCGAACATCGATATGCTGGAGAAATACGACTACATAGGCCTGCGACATCTGCTGAAGAAAGGCTGTATCTTCGATCCCGACCTGCTCTACGACGAGTTGCCCTATAAGATTTTTCCATTCGATTTCGACACGTTCTTCCATAGCCCGACCACCTTTGAGATGGTGGTTACTAACTGTCAGACGGGCTTGGCGGAGTATTTGTCGGACCGGAACGACCGCCAGCGATTGCTTGACATTGTGCAGGCGAGCAGCTCTCTGCCTTATGTGAGCAAGATAGTGATGGTCGATGGCAAGCCTATGCTCGACGGAGGCATTGTCGATTCCATTCCTCTGGAGCGCGCCATCAGCCAGGGCTTCAGCAAGAATGTCGTCATTCTGACGCGAAACCGAGGCTATCGAAAGACGGGACGCGACCGCAAAGTGCCGCACTTCATCTACCATAGCTATCCTCGTCTGCGTGTAGCGCTGAGCCGACGGTTAGAGGCTTACAACCGACAGCTGGAGTTTGTCGAGCAGCTAGAGGCTGAAGGGCGCGTGCTTTGCATCCGGCCAGAGAAGCCATTGGAGGTGGATCGCATAGAAAAAGACGTGCATAAGCTGGAGCGACTCTATGACGAAGGGTTCCAACTTGGCCACGATTTCTGCCGTAAACATCTGAAAAAGGGCAAGCAATAGCGGCATTCGATTTGAGGTTTCAAACGTAAAACGGGTAAGAAAGGACGTCTTTTATTTGACTTTTTTATGACAAATGATGGCTTCCGGAAGTCGTTTTTAATCGATGAGGTATTGACTTGAATTGTTGAAATATTTTACTTTTCATGTGCAAAGTAATGCTTTATATGTTCCTTCGTAAAGCTTTGTAACTTAAAAACTTATGCTTTACACCAAAAAACTCAGTGCTTTGTTCCTTACAAACCTATGCTTTATGCACTACAACTCAATGCTTTGTTCCCTCTAACTCAATGCTTTAGAGCCTGTAGAGCTATGCTTTACAGGGTACAGAAGCTATGCTTTGTAAGAACAATAGCAATGCTTTGTTTGAATAAGAAAAGTGCTATGCGTTGGTTATCTACGCATAACACTTTTGTTCGATGATCGCGTTTTTCGCGTCGAAGTGAAAACTTGGTCGATAAATTCGTAGGATATTCTCAGGCTATTGGCCTCGACGAAGGCTTACGAATTGAAAGTATTGACAACTTCTTCAGGGCGTGTTTCCTCTTCGTCGCTCACCACCACATATTTCGGAGATTCGCCATATTTGTTCGCTTGGGGCTTGCTGTCGAGCAGACAGAATATAAACGTGGCAAGCGAAGTGAAGACTACCACAAGCGAGGCTGTTCCAAACAGAGGAATGTTCAGGTTTTCAAAAGCCCGAATCGGGTCGGCATTGACGCTTGTTATCTCCTCGATGTAGCCACTTGTGACCATATAGATGCTCAAAGCCACATTGAACAACCAGCTGACGACGACCCACCAAGCACCATGACCTGTGTCGTGAAGCCGGCGTACGGTAATGGGGAGTGCTATGAGCATGATGATTCCTACGGCAATCTGCGCTCCCAATGGCGGGAATAGCAGGGTGGCAATGGTGCTCAATATCCAGTAAACGATGATGTAGACCAACATGAACCACCAGAATTCCGAGCGACGCGAGCGGCCGCTGGTCTGCATGATTCTACTAAAAGCGAGCTTTACGGCCTCGCCAAATGCCAGTTGAGGTTTTACTGTCAGTTTTTTCATAATTCTTATTGTTACCTTGTTAATGGTTTACTTTGTTCCTTTTTTCAGCAGGTCGGGACGTAGTCGGCGAGTACGCTCCATGGCCTGATCGAATTCCCACTGCTTGATCTTTGCCTCATTACCAGAGAGAAGTATCTCGGGCACCTTCCATCCCTTGTAGTCGGCAGGCCGTGTGTAGATGGGAGCCGAAAGCATGTCGTCCTGGAAACAGTCGGAGAGGGCACTCTGCTCGTCGCCGATCACACCAGGCACCACGCGCACAATGGCATCGGCCATGATGGCAGCTGCCAGTTCGCCACCCGTCAGCACATAGTCGCCGATGCTGATCTCACGAGTGATGAGGTGCTCGCGAATGCGGTGGTCTATGCCTTTGTAGTGGCCACACAATATAATAATGTTGTTCAGCAGCGACAGTTCGTTGGCCACATGCTGGTTGAACTGCTCGCCATCGGGGCTGGTGAAGATCACCTCGTCGTAGTCGCGTTCAGCCTTCAGCGCCGTAATACAGCGGTCGATGGGCTCGCATTGCATCACCATTCCGGCAAAGCCACCATAGGGATAGTCGTCCACACGACGCCACTTGTCCAGCGTATAGTCGCGCAGGTTATGCAGCCGGATCTCGGCCAGACCTTTCTTTTCAGCCCGAGCGAGGATGCTTTCGTGCACGAATCCCTCAATCATCTCGGGCAATACGGTTATAATGTCAATTCTCATATCTGACTGCAAAGTTATAAAAAAAAAACAAATTCTTTTACCTTTCATCTTGAATCTTTCATCTTTTTTGTAACTTTGCCGTCGAATATAACCTAACACAATTCCCATTGTAATGAAAAAGGTAGGCATATTGTTGGCAATTCTGGTCTTATTGCCATCAGGAATGAACGCTCAACGCCTTCAGCAGAAGTTAGGCAGAGGCGTGGTGGCAGTCAATCGCACCGGTGGTCGCAGCGTAACCTCAAGCGGAGGACAAGGAAATCTCGTGTCGTGGCGTAAACTGGCAGAAGAGCCCGAGGGCACTAGTTATAACCTCTACCAGCGTTCCCCGGGTGCGACATCGTTTACCAAAGTCAATACCACACCTCTCACGAAAACGAACTACCAACCCTCGACGATGGCCAGCGGCACTGAGTTCGCTGTGGCTGCTGTTGTCAACGGAGTGGAAGGCGAACTAAGCCGCCCCTTCAGGTATACTACTCAGCCTTGGCCTAATGTCTGGTTCAAGTTCGAATTCGATAACAAGGTACTGACACGGAATGACTACCGTACGAAGTTCGTATGGCCCATGGACCTTGATGGCAATGGCGAGTTCGATGCGATTGTCGTCGACCGACTCTTTGCAGGAGCTGCCGACAACGACGATGCCGAGAACCAAAGTGACAATACCTCAACGACATCGCACAAAATACAGGCTTACAAACTTGACGGAACACTTCTGTGGACAGTCGATATGGGGCCGAATGTTAACATCTCGGGCGGTCAGAACGATATGGTTGTGGCCTACGACATCAACTGTGACGGCAAAGCAGAGGTGATGATTCGAGCCAGCGACGGTACCCGTTTTTGGGATAAACAGAATGAGACGTGGGGAAAATATGCCATGGGCAGCGACAATCCAGATGTCGATGGTGACGGAATCGTTGATTATCGCTCACAATCGGTACGTAACCGACCCTTCTATATCTCTGTGATTGATGGCGCCACAGGTGCTGAAATAGCCTGCAATGAACTGAAATACAGCGAGGTAAGCGACGGCAGCGACAGCTATACACGCACCAGCCGTCCCAACTATATGAGCGATGGTTATTCAGCCATGGACGGACATTTCGCCATCTGCTACCTTGACGGTATTCATCCGTCGTTGGTAATGGAGTGTCTTGACCGCGACAATAATAAAACTCACCACAACTACGTATTCACTTGGGACTTCGATTGGACGGGAGGAACACCGAAGAACTGGCATCACTCTGCAACCTGGAGCCGTAACGACAAACGGCCTTGGCCCGCCGAGTTCCATCAGTTACGTGTGGCCGATGTCGATGGCGACGGATGCGACGAGATGATACAGGGTGGCTATAGCGTGAATCCGCTAAAAGGATGGTTCCAAAGTCCAGGAATCGGTCATGGCGACCGTTTCATCCTGAGCGATATCGATCCCGACCGTCCTGGCATGGAGGTGTATGCCATTCAGCAGAGTGCCTTGCTTGGACAATTGCTTTATGACGCTCGCTCAGGCGAACGAATCAAGGAATGGTATCTGCCGTCAGTCTATGACGTGGGACGTGGTGCCTGCATGGATGTCGACGCTTCGCGAAAAGGCTATGAACTCTATAGCTTTACCGACGATTTTATCTACGATTGTAAAGGCGACAAGACCAACTACACACGCTCAGGCTGTGGCATTACGACCATGTTTGAGGGTGTTTGGTGGGATGAGAACCTGCAGCGTGAGGAACTTTCTTCACCTGGAGGTAGTGGCTGGGGCACTAATCTGATGGTGACACGGGTGTTGAGCAAAAACCGACTCGTGGAATTCTCGCAGGAGAGCAACTGGGCAACGCATGCTGCCACTGGTACCCGCCCTGCTTTTATGGGCGATATCGTAGGCGACTGGCGTGAAGAGGTGATTCTTGTCAACCAGAACGCTGACGGCTCTACCGGTCTAGTGGGATACACAACCAACATGCCTACCAATTACAGCATCTACTGCTTGCAACAGGATCCTCACTATCGTGGTGACTGCACAACGCGCGGCTACTATCAGCATCCTAACACAGGGTTCTATCTGGGCAGTGGAATGCCTATGCCGCCATTACCGCCTGTGTTCGAAGCGGATCTGCGATGGAAGGGCGGTTCGTGGCAGAATGGCTTCACATCCTTCGACATGAAGCAAGCACATACTTATGCAGACAATAAGTCCGTGATGTTCGACGTTTCAGGCGATAACGCCTCTCCAATCGTCCTCGATGGCATTCTGAAACCTGCCTGTTTCTACATGATGAACCCTCGTGGCCACGACTATACCTTCCAAGGCTCAGGACAATTGGCAGGCGATATGACATTCATCAAGTCGATGCTTGGCACAGCCACTTTCAACAACAACTTCAACTTCACGGGTCCCACTATCATCAGCGAGGGAACGTTGGCTGTCAACGGTACTATTGCCGGTCCTGTCGAGCTTCGGGCAAAAGGAACGCTCAGCGGAAATGCTGTGATTGCAGGTGATATCACGTTCGAAGAGGCTCTTAACTATGAAGGTTGCCGACTGAAACCGAACGAAACGAGTGGTGTCATTACCTTTAATAAGAGCCTGATGATTCCAGGTGGCGTATTCATTGAAGTAGATGCGGCAGATGGAAAAAGCGGTCGTTTGCTTGTGAAGGGCGACCTAACCTTGACGGGGCAAAACACCATCAGTGTCAACCACGACGAACTGACTGCCGGAAGCTATGTCGTCGCTGAGTGCACTGGTACGCTTACGGCAGACCCCACAGCCTTGAAGAGCCGAGGTCTTGACGGAATCAACTTCGAGTTCGTGGTCGATGGTCAGCAGCTTTTGTTAGTGGTCAAGGAGACTCGTGATGCTACAACGGGTGTCGTATGGACTGGCAACGAGAATTCAACTTGGGATTACAAGTCGGAAAACTTCGATCTTGACGGTGCCACGACATTCGTTCCCGGCGATGAGGTAGTCTTTGATGATGCGGCTTTACGTAAGAACATTACCATCAACGACCAAATTGTGATCAGCGGCGTTGTCTTCAATAGTGGCACCTACACGTTCTCTGGCGATGGAGGCATCTCGGGCGAGGGCGATGTGACCGTAAATAAAGACGCCAATGTGACTTTCAATCTGAAGAATAGCGACTACACAGGAAAGACAATCGTTAATGGCGGAACACTCATCGTGCCCAATTTCTACGATGGTGGACAAAAGAGCGCAATTGGTGCAGCAGCCGCCACTAATGGCAACCTGCAGCTCAATGGAGGCACATTGGTGCTGAGCCGCGATAATATGGGTACAGATCGCATTATCACTCTCACCGACACGGCTACGATCCGCATTGCCCAAGCCAACAGTTCGCTCTCCATGAAGGGAATGATCAATGGCTCAGGCTATCTCATCAAGGATGGACCAGGGCAGCTGAACTTCACTTATGGTGGCAGCAACAACTTCGCCGGCGTGATCGTTAAGCGTGGCGTCATTGCTCAGGGAGCTTGGAATAGTACGTTTGGCCGTTCTGGCTCGCCAATGGTATTGGCTGGTGGAGAGGTTCATCAGATTGACGTTAACAGTACTTCCACGGTTCCAAATCTGAATCATAACTTCATGATCCAAGAAGGAACGAACAACAAGATCCTGGGATCGTCACGTGGAAAGATCAACGGAACAGTAAAAGGTTCGGGTAATCTGACGATAGAAACGCGGTATGTGCGCTGTGATGTGGGAACCAACTTCAGCGCTTTCGAAGGTACTCTGACCGCCATTGGCAGCCAGTTCCGCCTGATGGAGAATGTTACCGACATGAGCAAGGCGCGACTCATTCTGGCTCCTGGTGCTTATGTGGCCCACTTCAAGAGTGGTAGCGGCTCAGAGGGAACTGCTACACTGAAGATTGGTTCACTTTCTTCGGGAACCTCTGCAACCGATGCTACCTTGGGAGGCTCTGGCAGTTCTTACGAGATTGGCTATCTGGGAGAAAACACTACTTTCTACGGACTCCTTAAAGGAACCAGCGTAAAGAAGGTTGGCGATGGCAAACTCTCCCTTCGCACAGTCGGCCATACTTCGCCAATCAGTGTCAATGGAGGCACGCTCGAACTTTATAATACCAGCAATTCGCCAATGTCTACGGGTGCTTTCACCGTGAACAACGGCGGAACCCTCTCTGGTAATGGTGCAGCCAGCAACGTAACTGTGATGAAAGGAGGAACTCTGGCAGCTGGCATCAACCAGACCTCAGCCGCCAATATGCGTATAACAGGTAATTTGTCGATGCGGCAAGGCTCCACCATCCGCTGTCTGCTCACGCGCTCAAGCAATATGAGCTATACTGTAAGCGGTACGATCTCACACTCGCAGGACACGCTGCTAGTTGTCGTTCCCAGTACCCGCACACTTGAAGTGGGGGATGAGATTACAGTTTTCAATGTTGGCTTCTCGCGTTCTTCTGGTAATGTCATCGTGAAATGCCAGTCAGAAGGTATGTCGTATGAGTTTGATGCCTCTACCATCAACGTCGATGGAAAGATTCGGGTAACAGCAGTTACCGATGGAATAAACGTATCATTTGCCGACAACGACTTAGTTGATGTCTATTCATCTGAAGGCATCAAGCTGCGTCATCAGGTGCACTTTGGCAACGCTCTCGAGCAACTGCCTGTAGGAATCTACATCGTGCAAGGCAAAGGTGGAACGAAAAAAGTGAAGAAATAAGAATGATTTCAGTTGAGAACTTAACGGTAGAATTTGGCGTTAAGCCACTTTTCAGCGAGGCAAGTTTCGTTATCAACGATCGCGACCGTATTGCACTCGTTGGCAAAAACGGTGCTGGCAAGTCGACGTTGCTAAAGATTCTTTGTGGCGAACAGCATCCCACAAGCGGCACTGTCAGTATTCCGAACGACACTACGATTGGTTATCTGCCGCAGGTGATGCGGCTGGCCGACGAAACCACCGTGAAAGAAGAGGCACGAAAGGCTTTCAGCGATACTACTCGGCTGAAAGAACGAGTAGAGCGTATGGAACACGAACTCGGCGAACGCACCGACTACGAGAGCGATGACTATATGCGGCTGGTCGAGAGGTTCACGCAGGAGCATGAGCGCTATTTGATGCTTGGCGGCGAGGGTTATGAGGCAGAAATTGAACGTACGCTGATAGGACTCGGTTTCTTGCGTACTGATTTCGACCGCCCCACGTCAGAATTCTCTGGCGGTTGGCGTATGCGAATCGAATTGGCAAAGATCCTGCTTCGTCGACCTGACGTGCTGTTGCTCGACGAGCCTACCAACCATCTGGACATTGAATCCATTCAGTGGTTGGAACAATTCCTTGCTCAAAGCGCTTCGGCAGTGGTGTTGGTAAGCCATGACCGTGCCTTTATCAATAATGTGACCAACCGAACGCTGGAAATCAGCTGCGGACAGATCATTGACTATCGTGTGAAGTACAACGAGTACGTTATCTTGCGGCGTGAGCGTCGCGAACAGCAGTTGCGTGCCTACGAAAACCAGCAGAAGGAGATTCAAGATATGCGTGCGTTCATTGAACGCTTCCGCTATCAGGCAACGAAGGCCGTGCAGGTTCAGCAGAAAATCAAGCAGTTGGAGAAGATAGTACCGATAGAGATTGACGAGGTTGACAACAGTGCTTTGCGTCTGAAGTTCCCACCCTGCCTCAGGAGTGGCGATTATCCAATCATCTGCGAGGATGTCGGTAAGGCCTATGGCAATCATCAGGTGTTCTCCGACGTGAACTTCATCTTGAAACGTGGCGAGAAAGTGGCGTTTGTCGGTAAGAACGGTGAGGGTAAGTCGACGCTTGTGAAGTGCATTATGGGCGAGATTCCTTTCGACGGTACACTGAAGATAGGACATAACGTGCAGATTGGTTACTTTGCACAGAACCAGGCACAGCTGTTAGACGAGTCGCTTACCGTCTTCCAAACCATCGATTACGTGGCAAAAGGCGACATCCGCCTACGTATCAACGACATCCTCGGGGCCTTTATGTTTGGCGGTGAGGAGTCGGAGAAGAAAGTGAAGGTGCTTTCGGGCGGCGAGCGTAGCAGATTGGCTATGATTCGTCTGCTGTTGGAACCCGTCAACCTGCTCATTCTCGATGAGCCGACCAACCACCTCGACATGCAGTCGAAGGATGTGCTAAAGGAAGCTATCCGTGCCTTCGACGGCACAGCGATCATCGTATCGCACGACCGCGAGTTCCTCGACGGCCTCGTCACGAAGGTTTACGAGTTTGGCGGCGGTCGCGTGCGCGAGCATCTCGGCGGCATCTATGACTGGCTGCGGAGTCATCCCAAGGGTGAGCCCGACATGACCATCGACGAGCGACTGGCCATGAGTAACCCACAGTCATCGGCTAATGCTACTCCGCAGCAGTCTCCTTCCGCAGTCGGAGAGGGCCGGGGTGGGGCCTCCTATGCAGAACGCAAGGAGCAGCAGAAGAAGGTGAAGCGTGCAGAGAAAGCAGTGAAGGCTTGTGAGGATAAAATTGCCCAAATGGAAGTCCGCATCAAGGAGATGGACAGGTTGCTCTCAAAACCGGAACATGCCACCGACATGAAACTCATCGAGGAATATGCTCAGACCATGCGCCAACTTGACGAGGAAAACGACCGTTGGATGCAACTCTCCGAAGAACTTGAAGCCTTGCAATAAATGAAAAAATGATGATTCCTGCAACCTTCTTGGTTGTTTCCTCGTCAAATGAATAGTTCAACCAATAACGGTGAACAGCAAGAAGCATCATTGATAATTTAAAAGAACGAGAAATGAAATTATTAGGCAACATCATTTGGCTTGTGTTTGGCGGCATTGAAATCGCCATTGAATATCTTGTGGCAAGTCTTGCCATGATGATCACCATCATAGGCATTCCCTTTGGTCTGCAATCGCTGAAACTGGGGTTGCTAGCCTTATGGCCCTTTGGCTCGCAAGTGAAGAAGAAACCAACAAGTGGTTGCTTGAACACGGGCATGAACGTCCTGTGGTTCTTCGTCGGTGGACTGTGGATATGGCTTACTCACGTGTTCTTCGGTTGCCTTTTCTACATCACCATCATCGGCATCCCCTTCGGCAAGCAGCACTTCAAGCTCGCCCACATCGCCCTCACCCCGTTCGGCAGGGAAATCGTGTAGGGGGCATTTCGTGTGGGGACGCGACCTGTCGCGTTGTTTGGTTCGTCTTTTCTATTTACGAACGCGACACGTCGCGTCCCTACATTTTTTCTCTCAGACCGTGCAAGTTTTTTGTTTCATCGTCGTTTAATGGGTAGATATTGTAATCATAGCATAAAACGAAATGAAGAAACAACATCTGCCTTTGTTAGCCTTGTCAACACTGCTGTTGACGTCGTGTGCCACCATCTTCACGGGCACACGAGCTCGCGTCATCATTGACGGCGACGCACCCGAACCCCTCACCATTGTTGCCGACGAGCAAACCTACGACAGCGTCTCGCTGCCAGCTTCCCTGAGCATCAGGCGCGATAAGCTCACCGAGCCCATCACGCTCACGTCGCCCCACTACGACTATGCCGACATCATTCCCGGCCGCAACACCAACCTCTGGATTTGGGCCAACTACTTCAACGGATTTCTGGGCCTGCCCGTCGACCTGATGACGGGCGCCATCTACGAACCTGCCATGTCGCGCTACTACATCAGCAAGCGCAGCAAGGAGGAGAGCATCGGTGCCGAGCCCTTGGCACCTGTCGGCGTGAGCAAGATCGTGCAGTTGCCCGTTCGCCGTGAGCCCCGCCTCTATCGCCACGAGATCGACGTGTTGGCAGGCTTGGGGTCTTCCGTCTGGCAGGGAACTCACGATCGGCAAGTCGAACAGTTCCGCGACATGGGCATGGAGACACCCTTTCGTTGTGGAATCTATGTTGACGGCATCTCATGGGGCATTCGCTACTTCTACCACATCAACCCGCATGTAGCCATTGGTGCAGTTTTCGGAAAGGCGAGTTCCTACGACCAACTGGAAACGCCCTTAGACCCAGTTCACGAAGTCTATGCCGCTTCGCCCTATGTACACGTCCACACCCAGTCGACTTTCGCCATGCCTGCCGTGAAGTACAGCTGGATTCACGAGGATGTGTACTCCCTTTACTCCATCGCGGCACTTGGAGCACAGTATAGCCACACGTGGGCATCGGTACACACCATTGAGGCATCGCTGTTTCCCGAGCTTCGCTACGAGCACCACCGTCAGGAAGTGTTCGACCGCAAGCGATGGAAGCTAGCCCCACAGCTGACGGCCCTCGGCTTCGATGTAGGCGGTCGCCATCTGCGCTTCTTTGCTGAGCTGGGCTATGGCGTAGAGGGCGTGGTGAACTTTGGGATGAGTTATCGCTTCCACCGCGCGACTACGTCAAATAAGTAATCATTTAATAAATACGAAAAAAGCAGGGCAAAAGCTTTGTCCTGCTTTTGTTTTTTTGTATATTTGCAGTTGGAACTA
>JAEEGL010889350.1_pt1 | contig 23541 bp, 15 predicted proteins | sample 9134231 | NCBI WGS metagenome assembly JAEEGL01 (sample SAMN16246548, study PRJNA631951) | gut metagenome | biome: gut microbiome; feature: rumen; material: fiber-attached | host: Bos | place: Iran: Karaj | collected 2018-10
GGCGGTGGCTCGGCCAACAAGACCTACTTCTACCCCATGACCAAGGCCACCATCCAGAACGAGGGCACGCTCATCCCGTTCCTCGTCGAGAAGATGAAGAGCCTGGGCACTGCAGCCTGCCCACCCTACCACATCGCCTTCGTCATCGGTGGCACCAGTGCCGAGAAGAACCTGCTGACGGTGAAGCTCGCCAGCATCAAGTACTACGACTCGCTGCCCACCACTGGCGACGAGACGGGCCGCGCCTTCCGCGACATCGACCTGGAGAACAAGCTCCTCGACGAGGCTCACAAGATTGGACTCGGTGCACAGTTTGGCGGTAAGTACATGGCTCACGACATCCGCGTCGTACGCCTGCCGCGCCACGGTGCCTCATGTCCCATTGGCATGGGCGTCAGCTGCTCGGCCGACCGTAACATCAAGGGCAAGATCAATGCCCAGGGCATCTGGCTCGAGAAGATGGACTCGAACCCCTCGGAGCTGATTCCTGCCGAGTACGCCAAGGCTGGCGAGGGTCAGAACACCATCGAGATCGACCTCAACGAGGGCATCGACGCCGTTCGCCGCGAACTGACAAAGTATCCCGTCTCGACCCGCGTCAACCTGAAGGGCACCATCATCGTGGCCCGCGACATTGCCCACGCCAAGCTGAAGGCCCGCATCGACGCTGGCGAGGAGATGCCCGAGTACTTCAAGAAGTACCCCGTGCTCTATGCCGGACCAGCCAAGACGCCCGAAGGCTATCCCTGTGGCTCAATGGGCCCGACGACTGCCAACCGCATGGATCCCTACGTGGACGAGTTCCAGTCGTTAGGCGCCTCGCTGGTGATGATTGCCAAGGGCAACCGCTCACAACAAGTCACCGACGCCTGCCAGAAGTATGGCGGCTTCTATCTGGGAAGCATCGGCGGTGTGGCTGCCGTGCTGTCGCAGTCGAGCATCAAGTCGATTGAGTGCGTCGAATATCCCGAACTGGGCATGGAGGCCATCTGGAAGATTGAGGTTGAGGACTTCCCCGCCTTCATCCTCGTCGACGACAAGGGCAACGACTTCTTCAAGACGCTGAAGCCGTGGACGCCCTGTCCCAAGACCAAGATTGCCGACGTGAATCTAAAGATGTGCTAATATGAAGACCAAAAGAACCAATCATCAGGGCGCAAAGTGGATTTCCACTTTTGCCCTGATGGCTCTTTTCACCCTTAGCAGCACAGCGCAGACAAAGTTTCATCGCTACAACTGTATGGCGCCAGACGAACAGGAGCAGTCCGAAGGTGCCATGAGCCGCGTCAGTCAACGACACCGCTTGCCGACGTTTAAGCCCGATATGTGGACGTACAACCAGGACAAGCACAGCATCGTGGTGCTCGTGGAGTTCACCGACAGGGCATTCTCGATGGAGAACCCGCGTGAGCGCTACGACAGCATCTTCAACTGTCCCGGCTACAATGAGGGCCGCGGTCCGGGCTGTGTGGCCGACTACTTCCGCGAGCAGTCGGGCGGACTGTGCGACATCACGTTCGACGTGTATGGCCCCGTCAAGGTCAGTACGTCTGAAAAAAGTAACGGCACTTATGGCTCTTCGGCACTGCGCGAGGCCCTAAAGCACGTGGTGGACTCGCTGAACGCCTCTGCTACACAGACCGACACACCCCCGATGGGCACTGGCACCGACTGGACGGGCAACGGCTTTGCCGAGCAGGTGGTCTTTGTCTTTGCCGGCTATGGCGGCAATGAGAATGCAGAGATCTGTAAAAAGAGCATCTGGCCCAACACCAGCTCGTTCTCAGCGCTTACACTGCCATCGGGTGTCAAGGCCAACGTCTACACGGCCAGTGCTGAGCTGTGGTCGTCGGGCAAGCTCTGCGGCATCGGTACCATCTGCCATGAGTTCTCGCACTCGCTGGGACTGCCCGACATTTATCCCACGTCGAATAGCGCCACAGAGTATTCGGTGGTCGACGAGTGGGACCTTATGGACGGTGGCAACTTTACCAACAACGGTTGGTGCCCCTGCAACTACACCGCCCTCGAGAAGATGCTGCTGGGCTGGCAGACGCCTATCGAGCTCGACTCGGCAACGACCGTGCTCGACATGAAGCCCATTTCGGAAGGTGGTGAGACCTATCTGGTGCGTAACACGAACAACGAATATTACCTGCTGGAGAACCGCCAGTGGTCGGGCTGGGACTTGCGCCTGCCTGGTCATGGCCTGCTCATCTCACATGTAGACTACGATGCGTCAAAGTGGAGTGGAAACACGGTCAACAACGATCCCAGTCATCACCGCTTTGACCTGGTGCATGCCGACAACATGGACTACACCGGCTGGGACAATTACATCTATGCCCACCCTGAAATCTATAAAGGCGGTAACCCCTACATCAGTGGCCACAACCATCACCTGAGCAACACGCCATATCCTTATACGACCGAAGATGGCACAGTGAACCGTGAGCTGACCGACGAGTCGGTGCCCGCAGCCACGTTGTTCAATCCCAATGGCGATGGCATCAAGCTCATGTCGAAGCCCATCACCGACATTACGGAGACCGACGACGGGCTTGTCAGCTTCCGCTTCTGCCAACTTAAGGGCGACGTCAACTACGACGGTGTGGTCGACGTGGCCGACTATGTGGCCATTGCCCACCACATCCTGGGCAACACGCCTGAGATGTTCGACCCGCTGGGAGCCGACGTCAATGGCGATGGCGTGATTAACGTGGCCGACTATACGGCCGTCGTACACATCATCCTCGAGGGAAGTGAAGAGTAAACGTGCATTAACTACTATTACTATCAACAATAAACACTAAACTTTTAATCAAACAACAAACAACAATTATGAGAGTTATTATTGAACCGAACTACGACTTAATGTCGCAATGGGCAGCCAACTACGTCGTTGAGAGAATCAATGCAGCGAAGCCAACTGCTGAGAAGCCCTTCGTGCTCGGCCTGCCTACAGGCTCATCGCCCATCGGCATGTACCGCGGACTTGTGAAAGCCTACCAAGAGGGAAAAGTAAGCTTCAAGCACGTGCTGACGTTCAACATGGACGAGTATGTCGGACTGCCCGAAGAGCATCCCGAGAGCTACCACTCATTCATGTTCACCAACCTCTTTAACCACATCGACTGCCCGAAGGAGAACATCCACATCCTGAACGGCAACGCCACCGACCTGGCTGCCGAGTGCGCACACTACGAGCAGATGATCGAGGAGGCCGGCGGCATCGACCTGTTCCTGGGAGGCATAGGCCCCGATGGCCACATCGCTTTCAACGAGCCGGGCTCGAGCCTCACCAGCCGTACACGCCAGAAGACGCTGACCACCGACACCATCATCGCCAACTCGCGCTTCTTCGAGAACGACATCAACAAGGTGCCCAAGACGGCACTCACCGTCGGCGTTGGCACCGTGATGGCTGCCAAAGAGGTGATGATCCTGGTCAACGGTCACGCCAAGTGCCGCGCCCTGCAGGCCGCCATCGAGGGTAGCGTGAACCACATGTGGACCATCAGCGCCCTGCAGATGCACCAGCATGGCATCATCGTCTGCGACGAAGCTGCCTGCGATGAGCTGAAGGTTGGCACCTACCGCTACTTTAAGGATATTGAGCGTAAAAATCTTTTGTAATTACTTGCAATAAATTTGCGCAATTCACTTTTATTTTGTACCTTTGCAGCAGAAACAAGCAAAGGTACTTTTTTATGCTTAAATCTTTCGTGAAACTAACAACACTATTGCTGTCTTTCCTGTTATGCGCAGCCACTCTACAGGCACAGCAGAAAGGCTACAGCCTGCGGGTGAAGCTGACAGAGAGAGGAACGGGCGAAGCCATCATCATGGCCACACTCCACCTGCAACCGTCAGGAGCCATGGCCGTCAGCGACATCAACGGACAGGCCACCATCGACAATGTGCCCGCCGGCGACTACGCGCTGCAAATCAGCTATGTGGGCTTCGAGCCTATCAACACACGCCTGAAGGTCGACCGCGACCTGACGCTAAACTACCAGATGCAGCCCTCGTCACTGGCACTGAAGGAGGTGACCGTCACTGCCAAGCAGCGCGAGAACGGCGCCTCGACCAGCAGTGTCGTTGGTCGTCAGGCCATCGATCACCTGCAGGCCACGTCGCTGGCCGACGTCATGCAGCTCATCCCTGGCCAGCTGATGGGCAACCGTGACCTGACGCAACAGTCGAACCTGCAGCTGCGCACGCTGGTGAACAACAACACCAGCGCCTTCGGCTCCAGCGTCGTCGTCGATGGCATGCCCATGTCGAACAACGGACAGATGACGCAAGGACAGTTTACGCCCTCAGCCTTTACGGGCACCGACCTGCGCCAGATATCGGCCGACAACATCGAGGAGGTCGAGGTGGTGCGCGGCATACCCTCGGCCGAGTATGGCGACCTGACCAGCGGTCTCGTCGTCGTTCACTCGAAAGTGGGTGTCACACCACTGCAGGTAAAGGCCAAGATCAATCCCGGCCTGCAGAACTACAGTGCGGGCAAAGGCCTGTCGATGGGCGCCGCAGGCGTGCTGAACGTCAGTGGCGACTATGCCAAGGCATGGGGTGACCCACGCCAGAAGACGCGCAGCTACGACCGCTACACGATGAACATCGGCTGGGGCAAGGACCTGACGAAGAAGTGGCACGCCGACACTAAGCTGCGCCTGATGCGTGCAAAAGACTGGAGTGGCAACGACCCTGACGCCATCGACGATGGCACCTACTCGAAGAACACCACGACCACGCTCGGACTGACCCACAACGGACGCGTGCGCATGGACCTGCCGCTGATGCGCTCGCTGAAGTACACGCTGGGCATCTCGTACAGCATGATTGACTCGAAGAACTCGTCGTTCGTGGCTAATCCCACAGGCCTGCTGCCCATCCTCACAGCCATGGAGACAGGCTACTACGACGTGCCTTGGATGACGACGTCCTATCTGGCAACAGGCATCACCGAGAGTCGTCCGGGCAACGTCTTTGTAAAACTGTCCGACGACTTCTTCCTGCGCAAGGGAAAGACGGTGCAGAGCTTCAAGCTCGGCGCCGACTATCATTACGACTGGAACAGTGGCGAGGGCTACTACAACGAGAACCCACAGCGCCCCTACCGTCCCAACAGCAATGGGCGTCCGCGTGCTTTCAACGACATTCCCGGCCTGCACCAGATAGCGCTGTTCGCCGAGGACCAGTTCACCTATAATATAAATAAGGTGAACCGTCTGCGCATAGGTCTTGGACTGCGCTTCACGGCCCTGCAGCCTTTCAGCGACCTGGCCACTACGGCTCTCTCGCCCCGTCTGAACGCCGCGTTCAGCGTTGCCAAATGGCTCGACCTGCGTGCCGGCATCGGCATGAACGCGAAGACGCCAGGCCTTAGCTACCTTTATCCCGACAAGAAGTACGACGACCGTGTGGCCGTCAACTACATGCCACAGGACGGCTCACAGCAAATACTGAATTACCATACCGAGGTCTACGACGTGAAGCGCTCAGTGGACCTGAAGAACGCCACGACGACCAAGGTGGAGGTGGGCTTCGATTTGAAGCTGCCTGGCCATCGCACGCTCAGCGTGCTGGCCTACCGTGACAAGACGCCGAACGGATTTGGTGCGGCTACTGAGTACTTCACCTACACGTCAAACTACTATACTGTCGACGCACAGCATCTGATGAGCAACCCTATCGACGTCCGTCAGGATCTTGTCTTCATGACCACCGGAAAGATTGGCAACACCAACACGACGGTGAACCGTGGCCTGGAGTTCGACTTTGAGCTGGGCGAGGTGAAGCCCTTGCACACCAGCTTCTTCTTCAGTGGCGCATGGAGCGAGACGAAGACGTGGTCGACCGACCTGAATGCACAGTCGGTGCGCACGGCACTGCTGCCCGCCAGCTACGCCTCACTGGGGCTCACACCCTTCAAGGTGGTCTATCCTGAAGGCGAGGACTTCGACCGCTACCGCCGCTTCCTCACCACCCTGCGCGCCGTCACGCATATCCCCGCCCTGCACATGGTGGCATCGTTCACGGCACAGGCCATCTGGCATAACTCCAACTGGAGCTACATCGCCGACAAAGGCGTCATCGGCTACATCGCACCCGACCTACAGTACCATCGACTCAGCGGTGAACAAACCATCAGCTACGACAACGTACAGGTCAGCGTCAGCGACCTGGCTATCAAGCACTCTGACAACGACCCGACGAAGAACCCCGTCACGTGGAATCTCTCGGCACGCCTCACCAAGGAGCTTGGCAAGATGGGCGGACTGTCGCTCTACGTCAACAATGCCCTCTTCTACGAGCCCTTCCTCAAGGGTAACAACACCACAACGCTCTCACAGCGCAACACCGGCACATTCCAGTTCGGAGCCGAGCTGAGCCTGAACCTGTAGGGCCACCCCTCCCCCACCATGGGATGGGAGTCTATATAAAAACAAGAATTCAAAGCGTATGAAAAATATTGCAGTTATGTATAAGTTTAGACCCTCGTTTGCGGCCACCCGCCGATGGACTTTGAGACTTCTGACCGCCCTGTCGCCCCTCGTTTGGGGAGGGATTGCAGGTGGCCTTCTCACCGCCTGTGTCAACTTCGACGACGCCACGCATGCCCTCGACGTGCAGGTGCAACTGACCATGCCTCAGGAGTTCACTGCCAGCGACTTTGCCGGCCACGAGGTTGCCATGATACTCGGCACTCAGCGCATCATTGCCACGACCAACGATCAGGGCATCGCCACATTCAAAGGCATCGTGCCCGACGTCTACGACATCTCATGCTCGTGGGAGCTAAGCGCCGACGACTACCGCAAGATGACCGCCGACCAGCAGGTGGTCAGCGGGGCAACAGTGTCGGGCGCCCTCAACGCCCGCCTCATCAAGGAGACTGAGACCATCGTCCTGCCCACCAAGCTCAGCATCAACCGCGACATCCTGATAGGCAAGATCTACTACGCCGGATCGAAGGACAACAACAACCGCAACTACGATGCAGGCAAGTACGTCGAACTCTACAACCAAAGCGACAACGAGGCCGACGCCAGTGGTCTCTACATCGGACTGGTCGAGGCAGAGAGCAACCAGGCCTACACGCTGGAGAACCTCCACAACGCCTTTGCTGACTCGGTGGTGCTGCTCAAGCAGGTGTTCCGCATCCCTGCCGACAAGCCCCACATGGTGGCGCCTGGTGGCACCGTGCTCATCGTCAACAGCGCCATCGACCACAAGGCTAACAACAACGACATGGAGCACGACCTGACCGATGCCGACTTCGAGGCCAAAGACCACAGCAGCAGGCCCGTACAGAACAATCCTAACACGCCTGCCCTGGAGCTCATCTACACCATGTATCCCTCCATATCGATTATGAACCTGGTGCAGAGCGGTCCCTGCAGCGTGGTCATCTTCCGCACCGATGAAGACCCGACCGCATGGCCCAAGGTCTACGCCTTTGGCAAGACCAGCGGCAACCAGTGGATACTACTGCCCAAGCGCCTCATCATCGACGGTGTGGAGGTGCTCACTAACAAGGCAACAGGCATCGACGTGAAGACCAAGCGCCTCTACGACGACATCGATGCTGGCTACACCAACATCAACGCTACCAGCGGTAGAAACGGCGAGACCGTCTATCGCAGGACCAGCAAGCAGGCCGACGACGGCCACGTCATCCTCATGGACACTAACAACAGCTCCAACGACTTCACAACTTCAACTACCATAAAACCGCGCGAATATGACAAGTAAGATAGTATCAATAGTCTCTATAGCGTCTATAGAGTCTATAGCATCTATAGCATCTATAGTTTCTATAGTTTCTATAGCATCTATAGTTCCCATTGAGGCTCAAGCGCAGGAAGGCAAATACCGCTTTGCCGACGCCACACAACTGTGGAGACTCACCGACAATGCTGCGGGCCTCACCATCGACGCTGGAGCAACCCGCAACTACAACCGCGGCTTTGCAGAGTTCGACATGCAGCACCGTGAGGGCGACTACCGCCGTGTGCAGGAGGGGGGGCAGCGTAACCAGCTCACATTCCACACCGAGCGCTACCAGCGCGTAGGCCACCACCTCGTCGGCTATGGCAAGTTCCACTTCGACATGGATCGCACCAAAGACCGTGCCTGGTGCGATGTCATGCGACCCTACAACAGCAATCCCTTCTTCGGGGGCAGTAGCGTCCACGGCAAGTACGACACCCAGCAGTTCGACCTCACGGCTGCCCTTGGCACCTTCGACTATAGTGGTTTCCGTTTCGGTAGTCGCCTCGACTATAAGGTGGGCGACCTGAGCCGTCTGCGCGATCCACGCTCGCGCTCCGAACTGCTGCAATACCGTCTGACACCTGCCGTCACCTACACCACTGGCAACCACACCATAGGTCTCAGCGGTCACTACGACCGCCGCAAGGAGAAGATACCGAACATAACCACCGTGCAGCAGGACCCCAACCTGATGTACTACCAGATGACGGGCATGGAGCAGGCCACGGGCCTTATCGGCGGCTTTAGTGGCTACAACCGCGAATGGGTGAACCACCAGTTCGGCGCACAGCTTGCCTATGGCTACAACAAAACGCAACTCTCATCTGCCAGTTCTCAGTTCTCACTTCTCAATTCTCTCACTACCATCGGCATTGCCCGTGGCGTCGAGGATGTCTGGGGAACCTACAAGTATGAGCCGGGACGCTACACATCTTATATATATAATGTAGCATCGCACAACCGTCTCAACACGGGGCGTCTCCTTCACCAGTTCGACCTCGACATTGCCTTTACCGAGGGCTACGCCGACGAGTATCGCCAGCTGCTCATTCAGGAGCGCGACGCTGAGAAGGGCTATACCAGCTACCACTACGAGACGCAGATAGAGTATCGTAAGCGCTATCAGGTGAAGACCCACGACGCCACGTTGCACTACCGTCTCTCCACCCTCTCGGGAACCGCCATCCGCGGCTATGTCGGTGCTGCCGCCACGCTTCAGGGGGCCAGCAACAAGCACCTGCTGCCCACCTCACAGCTGGAGTACCAACGCCAGAACTTCTCGTTCGAGAGTGGCTATGCTTTCTTTAAGAACCACCTATGGCTCGATGCTGCTGTCACCTACAGCCATGCGTCAAAGGCCGACATCGACATTGCTACACCGCAAATGGCGTCCAACACCTACGCTTCCGAGGTGCTCATTCCTGACATGGCTTACTATGGGGCCGACTACTGGCGCGGTCAGCTGTCGCTGAAGTACGAGTTCCCCTTCATGCTTAAAGGTGCACGCTCAACAGCTTTCGTCAAGGCCTACGCCGACGGCATCAAGGCCGATGACGAGCTCGACCGCACGACTGTCGGTCTCTCACTCGGACTCTATTATTAACACAATAGCCAGACTTAATGAATTAACAGTTATGAAAGCTAATTTCAATCTTCTCATCCCAACGGCTTTTCTCCTGCTGGCACTCGCAGGCTGTAAGTCGAACGTGAAGACGGCTGACGAGGTCGTCACCTCTGAGTACAATCCCACCGACGCCCGTGCCTTTGGCATGCTTGGCGACGTCAAGGAGGTACACGTCACCATCATCAAGGATAATGCTGACCCTGGCGAAGAGCCGGTCGTAGAGCGCGACATGCTCGTCATGTCGTTCGACCAGAAAGGGCGCATCACCCGCGACCCCTACGGCAACAAATATGTCTATGATGCTGACGGTAACTTCATCGAAGGTGTCTCCGACAAGTCGACCATGGAGCGCGACAGCCTGGGACGCATCATCGCCTACGCCAACAAACTGAACGACAACGACCGCGAACAGTACGGCATGTCATTCTTCTATGACGAACAGGGACGCATCGCCACCATGACCAGAAGCTACTGGGAGGTGGGCTACGACGACACGCTCGTCTATAAGTCTGACAAGGTCTACCCCGACAGGTTCATCAGTGATGGCGCCGTAGAGTCAATGGTCGAACGCGTCTACATTGACTACGACTATAAAGAATTCGATGAGAAGGGCAACTGGACAGAACGCACGTGCAAGACGCTCTACAAATGCTGGAACACAGGCGAACAGGAGTCGGACGCCGAGGTCGAACGCTGGACGACAACCGAGCAACGCACCATCAGGTATTATTCAGATGAGCCCGAGAAAACCGCTAACGAAGTGGCTGAGGACGTCGACGACCGCTTCTTTGTCGACATCTTCGGCTTCGGACTCTTAGGTCACGTGAAGGAGGTGGTCACCACGTCGTTCACTGCTTACGAGGATGGCAAAGGGGCACTTGTGAAACAAGCCGAGATCGAAGGCAGCCGCGCCACCATCAGCTTTGATGCCGAAGGGCGTGTCACTGAAGATCCCTACGGCGGCATCTATGTCTACGATGCCGAGGGCAATTTCGTCAAGGGAGCCTCAGCCATGTCGATCATGAAGCGCGATGACCAGCAGCGCGTCGTCAACTACCAGACGAAGCAAGACGACGAGGACGATGCCATGTTCCGCAACGACTACACCTACGATCCACAGGGACGACTCGTCAAGGTCAACCAGGTGTTCTGGGAGTCCACAGAGACCTCCACCTTCGTTTACGATGGTGATGAGATATATCCCAAGAAGCGCCTCTTCGATAACTACGACGAGGGGCTCCACGTCACCTCCGAGACTACTTACCGCTACACACAATTCGACGACCACGGCAACTGGACCCAGCGTGAGCTCCGTTACAAGGGCACCGAGGCAGAAGAGGATGGTTTCAACAACAACGACGTCACCCACTGGGACGGTGCAATGATCGAAGAGCGCAGCATCAGTTACTATTGAAGCTGACCACGGTTCAACACTAAAAGTGGCATCGGTTCAACACGGTTTAACACGGGAGTGGCCACGACTCATGTAGAGCCGTGGCCACTTTTAGTAAAGAACCGTGCTTTCTGAAAGCGATTACTGCACGCCGTCCTCGCGGAGCTTCTCCTGCCAGCGCCAGGCAGACTTGAGAACCTCTTCGGTAGGTGTGTCAGCCTTCCATCCGAGCACGCGGTTGGCCTTGTCGACGTTGCCCCACACCTTCTCGATATCACCCTCGCGGCGAGGTGCAAACTCCCAGTTGAGCTTCACGCCAGTGGCCTTCTCGAAGCCCTCAACAACCTCGAGGGTCGACAGGCCGCGGCCCGTACCGATGTTGAACACCTCGACAGGGTCGGTCTCCGGCTTATCAAGCACGCGCTCCATGGCCTTGACGTGAGCCTTGGCCAGGTCGACGACGTAGATATAGTCGCGGATGCAAGTGCCGTCGGGCGTCTTGTAGTCGTTGCCGAAAATCTTCAGCTGCTTGCGGATGCCGATGGCGGTCTGCGTGACAAAAGGAATCAGGTTCATGGGCACGCCATTGGGCAGCTCACCGATGAGTGCTGATGGATGAGCACCGATGGGATTGAAATAGCGGAGAATGATGCTCTTGATAGGAGCGCCACTGTGGATATAGTCCTGGATGATCTCCTCGTTGATCTGCTTCGTGTTGCCATAGGGCGAGAGGGCTTTCTGGATAGGTGCCTGCTCAGTGACGGGCAGGTTCTCTTCGGTAGGCTGTCCGTAGACGGTGCACGAGCTGGAGAAGATGATGCCCTTGACGTCGTACTTCGGCATAAGCTCCAAGAGGTTGATGAGCGAAGTGATGTTGTTACGATAGTAGAGCAACGGCTTCTCAACACTCTCGCCGACAGCCTTCGAAGCGGCAAAGTGGATGATTCCCTCAATCTTGGGATACTTGCGGAAGACACCTTCGAGGGCTTCCATGTCACAGCAGTCGACCTTCTCAAAAGCGGGACGCACGCCGGTGATTTTCTCAATGCCGTCGACGACGTTAGCGTTCGAGTTCGACAGGTTATCAATGATGACAACTTCGTAGCCTGCCTCTTGCAGCTCTACGGTGGTGTGGCTACCAATGAATCCGGTGCCACCCGTAACGAGGATTGTTTGTTTCATGCTATCTCTTTTGCTTTATTTTTTCTTATAATACTGCATGGCCTCAGGCATCCAGCCCTGGATGTTCTTGATGCGAGTAGCATCGCTGGGGTGGTCGCTGAGGAACTCGGCTGTCTGGTTGTTCGACATGGAAGCCATGCGCTGCCAGAAGGTCAGGGCTACCTGCGGGTTGTAGCCAGCCATAGCCGCGAAGATGAGACCCATGTGGTCGGCCTCATTCTCGTGACCGCGTGAGTAGCTGAGGTTCTTGAAGTTGAAGCCCTGGGCGGCAATAGCCTGAACGATGCTCTGCGTGTTCTGGCCCATGCCTAAGGCACCGGCCACGGCCGTACCGATCTGCAGGCCATACTGCTGCTTGATTTGCGTGCTGAGCTGCTCAGCTGAGTGCTTGGCCACAGCGTGAGCAATCTCATGGCCAAGGACGATGGCCAGCGATGCCTCGTCCTGCGTGACAGGAAGGATGCCCTCGTAGACCACAATCTTACCGCCAGGCATGCACCAGGCGTTCACCTGCTTGTCCTGCACGAGGTTGAACTCCCATGCGAAGTTCTGCACTTCTGCTGTCAGTCCGTTGGCCTTCAGATAGTTGGTGACGGCATTGGCAAGGTTCTGTCCCACGCGCTTCACCATAGCGGTGTTCTGCGCATTGGTCGACTTCTTAGCCGTCTTCATGAACTCCTGATACTGCTGCGAGGCCAGCGAGAGCACCTCGCCATCGCTGACTAACAGCGTCTGCTGGCGCCCTGTGATGGGCACCGTCGAGGTGGTGCCGCAGCTCACCATGAGTGCGGCCACCATCGACAAGATGATTGTTCTGATGTATTTCATCGTCTTTCCTTTATTTACCTTATTATTAGTTTAGCTTTCCATCAGATTTCCCAGCCCACGGCAGAAGCACCGAGCACAGCTGCAGAAGCGCCATCGAGACCGCTGACAAGGAACTTAGCCTTACCTTTGAAGATCTTCAGCACATGCTCGTCGTACGACTCACGAATGGGCTTCATGATAAGCTCGCCAGCCTTCACCATGCCGCCGAAGAAGATGAATGCCTCGGGCGATGAGAAAGCAGCGAAGTTGGCGCAAGCCTCACCAAGCATGTGGCCCGTGAACTGATAGATCTCGTTGGCCAGCTCGTCGCCCTTGCCGGCAGCAATGGCCACATCGAGCGAAGTGATGTCCTCGGGACGCATCTCACGCAGCAGTGATGGACGCTCAGTGGTAGCCAACAGCTCACGAGCCGTGCGAGCCACACCCGTTGCCGAGCAATATGCCTCCAGACAGCCCTTACGTCCACAACCGCAGGGACGGCCGTTCTTCTCGACGATGACATGGCCCAACTCGCCTGCGAAACCGTCACAGCCGTAGAGCAGCTGGCCATTAACGACGATGCCAGAGCCGACGCCTGTACCCAGCGTGATGACGATGAAGTTCTTCATGCCACGAGCAACACCGTAGACCATCTCACCAATGGCAGCAGCATTGGCGTCGTTGGTAAGTGCCACGGGCACGCCCAGCTTGTCGCTGAACATCTTGGCCAGGGGCACCACGCCCTCGTGAGCCCACGGCAGGTTGGGTGCGAACTCGATGGTACCGTTATAGTAGTTGCCATTGGGGGCGCCCACGCCCATGGCCTTGATGGTCTCAATGCCACCAACCTGCTCGATGACAGGCTCCAGAGCCTCCACCGATGCATTTACGAACTCGTCGGCAGTCTTGTAGGCTCCCGTCTTGATGGCTGTCGTGGCCTTAATCTCGCCACGTGCATCCACAATACCAAACACTGAGTTAGTGCCTCCTAAGTCCAAGCCAATGACGTACGGCTTGATGTTTGTCTGATCACTCATAACATTAAGTTTTTACGTTTTACGATTTTAGTTATTAACTCATTTTGATTGCAAAGGTAAGCATTTTCAAAGAAATCTACTGCCATTTAACTCCCTTTAACTCACAAATTCATCTTTCATCACTAAAAATCCAAAAAACTTTCGTACCTTTGCAGCCAATATGCATTTCGACGTTCCAAATATATTGGATTTCATCTTCAAAGGGATGCTCATCGGTATCATTGCTTCGGCACCGATGGGGCCCGTTGGTGTGCTCTGTGTACAGCGCACGCTGAACAAGGGTCGGTGGTACGGATTCGTCACCGGATGCGGTGCAGCTGTCAGTGACATCATCTACGCTGGCATCACCGGACTCGGCATGAGTTTTGTGGTAGACTTTGTCGACGATGCCCAGCACCGCTTCTACCTGCAGATCATCGGTAGCCTGATGCTGCTGGCCTTCGGCTGGTTCACCTATCGTACCGACCCCACGAAGAACATGCACTTGAGTGGCAAGAACAAGGGCACGCTGACCCACAATGCCATCACGGCCTTCTTTGTCACGCTGAGCAACCCCCTCATCATCTTCCTCTTTATCGCACTCTATGCGCAGTTCGCCTTCGTGCTGCCCAACCATCCCTTTGAGATGATTGTCGGATTCCTGAGCATCGTCGGTGGCGCACTACTCTGGTGGTGGGGTCTGACATGGTTGGTTGACAAGATACGCACCAAGTTCGACGAGAACGGCATCCGCATCATCAACCAAGCCATTGGCGTGGCCGTCATTATCGGCTCCATCATCATGCTCCTCGGCACTACCACCAACCTGCTACGCTTCTTCTAAAAAAATAAGTAGTAAATAGAAAATCGTAAATAAATAGTAAATCGTAAATAAATAGTAAATCGTAAATCGTCAAATCGTAAATAAATTCGTGTTTATAGCTAACGACTTAAGGAAAAACAACATTGCAGAATACCTGCTCTACATGTGGCAAGTTGAGGACACCATCCGTGCCTTCGACTGCTCGCTAAGCAGAATCAAGCGCGAGTATCTCTGCCGCTTCGACCTCGACGAAGAACAGATGGAAGAGGAGACCGACTGGTGGGGCAACCTCATCCGCATGATGAACCAGGAAGGTTGCCGCGAACGCGGACACCTACAAATAAATAAGGTGACGCTACAGCTGCTTGCCGAACTGCACCAGCAGCTGCTCGCCTCAACCAAGTTTCCGTTCTACAGTGCCGCTTACTACAAGGTGTTGCCATTCATCGTGGAGCTGCGTAACCGCGGTGCCAATCGCGAAGAGAACGAGGTGGAGACCTGCCTGAACCTGCTCTATGGCGTCATGATACTACGTCTGCAGAAGAAGCCCATCTCACCCAACACCGAACATGCCGTCAAGGAAGTGTCGACACTCATCGGTATGCTCAGCGACTACTACAAGCAAGACAAGGAAGAAGGATTGAAGTTCGACTAACTGCCAATCGTCAAACAGTAAACCACTAAACCGTCAAATTGTTAAAGTGAACATTCTTATTACTGGCTGCAACGGCCAATTAGGCAACGAGATACAACTGCTGGAACAGCAGCATCCAGAGCACACTTATTTTAATACCGACGTGCAGGAGCTTGACATCACCGACCGTCATGCTGTTGAGCGCTTCGTCATCGACAACGCCATTGACGGCATCGTCAACTGCGCTGCCTACACCGCTGTCGACAAAGCCGAGGAGAACACCCAGCTGTGCGCCCTGCTCAACACGGCAGCACCGGGATTCCTGGCTGCCGCCATCGAGAAGCGAGGCGGCTGGCTGATACAGGTCTCGACCGACTACGTCTTCGATGGCACCAACCATCGACCCTATGTCGAGAGCGACCCCGTCTGTCCCAACAGTGTCTATGGCCGTACTAAGCTGGCCGGCGAACAGGAGGCACAGCGTGCCTGCCGCCACACCATGATCATACGCACGGCATGGCTCTACAGCTCCTTTGGCAACAACTTCGTGAAGACCATGATGCGCCTCGGCAGAGAGAAGACTGAGCTTGGCGTCATCTTCGACCAGATAGGCACGCCGACCTATGCCCGCGACTTGGCAGTGGCCATCTTTGCCGCTATCAGCAAAGGTGTAAAAACTGGCGTTTATCACTTTAGCAATGAAGGTGTTATATCGTGGTACGACTTTGCCAAGGCCATTCACCGCATAGCTGGTATTCGCGACTGCCATGTGCGGCCACTGCACACCAGCGAATACCCTACCCCAGCCACGCGTCCACACTACTCCGTGCTCGACAAGACGATAATCAAAGAGACATACGGCATCGAGATTCCTTACTGGGAAGAGTCGCTCGAAGCGTGTATAGGCTTACTTGCCTGACCCTCCAATAAAAAGAAAACAATGAACCAAGAAATAGAAAGAAGACGAACGTTTGCGATCATCTCGCACCCCGATGCCGGTAAGACCACGCTGACCGAGAAGTTCCTGCTTTTTGGCGGACAGATACAGGTGGCCGGCGCCGTCAAGAACAACAAGATCAGGAAGACAGCCACCAGCGACTGGATGGACATCGAGAAGCAACGCGGCATCTCGGTCTCCACATCGGTCATGGAGTTTGACTACACGCCAGAGGGGAAAGACATTGAGTACAAGGTCAACATCCTCGACACCCCTGGTCACCAAGACTTTGCCGAGGACACCTTCCGCACGCTGACGGCCGTCGACTCGGCCATCATCGTCGTCGACGGTGCCAAGGGCGTGGAGACACAGACGCGCAAGCTGATGACCGTCTGCCGCATGCGAAAGACCCCCGTCATCATCTTTATCAACAAGATGGACCGTGAGGGCCGTGACCCCTTCGACCTGCTCGACGAGCTGGAGAAAGAGCTGGAAATCAGTGTGCGCCCACTCTCGTGGCCCATCAACCAGGGTGCGAAGTTCAAGGGCGTGTTCAACATCTACGAGAACAAGCTCGACCTCTTCACGCCTGACAAGCAGCGCGTCACGGAGAAAGTCAGCGTGGATGTCAGTTCTGCTGAACTTGATGCGCGTGTAGGCGAGCAGGATGCCGCAAAGCTGCGCGACGACCTGGAGTTGGTCGACGGTGTCTACCCCGAGTTCAATGTGGAGGACTACCGACAAGCCGAAGTGGCCCCCGTGTTCTTCGGTTCGGCACTGAACAACTTTGGCGTGCAGGAACTGCTGAACTGCTTCGTGGAGATAGCACCCTCGCCACGGCCCACAAAGGCTGAGGAGCGTGACGTACAGCCCGAGGAGCCGAAGTTCACAGGCTTCATCTTTAAGATTACGGCAAACATCGACCCCAACCACCGCTCGTGCATCGCCTTCTGCAAGGTGTGCTCAGGACGCTTCCAGCGCAACGTGCCCTACCTGCATGTGCGCCAAGGCAAGACGCTGCGCTTCACCTCGCCCACACAGTTCATGGCCCAGCGTAAGTCGACCATCGACGAGGCATGGCCTGGCGACATTGTGGGACTGCCCGACACGGGTGGCATCTTCAAGATTGGCGACACGCTGACCGAGGGCGAGCAGCTGCACTTCCGTGGTCTGCCTTCGTTCTCGCCAGAACTGTTCAAGTATATCGAGAACGACGACCCGATGAAGGCCAAGCAGCTGCAGAAGGGCATCGACCAGCTCATGGACGAGGGTGTGGCGCAGCTCTTCGTCAACCAGTTTAACAACCGCAAGATCATCGGCACTGTCGGACAGCTGCAGTTCGAAGTCATCCAGTACCGCTTGGAGAACGAGTACAACGCCCGCTGCCGCTGGGAGCCCGTACACCTCTATAAAGCCTGCTGGATATCGAGCGACGATGACAAGGAGCTCGAAGCCTTCAAGAAGCGCAAGTACCAGTATATGGCCAAGGACAAGGAGGGGCGTGACGTCTTCCTCGCTGACTCCGGCTACATGCTCAGCATGGCTCAGGAGGACTTCAAGCATATTCAGTTCCACTTCACGTCGGAATTCTAAGCTTTTGCCTACTCCATTACGAACAAGGAGGAGTGGTATTAGGATGACGACTGGTAAATCTGATTGAATCATGACTCAAGAACAAGACATCAAGAATGCAGTAGAGGTGCTGCGCCGAGGCGGCGTCATACTCTACCCCACTGACACCATCTGGGGCATCGGCTGCGATGCCACCAACGAAGAAGCCGTGCGACGCGTCTACCAGATCAAGCAGCGCGACGACTCGAAAGCCCTTATCTGTCTGGTCGACAGTGATGCCCGACTGCAACGCTACGTCCGTCAGGTGCCTGACGTGGGATGGCAACTCATCGATTGCATCGACAAGCCCACAACGCTCATCCTCGACGGAGCCGTCAACCTGGCACCGAACCTCATTGCCGACGATGGCTCCATCGGCATACGCATCACCAAGGAGCCGTTCTCGCACGAGCTGTGCTACCGCTTCCAGAAAGCCATCGTCTCAACATCGGCCAACATCAGTGGCGAGCCGGCCGCACAGAACTACCGCGACATCGACCCGCGACTGCTGGAACAGGTCGACTACGTCTGCTGGAGTCGCCGTCAGGAGCATAAGCCCCACAAGCCGTCAAGCATCATAAAGCTCACGAAGGACGGCATCGTCACCATCATCCGCTGACGGATTAAGCACCGCTTACCCCTGATGCGCGATGACACTACGCCGAGATCTCTTGATGGAATCCGCCGGATAAACGTTGCTTTAAGCCCGTCTTTTTGATCGCGAACTACGGGTAAAAGTTAAAACTGCGTCAGTGTTTGATAAAACTGCGCCTTTGTTTGATAAAACTGCGTCAGTGTTTGATAAAACTGCGTCAGTGTTTGCCCTTTTATTCGAATCGGACATATAGCCCAAACTGGTCGTTAGCACAAACGACCGGTTTGGGTTTAACTTACTTTTCGCACTAAGCCGCTTTTTACCTTTACTGAGAGAACAAAATGCCACATTTCCTTTGTCATCTCAAAAAAAAAGCGTAACTTTGCAGCCAGTTTCTACTATACCACTAAATTAAAACCTAAACGTATGATGAAAAAACTATCCATGCTGTGCTCGCTGCTTTGGATGACCATTGCCACAGTATGCGCACAGATGACCTTCACACTCAACGGTGTGACCTATGGCGATGTGGCAGAACGCGACGCCAAAGGCTTCACCACCGTAACACTGCCCGCTGGCACAGACCTCAGCGGCCTGATTACCGCTGTACAAGTGGACGGAGATTCCATCGACGCCACTCAAGTGACGCCAAATCCCACGACGACCAAGCTCAGCTACAACGAGCTGAAAGTCTTCACCTACAATAACAAAGCCTATGGCTTCCGCTTTGCCGAAGACGTCTGGTTCTGCGCCGTGTTCATCTCGGACTGCCATGTAGAGCACACTGGGCACGATGCCACCAGCACTGCTGACATGGCCAATATTAGCAACAACATCATTGCCATGGGACGCACTGCTTTTACCACTACGCCGAAGGTAACATTCGATGGTGTGGAGGGCCTTCCCACTGGTTTCATCCCGAAGGCCAACATCGTGTTCAGCCTTGGCGACTGTGATGCCGACAAGGATAATCACAACAACTTCCTCGCAAACACGGCCACGCTGTTCAAGAACGCCAACATACCGTTTATTTTCATTGCTGGCAACCACGACTTCTCTCCCGACTACTGGACGGGCAGCGACCCTGACTACGGCGTGACCAGCGGGACAAGTGGTGGTGCGGCTGCCGACAAGCAGACACTGAGCGTCATCAAGGCGAACAACTCTTACTGGAACAACAGCGGAGTATTCGATAACGACGGACCTCTGGAGTACATAACCGACGCTAACTACAGCAACTACGATTTCCAGCCCTGGCACTTCACCTTCAAGTTTGGAGGGGTGCGCTTCTACTGCGCTAATAACTACTGGTTCCAGAAGTCATACGACGGCAGCTTTACTAAGGTGCTTGGTTCGACACTTTCCAAAGCCACCTACTATTCTCCCGATGGCACCATCAATACGCTCAGCGACTTCGTTGACGCCCATGCCTCAGAAGCCTCAATCTGGATGCAGCATTATCCATTCAATGCCGGCAGCGACGTGAAGCGTTGGTGGCTCGACCAGTGTGACCAGAACTATGGCTACTATATCAAGACCGCCAACTCGTCAATCTACGGAACCGATAAGGATGTGGAATTGTGGTCGAACACAGGCGGAACGGCAACACAGTATGCCAACCTGAAGCGCGATGCACTCGCCACCATCATCGAGAAGACCCAGAACCCTGTTCATTTCTCAGGTCACGTACACATGTTCTCTGACCTGACTTGGACCAACAACAATCACAACACACGTGACTGCACTGTGGCTGCACCAGGCAATTCCAGCCAAAACAACAATGCCTACGTAGTTCTTGTGAAGAAAGGCGAGGGCGTGAAGGCCATCGTTCAGACTCAATTCTAAATGTAAAGTGAAGAGTGAATAATTTGCTACCGCATCAACATCAAATATGAAAGTTATGAAACGATATATATTCGCAGTCCTCGCCGCCATCGGCTTGGCAGGAAACGCATGGGCACAGAGGGATATTACGAGCCAGTATATCACTAACGCCACACTGTCCGACGGCACGAATGGCTGGACCAAGACTTTTACTAAGACAAAGCAAGTGACTGACCCTGCTGATGCCTTCTCTAATTCCCAAATGGGTAACAACACCGTGGGCTACGCCACTGAAGCATACGCTGGATGGGACGAGCTCATCCAGACGGCTTACTCCATGAAGCAGACCATCACATTACCAAAGGGCAATTACCGCCTTGTGAATTATTCGTTCTTCCGTCAGGGGCAGGCTTATAACACTAACAGCAATAAGTCACTGGCATATCTGAAGGCAGGAAGCCATCAGAAAACACTGTTGACGCTTGGCAGCATTCCCGCTGCCGGATATGCCAACAGCCAGGGTGAAGGTGCCAACTGCTTTGACTCAAAAATGTACCGCAACACGCTGGAGTTTTCCATTGACGCAGACAACACTCCTATCGAAATCGGAATAGAAGGAACATTCGACGAAGCCCGGTCCTGGTGCATCGTGGGCATGTTCGAGCTGTTCGATCTCGACGATGTGGCAACTGTCACTTCGCCGACGGATGTGACCTACGCCATCACCAACCCGGGCTTCGAGTATCGTGACCTGACGGGGTGGACCACCGACCAGGACAACACCAGCGAACATAAAACGTTCTGGTATATGGACAACGATGTCCTCAGCAACAAGGCGGGAAAAGGTTGGGTGGAGTCATACCAGGGGAGCGGTATTCCTGACGGGCGTGCCATCTATCAGACCCTCACCGACCTGGCCAACGGTCTTTACGAGGTGACCGTCTATGGCCATCTTCAGCAAGGCGCCGGCAGTGACGGCTTCTACCTCTATGCTAACAGCGATAGAGTGGCCATTGGCAGTACCGACCAAGACTATTCGGTTCGCACCACCGTCACCGATGGCCAGCTCACCATCAAACTGTGTACTGAAGGCTGTAACGGCAACTGGGCGGCATTCGACAAGGTACGCCTGAAGTTCTACGGCGACCCCTTGCAGGCATACAAGGAATTGCTGGCGGAGAAGGTAGAGGCTGCGCAGGCACTTGTCAACGGCGGCACACTACGTACTGGTGCTGCCAACCAGCTGCAGACTATCATCAACAACAACGACAACGATGACAATGCTTTCACCACTGAGGCTCAGTTCCAAACTGCTGTGAGCAACATCGAGACAGGTATTGTCCAAGCAAATGACATCGCCGCCACTTACCCTGTATACGATGCTTTCCGAGACCTATGCTTAGCTTTGGAGAATGGCGTGGAAACCTGCGACAGCAAGACGGCTTTTGACAATGCAATAGCTGCTGCAAACACCGCTGTGGCAAATGCCACTTCAACCGATGTCGCTGAGACGCAGAAGGCTGCCGTGCGTGCTGCTACAATGGCATTCATCTCCAGCGTGGACGGACAGTTCGACATCACCTTCCTCGCCTCACAGAACTACTCGGACTGGAAGAAGAAAGACGGATCGGCTGCCGGTATCGTCCGAGACGAGTTCCTGGCCAACCGCCCGAACGACATCCCCTCGTTTGCCGAGAACTTTGAGTGGACAGCTGCCACGACGGGCAACGTGCTCTATCAGACCGTCAGCGACCTTCCCGCCGGCTACTATCAAGTAGGCATGTACACCATGGCCCTCAGCACATCGCAGCGCGATGGCATTACCACCGACGCCACCGAAGGTGACGCCAACCGCTCGTTTGCCTTTGCAGGCGACCTGAGCGATGCTTCCTCCATTCAGCGCACAGGCATGCCCATCAAGTTCGACACTTTCGTTGACTTCGCTGACCTCACCACGCTCGACGTGAACGTGCATCTGGCTTCTGACGGTGCCCTCACCTTCGGTGTGCAGAAAGATGCCAACGGCTCCAACTGGCACTTTGCACAAATCGTCAGCATCGTCTACAGCAATGCGCCCGACCTCACCAATCTCAAGGCCACACGTGATGCCCTTGTCTCCGAGGCTGAAGGACTGCTGGCTGGCGCTGATGCCGCTCTGCTGACCTCTGCACAGCAAGAAGCCCTGCAAGACGCCATCGACGCTGGCAATGCCGCAAACGACTTTAACGCTCTGAACACCGTCACACTCACCACCCTGCCCAACGCCATCAACACTGCCAAGCAGCAGATTCAGCAGGTGAAGGAGAACCGCGTGCAGATGATTGCAGCCCTCGAGCGGTTCGAGAACGACTACAACCTTGCCGACGGCACTGACTATAGCCGCCTCACGATGAGCGCAAAAGCATGGACAGACCTCCTCGCAAAGGTGAACGCTGTCAGCACCGCCCTCGACGATGTGTCGCAGGCCAGCAACTACGGCACCGTCAAGGACGACCTCATCGCCCAGATGGATGCCACCGACGCCTCGCTCCGTCTCTTCAAGAGCTACAAGGCTATGTCCGACGGCGTTTGTTCCGTATGCAGCGGTATCACCGCTGCCGACAGCGAAATGGACACCGACGCCACTGAGCAGGCCGCCATCACCGCTTACAACGCCACCTTCGTCACCCACGCTGCCGCCCAAGTCGCCGACTTCAGCGCTGCCGCCTTCCTCGGCAACAACCTCGACTTCAGCGCTGCTGAGGGTAGTGCCCTGAACACCGACAACAGCAACAACATCCACGAAGTCGCTGGTTGGGAAGTGGCCTACGCCGATGCTGACACCTGGGCAGTAATCCAGACACATCAAAGCGCTAACGACGGCAAGCTTTACATGCGCAAGAACTGGGGCAGCTCAGCCACCACGCTCGAGGTCTTCAAGGAGAAAATGCTCCCTGTGGGCAAGTACACGCTCTCGTTCTCTTGGAACAGCGACATGAAGAACATGACCAACCGCTCGCAGTACAAGCTTGGCGACAATGATGCAGTGCCCATTGGCGAAGCTACCGATGGAGCCAAGACCCTCACCTACGACTTTGAGGTAACTGATGCCCCCAAAACCTTCGACCTCACCTTTGGTTTCAAGAAGACTGGTGAAGACAACACGCCTGCCCAAATCATCGTTGACGACATCACCCTGACTTACATTCAGCCAACAGTCATGTTAGCCGATGGCAGTAACAACTCTGAAACGATTACAGCTTATGCTGGAAAGACAAGAAACGTCACCATCGACGGTCGTACCCTTTACAAAGACGGCGATTGGAAC
>JAEEGL012757460.1_pt1 | contig 23541 bp, 17 predicted proteins | sample 9134231 | NCBI WGS metagenome assembly JAEEGL01 (sample SAMN16246548, study PRJNA631951) | gut metagenome | biome: gut microbiome; feature: rumen; material: fiber-attached | host: Bos | place: Iran: Karaj | collected 2018-10
ATGTACGAGATGCCCCCGCTGCGGCAAAGAGGTTGTTCAACAGACTTGAACGGTGGGATGGGGATGTACGAGATGCCCCCGCTGCGGCAAAGAGGTTACTGAGCAGGGATAGGAGGCTGCATGTTCCGATATAAGCGGTCCCTTGCCGGACGGGTGAGCTATGCCCGCCAGGGCTACATCTATTACATTTCCCGCATGTACCCGGAGCTCTCCGAGCGGAAACAGGAGCGGATCCGGGAGCTCTGCCAGAGGGCGGGTGGAGAGTATGCCCAGGCTCTCCTGGAGCTGGTGAGTACGGATGTGAGTATTACCGCAGTATCCATGCGGCACCATGTCAGCCGGGCCACCCTGGAGCGGGCAGTGCGACGGTACATCCTGCGCTTCCCCAAAAACCTCTGATGGGGCGCAGGGGCCCAGCTCCCTTCGCCCCGGTGCCTCCTTTGGGAGGCCGCTGTTCCCGCTGCCCCGGAAACGGGACATCGGGAAGAACGGTTCACTTTATAAAGTATCGCGTGCGCGTGCGCGCGATTTTGGGCTTGTAGGGAATACTAACTAATGGAATCAGTCCGGGGAGGCGGAGCAGGTGAAGGAGTATCAGGGGAGGTATTTCATCCGGCAGCGGGTGTGGAGCTGTGGCGATTATATCGACATAGATACATACCCGGTGTTTCAGCGTCCGGGGGAGCGGAGGGCGAAGAGCAAGCCGACGGGGGAGGTGCAGGCCGCCCTGAATCAGAGAGATTCGGAGCTGCGTTTTCTCCGCCTGGTGCATACCAACTTCGGCCCCGCTGATTATGAGCTTGATCTTACGCTGGGGAAGCCAGCGGAGCCCGGTGAAGCAGTCCGATACCTCAAGGCGTATTTCCGCAGGCTGCGGAGGAGGTATCGGAAGGCCGGGCAGGAGCTGAGGTATGTCTACGTCATGGAGCGGGGCAAGCTGAGCGGGCGGGTGCACTTCCACCTGATCGTAAACTGCGGAGGAATGACCCGGGATGATCTGGAGCGGGAATGGGGGCTGGGGTATGCCAACACCCGGAGGCTCCAGTTCGATGAGCATGGGGTGGCCGCCCTGGTGGAGTACGTCACAAAGCAGGGAAGGAAAAAACAGGGCAAACCGGAGCGGGAGCAATATCACCGCAGATGGAGCAGCTCAAAGAATCTCATCCGGCCTGTGCCGCAGATCCAGGACGGGAAGGTGAAGGTGCCAGAGTTACAGGTACTTGCGGATGCCGTATGCAGACGGAACGCGGCGGAGGACATCCGGCAGGCGTGGCCGGGGTATGAGCTGGTGGAGGCAAATGCCATACGCAATGCCCATAACAAGGGGCTGTATGTCCGCATGAGTCTCTGCCGGCGGGAGTGCTGGCATGGGAGGCCGCCAAAGGCCATGTACAGCTACGGGGACATCGGGGAGGGTCCCTGGGAGGACACCGGGGCAGCGTAGTTTTTCCCCACGGCATCGCGGGCGCGGGGGGGCATATGCGCATGTGCGTGTGCGTGAGCATTTTCGTGGCGTCACGAAAATGCTTGATCCCAGTATTCCCCATGACAGGGCTGCAAAAACGAAAAACGGGATGGAGAACTCGGAAAGCGTTGATATGCCTAGCTTTCCGGGCATTTTTGCGCTCATAAATGTTGATGATTCGTGACGCGCAGTTTTTGATAGGCTTGATATAACCGGGAATGGCGGGAGGTGAAAACGTGGCCAGGCCGAAGAAGTACACACAGCTGAGCTTGGAGAAGGCCGTCCGGGCGTACTTCGACAGTATCAGCCGGGATGTGATCGCCCAGGAGCGGGTGGACACCGGGAAGCGGGACCCGGATGGACACAAAATCTATGAGCTCAAGCCCATCCTTGACCGGCGGGGGAAACAGATCGTCCTGCTGGAATACGTGGTCCCGCCCACCGTGGGCGGGCTCTGCAACTTCCTGGGGATAGACCGGAGCACCTGGGCGAATTATGCAGACATCGAACAACACCCGGAGCATGAGGGCACCGTGAGCTATGCCCGAAGCAAGATGCGGGCATGGCTGGAGGAGCAGCTGCTCACCCGGAAGGATGTGCGCGGCGTCATCTTCGACCTGCAGAACAACTACGGTTATACCGAGCGCAGGGAACTGGAGCTCGGTGCGAGGGCGGAGCGGGTCGCCCGGGAGATGGTCCCGCTGAGCGAACGGGAGAACCTGCTACGGGAGATCGCCAGGGAGTTCGGGGGTGATGCCGATGGAGGAGCAGGCGGCTCTTGAGATCGCCCTATGGTGGCAGGGTATCCGGGAAACGAGCAATACCGCCTTCCTGTCCCTGCTCTTCGATGAACATCGGTATCTGGTGCTGAAGGGCGGCGGCGGCAGCGGGAAGAGCATCTTCGCCGGCCGCAAGGTGCTGGAGCGCTGTGTCAGCGAACCGGGACACCGCATCCTGGTCTGCCGGAAGGTGGCCAGGACCCTTCGGGACAGCTGCTTTGCCCAGCTCAGGGGCCAGCTGGCGGAACACTACCCGGACAGCATGGCCAGGGTAAACAAGAGCGACATGGCCATCTTCTTCCCAAATGGGAGCGAGGTCTTGTTCGCCGGTCTGGATGACCCGGAGAAGCTGAAGAGCATCTACAACATCACGGGAATCTGGATCGAGGAAGCCAGCGAACTGGCGGAGGCGGACTTCCACCAGCTGGACATCCGACTCCGGGGTGAGACCCGGTTTTACAAGCAGATCATCCTGAGCTTCAACCCGGTGAGCGCCACGCACTGGCTGAAAAAGCGATTCTTCGATACGAGGGATGAGCGGGCGCGGATCCATGAGAGCACCTACAAGGATAACCGCTTTCTGGACGAAGAGGCCATTGCCACCCTGGAGGGCTTCCGGGAGAAGGATGAGTATTTCTACACCGTGTACTGCCTGGGCCAGTGGGGCGTGACCGGACGGACCATCTTCAATGCCAAAGAGGTCACCCGGCGGCTTGGGCAGATCCCGAAGCCGGTACATGAGGGCTTTTTCACCTATACGGAGCTGCCGGGCACCCCGGAGGACCCTCAGCCGAAGATCACCGGATACACCTGGCAGGAGGAGAAAGGCGGACCGGTGCGCATCTACCGGACGCCGGAGCGGGGGAGGCCCTACGTCATCGGCGGGGACACCGCCGGGGAGGGTTCGGACTGCTTCGTGGCCCAGGTGCTGGACAACGTGACGGGGGCGCAGGTGGCCGTGCTTCGCCATCAGTACGATGAGGACACCTTCGCAAAGCAGGTGTACTGCCTGGGGATGTACTACAACACCGCCATGGTGGGCCTGGAGGTCAACTTCTCCAGCTACCCGGTGAAGTGCCTGGAATCCCTCCGGTACCCATCCCAGTACGTGCGGGAGCAGGAGGATACCTTCGCCGGCGGGGTCAAGAAGTCTTTCGGCTTCAAGACAACCAGCATCACCCGGCCCGTCATCATCTCCGGGCTTGTTGAGGCGCTGCGGGAGGGGATGGACACCCTGAATGACCGCTCCACTCTGGAGGAGATGCTGACCTTCGTGCGGGGGAAAGACCTCCGGGCGGAGGCGGATGCGGGGGCGCACGATGACTGCATCATGGCCCTGGCCATTGCCTGGTATATCCGGCCGCAGCAGCGGATGACCGTCACGGCGGACCCTGCCGGGAACCGAAGGGAATGGACCTCCGACATGTGGGAGGATTACCGGGCGGCGGACAGTGAGAGCCGCGCAAGAATGATAGAGCTCTGGGGCGACCCGCATTGATAACGATTTGCCGGAGAGGGGGAGAGAACGTGAAAGAATTCATTCATGCCGCTGCCATCCGCGCCCTGCGCACGATGGCGCAGACGGCCGCAGCCGTGATCGGCACCAGCGCCGTGCTCAGTGAGGTGAACTGGGTGGCCGTGGTCAGTTCGGCGGCGCTGGCCGGTATCCTGAGTGTGCTGACCAGTATCGCCACAGGGCTGCCGGAGGTGGAAAAATGAGCGAAATCACCCGGGAAGAATTCGATGAGCTCCGCAAGCAGGTCCAGAAAAACACAGAGCGGCTGGCTGCGGGTGATACCGCCCTGGCCGTGATGGGGGAACAGCTCAGGCAGATCATCGAGAAACTGGACAAGATGGAGGCCGGTATGAGTGCGCTTCAGGAGAAACCGGGCAAGCGGTGGGAAGCCATCACCAGCGCGGTTCTTCAGTGGGTGGTCACGGCATTGCTGGCCTACATCGCCGTAAAAATGGGGCTCAGATAAGGCTGGGGGAGGCTTTGAAACGATGAGCAAGGAAAACGTGGAATACTGGCGGGAATGGGTCAAGCGGAACGAGAGCGCCTACGCATCCGAGCTGGAGAGGATGGACCGGCGGGAGGCCCTGTACCGGGGCGAGGTGCGGGAGCTGGAGCCCCTCACCCAGAAGGACACGGCCAAGAGCGGCGGTAAGCGCAAGACCACCCATCTGAGAAACATCGTGGCGGAAAACATCGAATCGGAGGTCTCCTCCGCAATTCCTCAGCCGAAGGTGACCGCCCGCCGGCAGGAGGATGAGGCGCTGGCGAAGATCCTGGAGGACATGCTCCGCAACGAGCTGGACCGCCTCCCCATGGAAGAGCTGAACGACCGGATGGAGCGCACCGTGCCCATCCAGGGCGGAGCCTACTGGCTGGTGGAATGGGATAACTCCCGGAAGACCCACAGCACCGTGGGGGATGTGAGCGTGACCATCCTCCACCCCAAGCAGGTCATTCCCCAGGACGGGGTGTTCAGCAGGGTGGAGGACATGGACGCCATCGCGCTGAAACTGCCCCAGACCCGGGAGAGCATCCGCAGGGCCTACGGGGTGGAGCTCAAGGATGGTGCGGAGGAGGCCCCGGAGGCCAGGGCTCTGGATGACGATGCTGCCGCAGCGGATGATATGGTCACCCAGTACGTGGTGTACTACCGCAACGATAAGGGCGGGATCGGCAAGATCTCCTGGGTGGGTGACGAAGTTCTGGAGGACCTGGAGGACTATGCCGCCAGACAGCTCCGGGTGTGCGAAGCCTGCGGGAAGATCGTCGTGGACGGAGCGGAGAAGTCCTGTCCAGAGTGCGGCGGGAAGCTCATTCGCAGAGAGGAGCAGGATGAGCAGCTGACGCGCAGCATTACCACGGCCACGGGGAAACAGATCCCGGAAATGCCGGAGGGCGTCGAAGCGGTTGACCTGGCGAAGCCCATCAATCTGCCGTATTACAAGCCCGATTCCTTCCCCGTATTCCTCCAGCGGAATGTCTCCCTCTTCGGGCAGTTCCTGGGGGACAGTGATGTGGATAAGATCGCGGACCAGCAGAACACCGTTTCCAGAATGGAGACCAAGATCATTGACCGCCTCATCAAGGCCGGTACCCGCATCACCCTGCCGGACCGTGCGGATCTGCGCAACGACCCGGAGGACGCGGAGCGGTGGTTTATCGGCAATCCGGCGGACAAGGCCATGATCGGGGTGTATGAGTTCAAGGGCGACCTGAACTATGAGATGGCCTATCTGGCCCAGGTCTATGAAGAGGCCCGCCAGGCCCTGGGCATCACCGACTCATTCCAGGGCAGACGGGACGCCACGGCCACCAGCGGCGTGGCGAAGCAGTTTGCCGCCTCCCAGTCTGCGGGCAGGCTGGAGAGTAAGCGGGTGCTGAAAGAGGCCGCCTATGCGGAGCTCTTCAAACGCATCACGCAGATGAAGGTCGCCTATGCCGATGAGCCCAGGCCCATTGTGGCCACGGATGACCGTGGGCGGGCGAAATACGAGCGGTTTGACCGCCATGATTTCTATGAGCAGGACGCGACCGGAAACTGGCATTGTATCCTGGATGATGACCGCTTCCTCTTCTCCTGCGACACTTCCGCCCCTCTGGCCAGCAATCGCCAGCAGATGTGGCAGGACACCCTGGAGATGTTCCGCCTGGGAGCATTCGGAGATCCTGGCGGGGAGGAAGCCCAGCTCCTCCTCTGGACAAAGCTGGAGCTCTTGCACTATCCCGGAGCGGGTGACACCAAGGAATACCTGGAGGGGAAGATCCGTGAGCAGCAGGAAGCGCAGAGAGAGGCGCAGCTCCAGGCCCAGTTTGCCGAGCTGCTCCGGGGGCGGACGGATCAGCCGAACATGGGCGGCCCGGGGATGCAGGGCCAGTATCCCAAGAATTATGCCCAGCAGATGCCCACACAGCCGGTCATGGATGAAGAGGCCATGATGTCGGAGGTGATCTCCTGGGCGAAAGCAAAGGCCTGGGAGGATGCCCGGCGGATGCACCGGCAGCGGTGACGGACCGTCACCGGTTCAGATATTCGCATGGCCGGCGGAAAAGGCCATTTCGCATGGAAACGCGGAAAAATACCGGACCACAGAGGGAAGGAGGTTATGCGACATGAAGAAGGAAAGCTATGCCGGGCGGATCGCCCAGACCGGCAGCCAGGTGGTTAAAGCGCCTGCCCAGGTTCCTGTGAAGAAGGGCAGCGGCAAGGTCAGGAAGGGCGAGGACCTCCGCAGCGGGAAGTAAGACGGAGACGACGCAAAAATCAGAGGAGGATAGAATAGTATGCGCGGCTTTATTCCCTATACCAACGAAGATGGCCGGGTGCAGCCCTGGCAGTACCTGCCCTGCGGTGCCATCAAGCCCAGTATTGGCATGGCCCTGGTGCAGTCCAGCGGCGTGTTTGCCATTGCCACCGGCACCACCAAGCCCACCTACATCAGCATGTTTGAGGCGGCGGGCACCCTCACCTCCGGGACCCTGATCCCCGTGATCGCCGTCACCCCGGACCAGGTCTTTGAGACCACCAACAGCGCCAGCCTCAGCGGTGTGGGCATCGGCAGCAAGGTGACCCTTCACGCCTCTAACGGCTGCCAGGTCACCGGCACCACCAGCTCCGGCGTGGCCACCATCGTCGCCAAGGACGGGGACGCCTCCGGCTCCCGGGTCCTGGTGAAGTTCGAGTAAGGGAGGGGGAAACAGCAATGGCGAATATCGTATTTTCCGAGGCCAGCGGCGTCAATGACAGCATCTTCGGCAAATCCCAGGCTCCCATCCGCCTGCTCATCGAGAAGCGGGGCGAAGCCTTCGAGCAGGTGAGCGTGGTCAAGACGCTGTACGCCCACAACAAGAGCCACGGCTTTGGGGATAAGTTCACCTCTCTGACGGCTATGGATGGCTTCCAGGTTACCGGCGAGAACGGGGCCTATCCCTCGGACGGCCAGGAGGAGGGCTTCTCCAAGATCATGGAATCCGTGGAGTGGAAGGATTCCTTCTCCCTGTCGAAAAAGATCATCGAGGATTCCAAGATCATCGACCTTCGGCAGAAGCCCAGCGCCTTCGTCACCGCCTATTACCGCACCCGGGAGAAGTTCGGGGCGGCCCTGCTGGGCGGCGCGGTGAAGGGCAACTCCTCCGTCAGCTATAAGGGCGGTACCTTTGACCTGAAAACCAGCGACGGCAAGAACCTCTTTGCCTCCGACCATCCCGCGAAGATCAAAGGGGCCGACCAGTGCAATCTCTACTCCGATGGTTTCAGCGCGGATGCCCTGGGCGCTCTGGAGGTGGCGATGCAGAACACCCGGGGGGACAACGACGAGATCCTGGACGTGGCCCCCGACACCATCATCATCCCCAACATCCACAGCCTGAAGAAGGCGGTCTTTGCCGCAATCGGCGCGGACAAGGACCCGGCCACCGCGAATAACGGCTATAACTATCAGTTTGGCCGCTGGTCTGTGGTGGTGTGGTCCTACCTGAACCAGTTCATCACCTCCGGCACCGCCCCCTGGATGCTGCTGGACAGCCAGTACAACAAGGAGTACGGCACCCTGGTCTGGCTGGACCGTGTGGCCCTGGAGGTCAGCTCAAAGATCGACGACAACACGGATGCCAACGTGTGGCGCGGCCGGGCCCGGTTCACCGCCGGTTTCCACGACTGGCGCGGTATTGCCTGCGCCGGCGTCTCCGGGGCCACCGCTCTCCTGAGCTAAGGAGGTACGGCATGGCAAAGACCGTACTCACCGGCCTAAAAGTGGACGGGGACCTGGAGGTTACCGGGACCTTGAGCCTTGGCACCTCCGGCAGCCTCCCCGCAGCTACCACCAGCAAGGCCGGGGCCGTGAAGATGGCGGCAAAGGTCAGCGAGGCGGCGGGGGACAATCCTACCGCTGCGGAGTTCAAGTCCCTGCTGGATGCGCTGAAAACAGCCGGGATCATGTCCAGCACCTGAACGCATATCTCACCCTGGAGGAACGGAGGGACCTCTCTCCGTTCCCGCCGGGGAATAATACGCCGGGCCAGCGGAAAAGGCCGATTCGCAGGGCAACGCGAAAAAATCCCTGTACGATGGAGGAAATATGGATAACCTGGAAGAGCTGTTTGGGATGAATGAGCCCGAGACTCAGGGCAGTGAGGCAACCGAAGCGGAGACCGCCGGGGCTGAGCCTCAGGAGGGATCCGAGGCTGAGGCACAGGAGGAAACCGAGACTCCTGAGGAAACGCAGCCTGAACAGAGCGAGGCCCCGAAAAAGAATGTCCAGACCATGGAGGAGCGGGCGAGGCAGGCCGCCGGCAGACGCCTCCGGGAGCGGGAAGCCTGGGCGCGGAAGGACGAACGGGAAAAGCTCGGCGCTGTGATTCGCAGCCTGGAGATCAAGAATCCGAAGACGGAGAAGAACTTCAGCTCCGCCGATGAGGTGGAGGCCTATGCTCTGGAGCTCTCCAAAGAGAGAGTAGCCAATGGCCAGGGCAACGATGAGGACATTCGCCGCGTCATCCGCGAGGAGATCGCCAAGAACCGGATCCCGGCGGAGCCGCCGGAGGAAGAGCAGGACGATGGCCAGATGCCCGGGCGGGACCGGGATATCCGGGCCGAGGTGGACAAGCAGCTGGAGAACATCCGGCGCATGGACCCCGAGATGACGGACCTGAACGCCATCATTTGCTCCGAAGCCGGTGAACGGTTCAAGGCTTATGTGCGCAAGGGGCTGAACTTTGAAGATGCCTATACTCTGGCCGCGAAGGACCGGCTGGCAAACCTGCAGGCCGGGAAGGCGCAGGAGGCCGCGAGGGTCCAGGCGGCCAGCAAGGATCATCTGAACGCTACCGGGAAGAGAGGCACCGGGGCGGCTCCCATTCCTCCCGAAGTGATGCGGGATTTCCGGGAGATCGTGCCGGATGCCACCGATGAAGAGATCCAGCGGTACTATACCAAGTATCTGAAGAACAGGTAAGAGACCAGAGCCAGACCGGACAGAATCGTATGCAGGAAGGAACACGGTATGGGAAAAAAGAAAACAAGCCCGGAAGATTACGAAGTGAATCGGAATATCGCGGCGATCATGAAAAGCAAAAACCTGAGTGTGCGGGAGGTTGCCAGCAGGATGAACGTCCCATATGACCGGGTGTATAAAACCGTGAACTGCAAGAGGACTGTCTTTGCTCAAGAGCTGGTGGGCTTCTCGCTCGCACTCGGGGTCTCTGTCAGAGAGATTTTCGGCATTTGAACCGTAACAACAGAATCAAAGGTGCTGCCCCGCATCGGTGCGCAGCACCTTTGCGCAATTCAGAATGAAAAGAAAGGGGTACAGCATGGCGTACAAGCCCACGTATGATGAATTCGAGAGGCAGGCCAAGGAACTGGGGCTCCTGGAAGAGTTCTCCCCCTATGACCTGGCCATTGCCAGGGAGGACCCATCCTATGGCTTGACCATCCTCAGCGCCAAAAAGGGATACAAGGGCGCCGCCACCGATGAGCAGCGGAAGTATTTTAACGGCGTGGCGGAGCAGGCGAGAAAGAGCGCGGGCAACTTCGCCGGCGGTACGGATGGGAGCCTGTACATCGCCCTGCCCGAAGAACACCGGGCGGGGGATGATGCGCTGGGAGCCATCCGGGACTATTCCCAGAACAGCGGGCTCACCCAAAAGACACACCAGCAGCTGGACCGGCTGGGCAGTTACGGAGACTTCCGGTATGAGCGGGAGCCGGACTATAACCGGATCCTGGACAGTGTGATCGACCGGGAGGAATTCTCCTATGACCCCGCTTCGGACCCTTCCTATTCTGCCTATCGGAAAGCGTATACCCGGGAAGGGCGGAGGGCCAGCGAGGACACTATGGGGCAGTACGCGGCCATGACCGGCGGCAGGCCCAGCACGGCAGCCGTGACGGCGGCCCAGCAGGCCGGGAACTATTATGCCGCCAAACTGTCGGACAAGCTGCCGGAGCTGTACCAGCAGGCCTATCAGCGGTATCTCAATGAATATACCCAGAAGCTCAACGGCTTGAACGCCATCACGGCGGACCGGAATATGCGCTATGGGGAGTTCACGGACAGGTATAACCGGGAGCGGGATTACCTCGGCCAGCTGCAGGGCCAGGATGACCGGGAGTATGGCCGCCTCACGGATTACTATGGAGCCGTCAGGGACCTGGAGGAAAGCAACTACGCGAAGGAGCGGGAGGCGGATGCCACCCGGTACAGCCGGGAGCAGGACGCCCTGGACCGGCAGCTCCAGCGTGAGCAGATCGACTATAACCGGGAGCAGGATGCCGATAAGACGGCCTGGGAGCGGTACCTGGACGAATGGGAGATGCGGAACACGGACAAGAAGAACGCCATGTCGGAGGCGGAATGGCGGGCCCAGCGCGGCCAGTATGACCAGATGGCGGAGCTGCTGGGGATGTCCGTGGATGAGATCAGGGCCATCTACGAGCCGGAGGCAACGACTGCGGCATATACCGGGGGGCTGTCCGGCTCCGGCGGCAGCAACGGGAGCGAGTCGGAGGAGGCTTCTCCCTATACCAAGGATGATATCACCTGGGCGAGGAAGATCCTCTCGGATGATAAGGTGGACAAAAACAGCGAAGCCTATTATATGGCCTGGCAGATCATGAAGTCCATCGGCTGGGATACCACCGGATTCCTTCCGACGGAAGAACCTGAGCAGAACGATCCTTACCATGGGTACAGCGAGGAAGAGTACAAATGGGCGCGGGGCGTCATTGACGATGCCTCGAAGGGCAAATATGACACGGCAAGCCCGGGGTACGCATATGCCCGGGAGATCATGTCCGCGAACGGAATGAAATTCCCTGAGGGGTATGGAGACGGCGTGGACAACTCCGGCAGGACGCACAGCGATGGTTCGCTCAAGAGCAAGGGCTTTGATGAAGTGATGAGCGAAGTGTACCAGATGCTCAATACGGCACGTGGCGGACAGACCGCAAAAATCGACAACATCAAGTTCAAACTCAGGAACGCCGTGGAGCAGGGGCGTATCCATGAGTACGAGATCGACATCATTTTGGACAGCCTGGGCCTGTGAGGAGGGGGACATGGCAATTAAACGACTTGTGACAAAAGACATCGGCATGACCCTCCCTGACGTTCCGGCCAGGGATGATGAAGAACAGGAAGAGAAGGAAGAAAAGCTCACCGGCCTGGACCGCCTCAATGCGCTGGGGACCGGAAGAAAGAACAGCGGCTCGGACCCCGTGGTATCCAGCCCTTCCGCCGGGCAGAAGCTCACCGGACTGGAGAGGCTGAACGCGCTCGGCTCCAACACCGTCGATACTGTGGAGGATGCCGCACCGAAGCGGATCATCGACAGGACCGACGCGGGCACAGACTGGGCCGCGAAAGGCCGCTACCGGCCCGGCGGCGCAATGGAGGGGTACACGCCACCCGCCTGGTATACGGATGACCCGGAGGAACTGGAAAGGCAGCTTGCCGATCTGAGCGGAAAGGCGGACAGGCTCGGGAGCAAGATGCGGATCACTTCCACCCCTTTGCGGAAGATCAAAGGCACACGGGACCGGGCGGCGGATTACCTCACCGGCATGGAATCGACCCTCGGGGAGATGAATACCGGCCTGAACAGCTTGGAGAACAAGCTGAGCACGGCGAAAGGGTACTATTCGGCCCTGGAGAAAAAGCTGGAGGGCCTGGCAGCAACGATCCAGAATGATGCGGCGACCCCCCGGGAGCGGCAGGAGGCGGCAGGATCCTACAAGGCCACCTACCGGGACTATATGCAGACGGTGAACTCCTATAACTCCCTCCTGAGGACCTACGGTGATGCGGCGGGGAAGTACAGCTCCTTGTATGGGAAGTACGAACAGGCCTATACCCGGTTTGCCCCGCTGGAAGAGTGGTATCAGGCGGGTCTGTCAGCCGTTCAGAAGGATGCGGATGAGTATGATTCCACCCTTCGGGAGATAAGAAACACCTGGAAGCAGTATAACGCGGTGCGGAGTTCAGCCGGAGACCGGGCGAAAGAGCGGACCAAAGAGGGAGACGAGCTGGCGGATCAGGCTGCGCACATGGAAGCATATGCGGAGGGGCGGGAAGAACTCCCGCCTTCCTGGCGTACCGTCACCCCCGAAGAAATGGGGGAATGGGAGCGGGAGACCGGGAACATCCGGCAGCAGGCGCAGGACCTCAGCGCTCAGGCGCGGGTGAGATATAACCAGGCAGCTGAGGAGAACGAGCGCTATAAGAGCTGGCAGCATGAGCAGCTCCTGAACGAGTATGCCGGTTTGAAAAATAACCCGGACTGGGCAGAGAAGAGCAAGCCTGATGCCAAAATGCTGGAGCAGCACCCGCAGTATTATGGCGTGATCGCTGCGCTGACCGGCGGGAAATCCGGAGAGCACACAGACCTGGGGTATGAGGATCAAGACTATGCCATCATCAACGGCAGCCGGGACGCCCTCCTGAACGAGGTGAGCGAAACAGGAGCCGCATCCCTGGGGGCGCTGGACAAGAGCTACCTGCAGCAGATGGACGAAGAGGAGCGGGCGGTATACAACTACCTGTACGCCACCAAAGGGAAAAAAGAGGCGGACGTATTCCTGAAAGAGCTCACGCCGTTTCTCACCGAGCGGCAGAGGGCGACGGAAGCGGAGACCTGGCGGAAGTATGCCCAGGAGGATCCTGTTGGGGCTTCCGCTTTCTCCGTGCTCATTTCTCCCACGAAGGCCATCAGCCGGATCATGCAGGCGGCGGATATGCTGGCCACCGGGAAAGCGGATGAGAACGCACGGTATAATCAGTTCTCCCACATTCCCACGGAAATCCGGGGAGAAGTCTCCCGGAAAATCGAGGAGGATTGGGGCAATACCGGGGCAGGGTCCTTCCTGTACAATACCGGCATGAGCATAGCGGACTTCCTCTTCAATGCCGCGATCACCGGGGACCTGTTCGGCGGCGGAGGCGCTGAGGAAGCGGGTAAGCTCACCCTGAAATCCTTTGCGAAAGGCATGACCCGCCCCTCCATCGTTCTCATGGGCATGGAGGCGGCAGCAGACAGCTACATAGCGAACCGGGAGCGGGGGCTTGACCACAGCAGGGCTTATATCCTGTCTGCGGCGTCTGGCCTCATCGAAGCCCTGACGGAAAACCTGAGCCTGGAAACCCTGCTGAACCCGGTGGAGCTTTCAAGTAAGTTCGCCACCTTCGCCGCGAACATGGTGCGGAACGCTCTGGCCGAAGGAAGCGAGGAACTGAACTCCGACCTGCTGAATTGGGCCGTGGATGCCATCTATGATGTGATCAGCGGCCAGAATGAAAGCGAGTACAAGCAGCAGGTGCGGAAGTACATCCAGGAGGGAATGAGCGCAAAGGACGCTGCGCAGAAGGTCCTCCAGGAGCGGTTTGAGGAAGCCGCGCTGGACACCCTGGGCGGCGCTCTCTCTGGCGGCATCATGTCCGGCGGCCAGAGCGCCTTTAACTGGGCAGCCGGGACGATCGGTGAACAGCGGGCGTACAGCGAGGCGGGCAAACCCTATCGGAGCGGGTATCAGGACCTGATCCGGAAAGGGCTGCAGCTCCCGGAGGGAAGCGAGGGCAGGATCGCAGCTGAAGAACTGCTGGAAAAACAAGCTCAGGGGAAGAGAATCACCAACGCGGACCTGGGGCGGCTGGTTGCCGCAAACGAAGAAACCCTTCGGGCGGGCAGTGTGGCAAGCCCTTCCGGGCTGGAGGTGGCTGCGCTGCGCCGGAACGCTCCGGCCCAGGCAGCGACACGGGAGCGGCTGGAAGTCGGCTCAGGAGCCTCCAGAGGGCTCACAGAAGGCGCGACAGAATCCCGGATGACCTCTCCCGCCGTGAGAGCGACAGAGCAGGCCGGGACTGAGGAAGCCAAGAGAAGCGGGAATCCTTCGGGCCTGGAGGTGCCCACTATCCAGGCGGCTGCCAGGGTACTGAATACCCAGGACGTGAACACCGCCCGGGCTCCCGAGCTGGTGGTTAAGAATGACGGAACAGGAGGGGTACAGAGTGGACAACAGATTGAGAGTGCCGGTACTGGGGCAGAGATCCGCTCCGCAGCCGGAACAGACCTATATGATGGAAACGGCAGACGGATTCTTGGTGAGAGTGCCGGAGAGCAGGCTGGAAGCCTGGGAAGAGGCTCAGCGGAATGGCGGTCTCTCCCCCAAGCTGCGAAAGCAGCTCGCCGCCAGAATCGTGGACGCAGTCTACGGCTCGAAAAAGTAAGCCCCCAGGACCTGGGCATCCGGGGAGGTACCGATCAGAAAACCTTGCAGGTGTACCCGGAAAGCGAGTGGGAGGATGACCTGCGCCAGATTGCTGCCAGAACGGAGCGGGCTACGGGTCAGCCTGTGACCTTTGTACTGGGAAGTATCCCTGTCAGGAATCAGAAAATCGGCACCGTGCGGGGCGTGAACACCGGGAGCGGCATCATTATCCAAGCGGACAATCTGCGCATCAGTGCGGCGAAGATCGCCGCGCATGAAGCCTTCCACAGCTTTGCCCAGGATGACCCGGGATTGGTGGAACAGGTGAAGGAGCGTATCCGGAAGCGGTACAGCCGTGAGGAGTTCGAGGCCATCGTAAACCGCTACCTGGAGAAGCTGGCCGGGGCCATTGATATGAACGCGACCAGCGAGGCGGACTATGCGGAGATCGAACGGCAGGTACTGGAGGAGGTCCTGGCAGACGCCTATGCTGGCATCAACGCCTGGGAGACCCAGGCGGACCAGTATATGGACACCGTCCGGGAGGTCGTTTCGGAGCGCCGGGAGACCGGCACAGCCACGGAGCGGAAGCCCGGCATGCCGGAGGAACGGTACAGCACAGCGGATGAGGTGCTCTCTCGGGACAACGTGGACTGGGTGGACAACTATTCCAGTATCAAGCAGCAGCTGGAGAAACACGCGAATGAACTGAAGGCTATGGATCCCGTGGCGGTCGTTCAGTATAATCACAACCCGAAAGAATCCATCGTGGACCTCATGATGGGTGTGCTTCCGCGAATTGGTGGAGGAAGAATAAAGAACAGCGGTGTGGGATTCGCTTTTGACCAAATCGGAGCTGAACACATCAATTCACACGCCACCGGACCCGAAGCACGTGCGGCAGCTCTGGCTGCGCCTTATGTCGCGAAATATGGAAAACTGATCGCAGGACAGAAAAACCATGAAAATACCGGCTTGACCACTTTGACCTTCGCTGCTCCTGCTGTCATCAACGGTGATACCGTAAATGTCGGAGTAGTGGTGCAGTTTACCAAAGATGGTAGACCGAGGGCAGTCAATGTTGGGTTGCAGGATGGTGGAAGGTTCAAAATAAAAACAAACGAAGCACTCCGAGGAACCTCCAGTCGTGTTGACCGTTACGGCCAAGGGACGGCGCTGGACACAAGGAATGCTTCTGGAAACACAATAGCAGAAGCAGAAGAAAAAAGCAATACCAAATTTTCTGCCGAAGATGTCGAGGACCAAATGCAGCAGCTGGTGGAGGAGCACCGCCGGATCAGCGCCCCGGAATACCGTGAGGACCTTCGGAACACCGACATGGACGCCTTCAACCGGAACGAGGCACGGCGCAAGCAGCTCCGGCGGGAGATCGCCAGACTTCGGACCGTTGGCCCTCAGCTCCGGCAGGCGGGGGCGGAACTGGAGCAGCGCCGTGACCTGGAGTATCAGAAGCGGCTCCTGGAGGATGGCGGTACGGCTGCCCTGAAGAAAAACGATGCCCGGATCCGTGAGTTGGAGAAAAAGGTGGCGAAGCTGTCGGGGGAGGAACTCCCCGAGGGGACTTCTTCCCGGCAGGAAACCGCCGAAGAGGGCCGTGGATCCGTGCTTCGGCAGAATGATTCCATCCCGGAGAGTGCCGCCGAGTACACTGAGCGGAAAGAGAAGGGGTCCCTGCCCATGTCGGACCGTGACCGCCTTGCTTCCCTGACAGCAGAGATCAGGACCAGGAAGAACCCGGAACGGCTGATGAAGATGCACGTAGACCAGGGCCCGGAGGCTGTGGCCCGGGAGATGAAACAGATCCAGCAGATGGAGCGGGAACTGAAGGATTTGAAAACCCCAAAGGTGAGACAGTTGACCCGCAAGGCGGCGGAAGATACGGAATCCATCCCCCAGAGCGCGGCGGAATATGCCCAGAGGAAACGTGAGGGCACTCTGCCCAGGGACATCAGTGCGGAGAATCATGCACGGATCAACGAGCTCCGGGAGACCTTGGCCGCCAGGGACACGGAAGAGCATAAGGCGGAGGTGTTCAATTCCCAGGGGGCGGAAGCCCTCGCCGCAGAGGTGAACGCAATCAAGCGGATGAAGGGGGAGCTGAATCGGCTGGAACAGGGGGACCGCCCGAAGGCCAAACCGCCGAAAGCTCAGGTCACCTGGGCAAAGCGGGACCTGGCCAACACCCTCATGGGCCTGTTCAGCATCCCGAACTATGCCCGGAAGGATATGCGAAGCGTGATAGACCATTACGCGGACCTCATCGTGAAAAAAGGGGACCTGGACTGGAAGGAGTCGCTTGAGTTCCAGCGCAAGCTATGGGAATCCGGGGAAGTGCTGTGGAAAGATGAGGAGGCCGGTGAGATTTACAGCTGGCTCAGAAACAGCAGGATCTATGCACCGGACTACATCAGGGCCGACTTCGGGGATGACTGGAACGATTTTCGCAAGAAGGCATGGGGCCTGGGCATCTATTTCACCAATGACTTCGACGATGCGAAATGGGACAGCCTGAACATGGAGCTGGCCGAATCGTTCCCCGGACTTTTCGATGCGGATGAAACGGATCCTCGGACGGTGCTGGAGCGGATCGTTCAGCTGGCTGATGAAGGCCGGGGCGAGAAGCTGAGCCTGGGTGAGTATGCCGCGAAGGTGGCCGGGGTGGACTGGGCCAGCGAAGAAGATATGGAGGAAAACCTGAGCCGCCAGATGGACTGGGCCCTTCGGACCTTCGCAAAACAGGCCCAGGTGGAGCAGTATTACAAGGGGAAGATGGGGGAGCGGGTGACCCGGGAGCGGGAGGCCGCTGCTCAGAGGCTTGATGAGGCGGTAGCGAAGGAACGCCAGCGGGGAGATCGCCGGGTGCAGGAAGCCCAGAACCGTGGGCGGGCCATGCTGGAGGCGGAAAAAACCCGGGAGGCCCTGCGCCGTGGCAGAGAAAAGGAAGCCCGGAGGACGGCAGAGCAGCGCAAGCGTGAGCGGGCAGTTCTGCGTGAACTCCAGGATAAGACCCTTCGGCAGCTTCAATGGATCAGCAGGAATAAGAACAAGTTCCCCCAGGAGATGAAGGCCCGAGTGGAGGACATCCTGAGGGACATGGACATCTATGCCGTCAGCATGGCAGATGAGATGCACATCGACAACGCCACGGGGAAGACTTGGAGGGACCTTGCGGATATTTACCTTGAGGCCCAGGAGAAGGACCCCAACTGGATGCCGAGCGCAGACCTTGACCGCATTGTGTCCAGGCTGAATGATAAGAAGATCAGCGAATTGGACCCGGATGCCCTGCGGACCCTGTTCCAGGCGGCAGTGGGACTGCGGACAGAGCTTTATAACCGGAATAATCTCATCAATGATAAACAGCACCGTGATTTCACCAAGCTATACAACACCATCAGAGAGGAGATCAACGCCGCCCCTGGGGGATACTCCAAAAAGCTCACGGACAAGTACGCCAACGACTGGCAGCTCACACCCATGAACAGGATGCTGCGCATGGCGGGGTGGGATAAGAACAGCCAGTGGTACAGCATGGCACAGATGCTGGAGCAGGGCGAGCGGGATGTGAGGCGCTTCAAGGCCGAGGCGGAGATGCAGCTGGGGAAGTTCCTCCGGGAAAATCAGGGTTGGGTGAAATGGGCAGACGGCCAGGGGAAGGATGCCATCTGGTATGAGATCGAGGTGCCGGAGCTGCTGGAGCTGGGAATGGGGGACAAGCCTATCTTCGGTGACACGGTGAAAGTGTACATGACCCCAGCCCAGAAGGTGGAGCTGTACCTGGAGAGCAAGGGCTACGACAACCTGCGGCATATGACCGGCGGCCGGACCTTCGCGGACCGTGAGCTGTACAGTCAGGGGAAGAGGGCGGAGGCTCTTGCCCAGGGAAAGACCATCAGGCTTGCGCCGGAGACCGTCAGGAATCTGGTGAAGGACCTGACCACGGAGGAGCAGGGCCTGGCTGACCTGCTGGAGCAGTTCTATAACGGGTACTCCAAAAAGGAGATCAACCGGGTGAGCAACCTCCTGTACGGCTATGACAAGGCCATGGAGGAGTATTATGCCCCCATCTATACGAATGATAACTATACCAAGAGTGAACCCGGGGTGTTTGACCTCACCGCCGAAGGAGTCGGAAATCTCAAGGAACGGAAAGTATCCACCACCCCCAGCCTGAACCTCTCCGCCTTCGACGCATTTGAGCGGAGTGTGGACAAGACCGGGAAATTCGTTGGCCTTGCCATCCCCATCCGCAACATGAATACACTGCTCAACTGGTGGGGAGCGGGCACCAGCATGGCGGACACGATCACCCATAAATGGGGTGAGGAGGGTCTGAAATTCACCCAGGACCTGCTGACAGAACTGCAATCCGGGCGGGAGAAGAACACCGGGAAGCTGGATCAGCTGGTGAACGGAGCCCTGAATAAGTACATCTCCTCGGTGTTTGGTTTCAATCCGTCCATCGTGCTGAAACAGTTCGCCTCCTATCCCCTGGCAGGGGCTTACCTGGGCTATGAGAATATGCCGAAATGGATCCCCGGGGCGGCCCAGGTGGACACGGACCTGATCTCCAAGTACACGGGGGAGCTGGACTACCGGATGCTGGGGTACTCCACACCGGAGACGGCAGCCTTGAAAGACAATCCAGGAATCCTCCAGACCAAGGGGCCGCTGAACTGGCTCTTTGGCGGAGGCGCAATCACATGGATGGACGGCTTCACCGTGCGGACCCTGTGGACCTGGGCGGAAAACAAGGTGAACCGGGAACAGCCGGGGTTGGAGCGGGGGACGGAGGCGCAGATCCAGGCCGGGGAGAGCGAATACTACCAGGCGGTGGCCAAAGAGTTCGAGGAGGCGGTGAGCCGGAGCCAGCCCATGTACGACACCATGCACCGCAGCGACATCATGCGCCAGAGCGGGGCGGTGACACGAGCCTTCACGCTCTTCAAAACGGTCCCTCAGCAGGAATACAATATGCTCCGGGAGAGTTTCGGGGAGCTCCAGGCGGCTAAGCGCAGCGGGGATAAGGAGCGCATCCGGGAGGCAAAGAGCAAAGCCGGCCGGACAGTGACCGGCATCCTGGCAGGCAATCTGATGATCGGGGCAATCACCTTCCTGAACGCTCTCTGGAAGAACCGGGGAAAGAAGTACCGGGATGATGATGGAGAGCTGACCCTGGAGAGCGTCATGTCGCAGATGGGCAAGCAGTATTTCAAAGATGCTGCTGGACTGGCCATCGGCGGCGATGCCGCAGCGGACCTCATAGCGAGCTGGATCTTCGGGGAAAAGCTGTATGACATTGATTCTCCTGGGATCGAACAGGTGAACGAGCTCTATCAGGCGCTCCAGAAAGCGGGAAGTACCATAGGTAAGCTGGTGCAGGACAGCGTTCAGGTCCTGAGCAGGGGAGGAGATTGGGGCCAGTATATGGCGGACCATTCCGACACCTATCTGTCTGCCGTTGGCGATGCCGCGAGTATCCTGGGGACGTATGCGGCGGGCCTGCCGGTTGAGAACGTGAAGGCATATCTCCTGGGGGCATTGGGCTGGATGAGCCCGAAGATCCAGGTGGCCTATGAAGATGCCCTGGACAAGGCGGACAAAAGCGGCTTGAAGGGCCTGACCGGGGACGCCCTGGAGATGCGGATGAGCCATATCCTCCGGGACAGGACCGGGAACACGGAGGAGGAAACCGTCAGCGTTCTGAGCCGACTGTATGAAGCCGGGATGACGGAGGCTGTACCCCCGGACACGCCGAGCAGCGTCACGGTGGGCGGAGAGAGCAGAAAACTTGACCCCATGGAGGCGCAGACTTACAGCAGCGTTTTCCGGGACATTGCGGGCGGGGCCATGAATGAGCTGATCTCCAGCGCTGAGTTCAGGGACGCTTCGGCTGAGACCCGGAAGAAGATGCTCACCACCGTCTATGACTACGCAAGAGATCAGGCAAAGGCGGCGGTGTGGGATGACTATACCCCTGACCAGGAAAAAGCGGAGGCGTTTATCCGGGCAGGTGGAGACCTGGCGACATGGGCCGCTTGCAAGGCGGTGCTGGGGACCATCGGAGCCGATAAGGACAAAAACGGAAAGAGCGTGTCCGGCAGTAAAAAAGCCAAGGTCATGGAGTATATCGACAGCCTCAGGATTCCTTCGGCACAGAAGGATGCCCTGTTCGTGTACGGCGCGGGATACGCTGAATCCAGCCTGGATGACGCTCCCTGGCACAATGGCGGGGGCGGAATGAGCGGGAGCGGCACCGTCTATGCGCCGGTGAATCAGAACTGGCTCAGGGCACCGGAGGCTGAGAAAGGGACCGAAGGAAAAGAGCAGCGCACAAGCGGCCTGACGGTTGCTTCTATCCCCAAGACCGAGAGAAAGGGGAGCGGCCTGACGGTGGCGACCCTGGGGAACAAACGGAGCGGGAGCTGACGAGAGGGACCATTGCAAGGCTCATGCGGATTCTTGAAAGGTTCACGGGAAAATGGACCTGCAGAACGTGAGGAAACCGCGTAGCTGTGTGCCGAAGGGTTCTTAAAAGGTTCTCCGGGGTCTGTGAAAGGTTCTCCTGGGTCTGCAATGAGAATAGAGAAATGAGGTGTTTATGATGAGAAATCTGTGAAAAGTGCAGTGAATTATCGATAGATAACGCACCAGGGCCTTGTGGAATACCGCAGGGCCCTGAATTGGTTAGCATTTTAGTTAGCATTTTCTTTGAAAACTAAGCTAAAAACATTAAACTTGGGGTGTGAAAACCGAAAGAAAAATTGAAACGGAAAACGCGGGAAACCGTTGTAAGATAAGGGAAAACCACCCGGCCATGCGGCCAAGTGGTTTCCTCATTTTTGGCAGCGGGAGAAGGATTTGAACCCTCACATACGGAGTCAGAGTCCGCTGTGCTACCCTTACACAATCCCGCTAGACACGCTTGTCATTATACCCGGTTTTCCGGATTTGTCAAGGGTCAAAGAAAAATTATTTTCGGCGGCGGGGAAGGGGAGCCTCAGCGCTCGGATGCGCTGCGGGCTTCTTCCTTGCGCTGCTGTCTCCGCTTTTTCCGGTACCGGGCCCGGACCACGTTATACCGGACCACCAGAGCAATGTAGATCACCAGCAGCCCGATGATGCCCCAAATGATGTACTTCCAGAAGGGCTTGGAGAAGGTGACCTCCAGCTTGCTCTTGAGCAGGGAGAGGCGGGAGACGGCGATGCCCGTATTGGCCACCAGCTTGTAGGGCCCGTAGACCTTCCCGGAGTCGTCCGTCACGGTCATCTCCCCCAGGACCTGCCCGCGCTCCACAGGGGCCTGAAGTGGCTCGGCGCCAGGCTGTTCGCTGTAAATGATGACCTTCTGCTTGTAATGGTCCTTGATCACCAGATCGTTGGGGAGGAAGAGGGACAGACTGCCGTCCGCACAGACCACGACGGAATCGGCGCCCTCGCCCATCTCCACCGGCACCTCATGGATCGGGGCCATGGGATTGATGATCTCCCGGAGACCGTAGTTCTGGCTGAACCATTGGAACAGGGCCTTGGTCTGCACGAAGCTCTGGATATCCATGAAGCCGCTGTCGGACTCCTTGGAGATGCAGCCCATGACGATGGAGACCACGTAGGAGTCGTCCGTCTTCATGGCGGAGGCCAGGCAGAAGCCCGCCTCGTCCGTATAGCTGCTCTTGATGCCGCTGGCATAGGAGTAGTAATACCGGGTATAATCGGAACGGAGGATATAGTTGGTATTGTTCAGGTAGCGGATACCGGATTCCTCAGTGGCGGGGATATCCACGGAGATGGTGTTCACCATGTTCATAAGCTCGCTGTGCTTCACGAAGGCGGAGGCGATAATGGCCATATCCCGCGCCGAGGTCTGCTGTCCCTCATGGGGGAGACCGTGGGTGTTGTAGAACTTGGTGTTCTTGCAGCCCAGTTCCTTGGCCCGGGTATTCATCCGCTCCACGAAGCGGGAGAGGCTGCCCTTGCCCACATAGGTGCCGATGACGTTGCAGGCGTCGCTGCCGGAGCCGATGAGGGCGCAGTACATCAGGTTCCGCAGGGACATGCTCTCCCCGGGCACGATGTTCTGCACGGCGGCATCCGCGGAGATATCCGTATGTACCGCCTCCGTGGCGGTAACGGTGTCCTCATAATCCAGATCCCCGGCTTCCACGGCTTCGGCGGCCAGCAGAGCGGTCATCATCACCGTAAGTCCGGCGGCGTAAACGGGGTTATCCGCCTTCAGGGAATAGAGCAGGTCACCGCTCTCCGCATCCATCAGCACGGCGGCGGCGGCTTCAACGGCGGGAGGGTCCGTTGCCGCGACGGCGGGCATAGCGGCAAAGGGCTGCAGGAACAGAGCCGCAGCCAGGAGCAGACACAGAAGAAAACGATGAATGGTTTTGTTCATGGCAATCACCAAAAAAAGATGTTCATCTCCCATAAATATAGCAAAGATGGGACTTGAATTGCAAGAGAAAATATGAGATATTGTATACAATAATGGGAATTTAGACAATAGGGGAGCGCTTTGGAATGCGGGAAGGCGGAAGCAATTGGGTCCGGAGGCATTTTTGCCTTCTGACTACGGCCCTGATCCTCTGCCTGGGCATCAGCCTGTTCCTCTGCCGTATGCTCCTGCGGCAGGGCGGCAGCGCACCGGAGCTGCGGACCGAACGCACGGTGATCGCGGAGCGGAAGCCGGTGGATGCGTCCGGCGGACGGGTCGACCTGAATACCGCCTCCGCCGCTGAGCTGGCGGCCCTGCCCGGACTGGGCCGGACCCTGGCGGAGCGGATAGTGGAATACCGGCGTACCAACGGAAGATTCCGCTTCCCCTATGAGATCATGAATATTCCCGGAATAGATGAAAAAACCTACGAGGCCCTGCGGGACAGGCTCGCAGCAGACTGAGAAAAGAGAAAAGGAAGGTGCCGGATGCGCGTTTTGGTTGTGGATGACGAGAAGCTGCTCGTCAAGGGGATCAAGTTCAATCTGGAAAATGACGGATATGAGGTGGAGACCGCTTACGACGGCGCGGAAGCGGTGGAAAAGGTACGCAGCCAAAACA
>JAEEGL013412984.1_pt1 | contig 23541 bp, 19 predicted proteins | sample 9134231 | NCBI WGS metagenome assembly JAEEGL01 (sample SAMN16246548, study PRJNA631951) | gut metagenome | biome: gut microbiome; feature: rumen; material: fiber-attached | host: Bos | place: Iran: Karaj | collected 2018-10
GCTTCTTGCCATGACGGCAAGTGCCCAAACGACTTTCAACGACGGCACTTTCAAATATGAGCTCACGACGCTTAACACCACAGGTGAAACCGTAGCCAAGATTACCAGTTGGCATGCCATGCCGTCGGGTACTAACGTTACTGTAAATGTGCCTGGCTATGTCAATTACAACGGCACCCGCTATCGGGTCTATGAAATCGGCATCATGGGACTTGCAGCCAATGACAACTCCCCAAACACCAATATTCGATCGATAGTGGTGGGGTACGGAGTTCAACGCATCAACAATTATGCATTCCGTAGTCTGAATAATTTATATATAGTTCAACTACCAAGCTCTGTCAATTATTTGGGTTATGACATTTTCTGCAAGAACTCTGTTCTAACGTATGTACTTTATGCAGGAGAAGATGTGCCTACTATCAGCAGTGGCACTTTCACAAGTGGCGCTTCTTCAAAAATATGCTCCACTGCAACCTATCGTGCGGCAAATGCGCTGAAAGCCAACAGCCTGTGGAATGCGGCCTTCAGTACTATTGCTCGACATCGTGGCCACACAGTGGGTGATTTCAAGGCTTACAATTCCACCAACGGCTGCTGGCAATACTACATGATCAAGAACGGCATCCCCTATAACGGCAACAGCGGCAACCCATCATTGCGCTCATCGTGCGTGCTGGTGGGAGCCACCTTTACCGACGGCTCAAACTATAGAATCAGTTTGCCCCAAAGTGTGGGTAATTCTGACAATAATTCACCAGGCGGCTATAAGTTCTATGGCGTTGCCGACAGCGCGTTCATAGGCAATACTTCCATCACTCAAGTGACTAATAATAGCACTATGGGATATAGAATCGGCAACGCGGCATTCCGTAACTGTACCAGCCTACAAAGTGTGGATGTGCCAGTCGATACCATAGATATGTTTGCATTCTATGGTTGTACCAATCTTTACTCTGTTAATTTTAGTAGCAGCTTGTGTAATCTGGTATATTTGGGCAGTTATGCTTTTGGCAAATGTAATCTCTCGGGTGTGACAATTCCTCAAACAACCAAGTATATTGGATATGCACCTTTTTATGATAACTCATTAATGACAGATATCACTGTCAATGCAAATAACCCAAATTATTGCAGCTATTTTAATGCTTTGTACAATAAGTCCAAGACCATACTCTATCAACTACCTGGTAATTGGCAAGAAGGTGTTTTCGCCGAGACTCTGCAACGAGTGTATCAATATGCTGCCACAGGATATAAATTTTCTTCGCTCTATTTGCCTTATAATCTCAAAATCCTTGAACAATACGCATTTCAAAACAGTAAAAACTTAAAACTTGTACATTTCCCGTCATCGGTCACTACAATAAATGCTAATGCCTTTGCTGGCTGCGATGCAATCAATCAGGTTGAATTTAACACGGTAATACCACCAGCAGGCGATATTTTCCCCGCAGTGACCGATAAAAGCAGTGTAAAGCTTTATACGCCCCGTGAAGGATATGATGCTTATGCTGCAAGCGCTATTTGGTCGCAATATAATCGCCAAACCGGCACATCTGACCACATCAACTGTTGGGATATCACGACAGGCCGTATAATGTATACGGTAATTACTAACTCGCCATATAATTATAATGGTTTTTCGGGCGATGGCTCTTTAAGGCTAGTTCGTTTTGAACCTTCTTCAAATCTTGAAAGATTTGATATAGATCCAATAGCCTATGCAGGAAAATTATATGTGCCTACAACAATTGGAGTTAAAGCAGCACACTACCATACAAGTCCTTATAATTTATTTTCTATTGGAAATGGCACTAGCATCACAGATATAGAGGAGAAAGCTTTTGAGAATTCATACTTATTAAATTTCCCTTTCACTAATGTAGAGACTATTTGGGGTAGTGCATTTGAAACAACTTATTCTCTTTCAACTGTGCCAGTCCTCCCAAAGTTGAGAACTATAGCTGGATATGCGTTCTATGGCTCTGGTATAACGAGTTTTGAGGCAACCACCACATTGGAATCTATTGGGATGTATGCCTTCTACAATTGTAGCAATCTTCATGAGATATTCCTGCCCCATATCGACGGCGAGAACACAATAAACTGCTACGTAGGCTTTATCGGTAATAATGCTAGCGACTTCAAATGTTGGGTTGACTACCGTCGATTGGGTGAATATGTTAATATTTTCGACGGCATTTATCCGCATCTCAAGCTTGACAGCGAGTGGCAGTCATTTGCCTGTGTCAAGGACATTGACTTTAGTTCAGTTAATAATCTTGGCTTGCAGACTTATACTGTAAGCGCCTACGACCAGAACCAGAAGAAAGCTACGCTTACCGAAGTTACCAATTTGAAAGCCGACAACGGTGCTGTGGTGCATGGAGACCCCAATACCTACTACCGTCTTAAATATGCTTCCGATGGAGAGACTTCATCGTGGATGGTGGGAGTCACTGGCTCGTCTCAGGGTGTGAACTCCGACAACACAACAAGTTGCTTCAAGCTAAATGCCACAGCACCTCAGTTTGACAAGATTACCGGCAACACCACTTTCAATCGCGGTTATGCCTATCTCAAGATTCCAACCAATCAGACAGGGGGAGCAACCACAATTTACACCAACTTCGGTTCAGGTGCAATCCCTGGTGATGTGAATGGTGACGGCGAGGTCACCGCCGCCGACATCACAGCGCTCTATGACGTGCTGCTCAACAATGACTACAGCCAAGTAGTCAACGGTGACCAAACTGGTGACAACATCATCACCGCCGCCGACGTGACTGCAGTTTACACTATCTTGCTGAGCAATTGAGGCAATGCATAATTGGGCTGCCCCTGACTTTTTAAAGACGAAAATGGGCAAAAAATCTTCTTTTATTGCCAGTTTACTTATTATTCACTATATTTTCACATCGTTAGCAACAAACAATAAACAAAAATAAAACCATCATGAAGAAATTGTCATTACTCCTAATTATGGCGCTTCTTGCCATGACGGCGAGTGCCTATACCTTCTATAGCAACGTTGAGATAGGCAACTTCAAGTACTCTCAACTGGCTTTAGGTTCTTCGTCAAGCGAGGAGAATATTGCTTATTTGAAAGGTCTTTCAAGTACAGCAAGCACTTCGCTCACTACACTCGACATCCCGGGCTATGTGGTTTATAACGGCGACCGCTACCGTGTTACACAAATCAATCAACAGGCCTTTGAGAACAACACCAAGATCACAACTGTGAACTTTGGCTACGGAGTGGAGAATATTGGCGGTTATGTATTTAATGGCTGCTCCAGTCTCAAATATGTGAATCTGCCGAGCTCGGTGAAGGAAATCGGGCAGTTCACGTTCCAGAACTGCACTAGTCTTCTTGTTGTGGCCTTTGCCGGAGAGAAGGCGCCAAAGATTTATGACTACACCTTCAACCTGTCGAGCACATCAAAAAAGGCCTCCACAGCGACCTATCGAGGCATGAACGCCCTGAAGGCCGACAGCAAGTGGGTGGCGGCTTTTGGCGCCAGCAACATCCTGCGCCATTACAGCTACAAAGTTGGCGATTTCAAGGTTTACAATTCCACCAACGGCTGCTGGCAATACTATACCATCAAGAACGGCATCCCCTATAACGGCAACAGCAGCAACCCATCATTGCGCTCATCGTGCGTGCTGGTGGCAGCCACCTTTACCGACGGCTCAAACTATAGAATCAGTTTACCCCAAAGTGTGGGTAATTCTGACAATAATCCTCCAGGCGGCTATAAGTTCTATGGCGTTGCCGACAGCGCATTCATGGGCAATACTTCCATCACTCAAGTGACTAATAATAGCACTATGGCATATAAAATCGGCGTGAGATCGTTCTACGGCTGTACAAGCCTCACAAGTGCCGATGTTCCGGTCGATACCATCGGTGATTATGCCTTCTATAATTGCTCCAATCTTGCCACTGTTAATTTTGCCACAAGCTTGAGTAATTTGGCTTATCTGGGTAACTTCGCCTTTGGAAAATGTGGGTTCACTGGCACAGTGAACATTCCCGCAACAACAAAATATATCGGTACCGCTCCTTTCTACTACTGCCAATCATTGAGAAACATTGAGGTGGATGCCAATAACCCCAATTATTCCAGCGATGGGGTATCTGGTTTAATTGGAGGTATGCTCTATAATAAAGCTAAAACCGAGGTTATTCAAATTCCTGGCAATTTTGTTGATCAATACCATCGTCCATATTTTAATACGACGGTTCAACGGATACGTAGTTATGCTGCTGCAGGGAGCAGTTTTAAAGAAATTGTTTTTGGGTATAATCTCAAACAAATTGACCAATATGCATTCTTGGACTGTAAAAACTTGAAAAGAGTGCACATCCCGTCATCACTGACTACTGTGGCATCAAATGCCTTTGCTGGCTGCGACGCAATCAACCAGGTGGAATTAAACTTAATGACCCCACCTGCAACAGACTACTTCCCAGCGGTCACCAACAAGAGTAGTGTGGATCTTTACATGCCATACGATTCATATCCAGCCTATGCCGCCAGCTCCATCTGGTCGAAATATAACCATAAAACAGGAACTTATGACCACACTAACTGCTGGGACTTCGCCTACAGTAGATCAGATTTAACAACTGATTACTTTACAGTGACCTCAACAGAACCATCACTAGCGCCTGAAGGCTATTGGTGTGACGGCACGCTAAAGGTTGTCAATTTGGTAGGCAATGTTGATAGAGACATTCCTTCTGCAATACCCTATGCTGGAAAGTACTATATGCCTACCGTTATTGGACGTTATGCATTTAAGGGGTACGGTGCTCTTGAAATTACTGGAGCCCCCACAATATTAACATTGGAGGAATTTGCTTTTGCCAACTCAACTTTGCATGGTTTTCATTACGCTCAATCCCTTAATAATATTGGACCAGGTGCATTTTATAATTGTACTGATCTTACGCGTGTGGATGGCCTCTCTAGTGTAGCACATATTGGTGCCTATGCGTTTTATAATTCAGGATTATTAGAATTTTATGTGTGCAGGTGGACGACAAATATTGGCACTTACGCATTTTATAACTGCCATAACCTTAAAGAACTTTTTATTAGTAACCAAGATTCTGAACGCACACTCACCTGTGAAGAGAATTTCTTTGGCAATAATGCGAGCGACTTCAAGTGCTATGTAGATTACCGACAGCTGGATGATTATATAAATTCTCCTAAGTGGGATGGCTCCAAGATTTATCCACATCTCTTATATAATAGCATCAAAGGCTTGATGTCTTTTTCATGCGTGAAGCCCATCAGTTTTGAAGGCACAGATTTGGAAGTATATACCGTAGCAGAATACGACCAAAACGATAAGATTGCCTATCTCGTCAAAATCCAAAATTTGGCAGCCAATAATGGTGCAGTGGTACTTGGCAAGGAGCCCTTGTCGAATTATTATCGCCTGAATTATGCGACAAGCGGTAGTCCTTACACTTCATCGTGGATGGTGGGAACTGCTGGGGGCGCTCAGACAGTGAACTCCAGCAGCACAACGAGCTACTTCAAAATCAACAAGGACAATTTGAAGTTTGACAAGATAACCAGCAACACCACTTTCAATCGCGGTGAAGCCTACCTCAAGATTCCCACCAACCAGACGGGTGGAGCAACTACCATCTACACCAACTTTTATCATTCATCTTATGATGTGATTCCTGGCGACGTGAACGGCGACGGCGAGGTGACCGCTGCCGACATCACAGCACTCTATGACGTGCTGCTCAACAATAACTACAGCCAAGTAGTCAACGGTGACCAAACTGGCGACGACATCATCACCGCCGCCGACGTGACTGCAGTTTACACTATCCTGCTGAGCAATTGAGGCTATGCATAATTCTTGTTAGGTGTAAAAAAATTAGCGGGCGAGTCAGTCTCGTCCGCTAAATATTTTCACGATTCCCGTTCTTCGTGCTATGTGCTTATTTTGCGATGAGCAGGAAGTAGTTCTTCTTGCCGCGCTGGGCGAGGATGTATTTGTCGTTGAGGAGCATCGAGCTGTCGATTACCATGTTCTGGTCGGTGACTTTCTCCTTGTTGATGCTCACGCCTCCTCCCTGAGTCATCTTGCGCATCTCACCTTTGCTGGGGAAGACAGCAGCGTTCTCGGTGAGCAGCACGATGGCTGGCACACCCTCGTTGAGAGCCTCGCGGCTTACCTCAAACTGTGGCACACCCTCAAACACCGACAGCAGAGTGTCCTCGTCAATCTTGTGGAGGATATCTTTTGCCTTGTTGCTGAAGAGGATTTGTGAAGCTTCTACAGCCATCTCATAGTCCTGCTCGCTGTGTACCATGATTGTGATTTCTTTGGCAAGGCGCTTCTGCAATGGACGCATGCCTGGGTCACGCTCCTGCTCTTCCTCGAGGGCTTTGATCTCCTCTTGTGGCAGGTCGGTGAAAATCTTTATATACTTAGCAGCGTCGGCGTCGCTCACGTTGAGCCAGAACTGGTAGAATTTGTATGGTGAGGTGCGTTTGGGATCGAGCCACACGTTGCCGCTCTCGGTCTTGCCAAACTTGCCACCGTCGGCCTTTGTGATGAGTGGGCAGGTGATGGCGAATGCCTCACCGCCGGCGATGCGGCGAATGAGCTCGGTGCCGGTGGTAATGTTTCCCCACTGGTCGCTGCCTCCCATCTGCAGGCGGCAACCCTCGTGCTCATAGAGGTAAAGGAAGTCGTAGCCCTGGAGCAACTGGTAGCTGAACTCGGTGAACGACATGCCGTGGTCGGCATTGGCTGCCAAGCGCTTCTTCACGCTGTCCTTAGCCATCATGTAGTTGACGGTGATGTGCTTGCCAATGTCGCGGATGAAGTTCAGGAACGAGAACTCCTTCATCCAGTCGTAGTTGTTGACGAGGATGGCATGGTTGGGAGCGTCGCTGTCGAAGTCAAGGAAGTGCGACAGCTGCGCCTTGATGGCCTCCTGGTTGTGGCGAAGGGTCTCCTCGTCGATGAGCTTGCGCTCTTGCGACTTCATCGAGGGGTCACCAATCATACCTGTGGCACCACCCACGAGGGCGATGGGCCTATGTCCAGCACGCTGGAAGTGCTTGAGCATCATTATACTTACCAAGTGACCAATGTGCAACGAGTCGGCAGTAGGGTCAATGCCCACGTAGGCCGATGTCATCTCTTTATTCAACTGTTCTTCAGTACCAGGCATGATGTTGGCAATCATGCCTCTCCAAGTTAGTTCTTCTACAAAATTCATCGATTTATAATGTGTTTTTGGTGAATATTCTTTGTATAACGGCTGCAAAGGTAGTAAAAAGATTTCAGATTTGAGAAATCAGGTTTCATATTTTGCAGAAAGCTTTGTTGTTTATGCTTGCCAATAAGTGAAAAATGTCTAGTCATTGTTGTTAATCCCGAATCGGTCATTAGGCGACGAAAGGCTGTTTTTTTTAGGTCTATTTATGCCATAACAGTTTTTTGTCGGCATCTTATTGCCAATGTCATTTCGCCATTGCCAGCTATGTCTTCAATGGCATTGTTACAATCTGCTCAACAAAAATTCTGTTCTGACATAAATCCTAATGACATATTTGGGTTAATTGTTTGAGAAACTTAGAGAAAAATGTAGTAACTTTGCACCCCGAAATAAAACCAGCGAGCAAAGCGAGCGACAAAATTATCATTATGGCTGAGAGCAACTTTATTGATTATGTGAAGATTATGTGCCGCAGTGGGCATGGTGGAGCAGGGTCAAAGCACCTGCACCGAGCAAAGTATATACCCAAAGGAGGTCCCGATGGTGGCGATGGCGGCCGTGGTGGGCACATCTTCCTGAAGGGCAACCGCAACCTATGGACACTGATTCACCTGAAATATCAGCGTCACATCTTCGCCACCGACGGCGCACCAGGTTCTGAGAACCAGTGTACTGGCAAGAAGGGTGAGGACCGCACTATCGAGGTGCCCTGCGGCACTGCTGTGTATGATGCCGAGACAGGAAAATTCCTGTGCGACGTCACTCAAGATGGCCAGGTTGTGCACCTGCTCAAAGGCGGCCGCGGCGGCTTGGGCAACGTGCATTTCAAGACCGCCACGCGCCAAACTCCCCGTTTCGCTCAGCCTGGTGAGAATGGTGTGGAGAAGACTATCATCCTTGAGTTGAAGCTGCTTGCCGATGTAGGTCTTGTGGGGTTCCCCAATGCTGGTAAATCGACGCTTCTCTCGGTAATCAGTGCCGCTAAGCCAAAAATCGCAAACTATCCCTTCACTACCCTTGAGCCCAACTTGGGCATTGTTACCTATCGTGGTCAACAGTCGTTTGTAATGGCCGATATCCCTGGCATCATTGAGGGTGCCAGCGAGGGTAAGGGCTTGGGACTCCGCTTCTTGCGACACATTGAGCGTAATGCCGTGTTGCTATTCATGATTCCGAGTGACACCGACGACATCAAGCGTGAATATGAAATACTGAGCAACGAGCTTGCAACTTTCAACCCCGACCTGGTAGAGAAACCTCGTGTGCTTGCCATTACCAAGTGCGACCTCATCGATGAAGAGCTCAAAGAAATGCTTCGCGACGGACTTCCCAGCGACGTACCAGTGGTGTTCATCTCTAGTGTGGCTCAGCAAGGCCTGACCGAGCTCAAAGACATCTTGTGGCGCACCATCAACGATGAGCACAACCGCATCCCCGACACCGTTGCTCTCCACGACCTCGACGCCCAGCATCGTGTGCAAGAGGAGGATGACTTCATCTTCGCCGCCGAGGATCCCGACTACGACGAAATGCCCGACGCTGGCGGCAAGATGATAGTAGATGAGCAAGAATGGGACGACGAGTTCTGGGAAGAGAAATATAAGGATACCGACCGCGACTTCCAGATCATCAACGACGAGGAAGAAAAATAATTTTAGTTCATAGTTTATAGTTCATAGTTCACAGTTTATAGTTAAGTCTAGATAATCTAGAACTTCTAGAAAATCTAGAGATTCTAGGAAAACTGAAAACTCTCAACTGAAAACTGAAAACTGACAACTCAATAGTGGCTTCTGAAAAAATCAATATCTGTGTCTTTGGCGCTTCAAGTCGTGACTTGGAGCAGGCTTACGTTGATGCGGCCTATCAGCTTGGTGCGCTCATGGCGCAGCGTGGCTGGACATGCTACAACGGTGCCGGCTGCGAGGGACTGATGCGCGCTGTGAGCGACGGTGCGCTCGACACTGGTGGCGAAGCCATTGGCGTGATACCGAAGTTTATGGTAGATAATGGATGGCACTACGACCGTCTCACACGCATTATCACTACTGCCGACATGCACGAGCGCAAACTCACTCTTGCTCAGATGACGCAGGCCGTGATTGCTCTGCCTGGCGGTTGTGGCACCCTTGAGGAACTGCTCGAGGCCATCACCTGGCGGCAGCTCAACCTTGCGCCAAAACCCATAGTGGTGCTCAACACACTGGGTTATTACAATCACTTAGCCGCTATGCTCGACACTGCTATAGAGCAAGGTTTCATGCGCAAGAGTCATCACCGATTGGTGCGGTTTGCCGACACTCCCGAGCAAGCCATTGTCGCTATTGAGAGCGAACTCCAGTCAGTTCCCGAACCCATAGAATCAAAGTACTAGACAACAGAGCGATGCCTACCGATAACATTCAAAATATCACCGACACTACTTTGACAACTGCGCACGATACTGTTGTTGCACCAGTGCTGCATAAAGCTCAATATCTCAACGGCTTTCCTGCACCTCAGGGCAATGACACCACTACGGCCAACATCGCACAGATGCCCGTGATTGAGGTGCCTAAAGGCAGCAACGCTCGCACCCATAACTCGTCGCCACTGCACGACACAGGGTCGATGATTATGCTTCTGCTCTCGTGTATGTTCCTCATGACGAGTTATCGCTTGGGGCGCTCCTACATTTACAATCTTGGTCACTATTTGTTCTCTCCAAAGGGAAAGGACGACCTCTTTGCTGAGCACACCAGCAGCGACGCTCGCATCATTATCGCCATGATTGCCAACACCTGCCTCATGGGAGGTATCATGTTGTATTACGGCTTGCTGTGGTACAACCCGTCGCTCACTGTGGTGCTGCAGAACTCGGTGTTCCTGCATGTGCTTGTGCTCACACTTGCCATGGCAATCTTTGTCACCTTGCAATTGCTGTTATATCGCCTGATAGGTTACACTTTTGCTACTGAAAACCTCACCGATATGTGGGTGCAAGGCTTTTTGGCGTCGCAGGCGGTGCTCGGACTGCTCCTCTTTCCAGTTGCCGTGATTACTCTAGTTTTCCCGAGCACCATAAAATTGATGGTCACGATAGCGATTATCCTATACATTTTGGGGAGAATAGTGTTTATTTCTAAGGGTTTTAGAATTTTTTTCAACAATTTGTCCTCAAGTATTTATTTTATTTTGTACCTTTGCGCCGTCGAAATTGTACCCCCTCTCCTGGCTCTTGCCGGTACAGTTTATGTGTGCACCATATTATAAATGTAAAATATTGAAACTGTGAAGATTAAGAAAATCTTGGTTTCCCAACCGAAACCATTATCTGAAAAATCTCCTTATTTCGATTTGGAAAATAAGTATGGCGTTGAAGTGGTTTTCAGGCCATTTATTAGAATTGAGGGGTTGACATCAAAGGAATTCCGACAGGCAAAAATCCCTATCAATAACCACACAGCAGTGATTTTCACAGCTCGTACTGCTGTGGATCACTACTTCAGGCTGTGTAAGGAGCTGAGTTTCAAGGTTCCCGACACAATGAAATACTTTTGTGTGAGTGAGACAATTGCCCATTATCTGCAAAAGTATATCATCTATCGCAAGCGCAAGATTTTCTACACCGAGACAGGACATGCCGAGTCGCTGTTGCCACTGCTTGCCAAGCACAACAAGGAGACTTATCTCTACCCAATCAGCGATGTCCATGACCAGAAACTCCACATCCCCGAGGACGGAAGCATAAAGTTCACCAAGGCTATAATGTACCGTACCGTGAGCAATGTGATTCGTAACGACGAGCCGTTTGATTACGACATGATTATTCTGTTCACTCCTTCGGGCGTGAAGTCGCTCCTTCAGAGCTTCCCACACTTTGAGCAAGGAAACATAGCGCTGGGAGCTATGGGAGGAAAGACCATTGAGGAGATTAAGAACAGCAACCTCAGGCTCGACCTTACTACCTCGCCCAAGGCGCCATCAATCGCTGCCGCTATGGACCAATACATAGCAGAGCACATCGATGACCCCGACGAGCCTCGCATCGAGCAAGAGCGTTACAAAGAGCCCATTCCAGAGCCCAAACCAAAGCCCATTTCTCCAGCCAAAGTGCACAGACCTAAGGTAGAGGAGAAAGTTGAGGAAAAGAAAGTGGCGAAAAAAGCTCCAGCCAAAAAGGCTCCTGCTAAGAAGGCGGCAACTGCCAAAAAAGCCACTACAGCTAAGAAAGCAACAGCTGCTAAGAAGACTACAGCTAAAGCCGTCCCAGCAAAGAAAACCACCAAGAAGACCGACAAATAACGCGATTCTTGCACAATCAATAAATCCCCATAACTCAATCGCAGTTATGGGGATAATTTTTTGTGTCGGCAGTCACTTGTGATCAGCGTTATTCACACCATTGCGGTGCATTATCTTTGGTCTGCTCCCCAGAGGAGTTTCTCGCGGAGGGTGCTGGCGAAGTTGTGGTCGCTGCGCTGGAGCACTGTGAGTCGGTAGGGGGCTCTCGCAATCTTCACGGTTGTGCCGCTGGGGAGTGTCATCGCCATGCCATCGACACTGACCTGTATCCACTTTGCACGAGTGTTGATGGTGACTTCTATCAATGAGTCTTCGTTAACCACGATGGGGCGCATGGTGAGCGAGTGTGGTGAGATAGGGGAGAGCACCAGGCAGCTTGTAGAGGGGTTGATGATGGGACCGCCCACGCTCATATTGTAGGCTGTGGAGCCTGTTGGGGTGCTTATCACGAGACCATCACCTTTGTAGGTGGTGAGCATGGTGCCATCGATGGTGGTGGGGATAGAAATCATTGAAGTGGTGTCTTGACGCAGGATTGCTATCTCATTGAGTGCAACCACATTGTCGCATGGCTTTCCATCAATTTCGAGCAGTTGCAGCATGGTGCGCTGTTCGCGTCGGCACTCGCCTTGCGCTATCCTTTCGATGATATCGCTTGCCTCGTTGATGCGTCCGGCAGTGAGATATCCCAGATGCCCCGAGTTGATGCCCACTACAGGTGTGTTGTGCGCTGCTAGGCGTGCCGCATTTCTCAGCATAGTGCCGTCGCCGCCAATGCTCACCGCCAGCGATGCTCCCTCAAACGTGTTGCGGTCAAACTCCCACTCTTGGCTCACGTCAACACCTAATGACCTTAGATAGCGAGCAAAGTCACGCTCTACCATAAGGGTTACGCCGTCTTTCTTCTGCAAGTAAGCGATGAGGTCACAGAGCTGGTCTTTATATTTCTCTTGATAACTATTTCCAAAAAGTGCAATGTTCATAGTAAATGCAGTGTTCTTGCCACCATAATGGCCTCGAATTTGTGAAAAACGTTGAAAAAACTCTTTAAAGTGCTATTTTGTTTTTATTTCTCACTAATATCTTCTACTTTTGTAACACGATATATTGTGAGGTTTCTCATAACTGACGGCAAAATTAATAATTTTTGCTCACATTTATGCACTAATATGAGAAAACAACACGTTATTAATTAACATAACTAAGTTTTTATGATAAACCTGAGTGTAAATATAAATAAGGTCGCTACACTGCGCAATGCTCGCGGAGGCAATCTGCCCAACGTGCTGCAAGTGGCTTTAGACATAGAGCGCTTTGGCGCCGATGGAATCACCGTGCATCCTCGTCCCGACGAAAGACACATTCGCCGCAGCGATGTTTATGAGCTCAAGCCTGCTTTGCACACCGAGTTCAACATCGAGGGTTTTCCCGACAAGCGATTTATGGACATGGTGCTCGAAGTGCGTCCACACCAGGCGACTTTAGTGCCCGACGCACCCAGTGTGCTTACCTCGTCGCAGGGATGGCCTGTGGCCGAGAACATGGACTTCCTTAAGACTGTGGTGGCGCGGCTCAAAGAGGCGGGCATCAGAGTGAGCATCTTTGTTGATGCCACCGAGGAGCGCGTGCGTCAGGCGGCAGAGGCAGGAGCCGATAGGGTAGAGCTCTACACCGGTCCCTTTGCCCAGATGTTCTCCACTGCCCCCGACCAGGCAGTGGCACCCTACACCCTTGCCGCTAATGTGGCTCATGAAGTGGGACTGGGACTGAACGCTGGTCACGACCTCAACCTCTTAAACCTCAAGTTCTTTAAGGACAACGTGCCTTACCTTGATGAGGTGTCGATAGGTCATGCCCTCATCAGCGATGCCTTATATCTGGGACTAGAGAAAACCATCAAGGCTTACCAGAAATGCCTTGTTTAAAGTTCATAGTTCACAGTTCATAGTTCACAGTTCATAGTTCACAGTTCATAGTTCACAGTTCATAGTTCACAGTTCATAGTTCACAGTTTTTTTACTCTCCCCTCTTCCCTCTCACTACTTACCTAATAAAACGAGATATAGAAACGAAAATAATAATTTAACCAATAAGACACAATCATTATGACATTTTTAAACGTGATACTTGCCGCTGAGACGGCAGCTCAGGGTGCTCAAGGCGCTCAATCACTATCGGTTTGGGATCTCACATTAAAAGGCGGATGGCTCATGATTCCACTGGCACTGCTGTTGCTCGTGAGCATCTACATTTTCTTTGAGCGACTCTTTGCAACAAGCCGTGTGACAAAGGCCGACAACAACTTCATGCAGCAAATCAAAAGCCTCATCCAGTCGGGTAAAATCGACGAGGCAAAGCATCTGTGCGAAACTACCAACACTCCTTACTCACGCATGATTGAGAAGGGCGTGAGCCGCATTGGCCGCCCCATGAACGACGTGCTCGTGGCTATCGAGAATGTGGGTAACATGGAAGTCGCCAAGATGGAAAAGGGCTTCAACTGGCTCGCCACGACCGCAGCTGGTGCCCCAATGATTGGTTTCTTGGGAACAGTTACTGGTATGGTGCAGGCGTTCTACCAACTCGCTAGTGCTGGTCAGAACAGCAACGTGAGCATCCTCGCAGGAGGTATCTACGAGGCTTTGGTAACCACTGTTGCCGGTCTTGTGGTGGGTATCTTGGCGCTGTTTGCCTACAACTACCTTACTTCTCGCGTGAACAAAATCATGAACCGCCTCGAGCGTAGCACAATGGAGTTTATGGACCTGCTCAATGAGCCAGCCAAACCAAATAACAACGCAACGCTAAGTAAATAATCATGGCACTAAAGAGACAACACGAAACACAGTCGGTGTTCAGCATGGCATCGATGACCGACGTCATCTTCTTGCTGCTCATCTTCTTTCTGGTGACATCGACGTTTGTGTTCCCTTCGGCAATGGAGGTGAATCTGCCACAAAGCGGCGAGCAGACCGCCATCAAGCCCACCACACGCATCTACATTGGCGAAGACAGTAAAATTTTTGCCCAGCAAAATACCGAGACCACACAAGGCGATCTTAAAGAGATAGCATCTCCCGAGGAACTCAGGGGATTTATGCAGGCCGTCAAGGATAGCGACTCGTCACAATATATAGCTCTGCATGCCGACGAGGCTGTGCCCTATGGCAAGATAGTAGAAATTCTCGATATGGGTGCTCAAGTGGGCATAAAAGTGGTGCTCGCCACCAAGCCTAGCTCTGGAAACTATAAGGCTCCCGATGCCGTAGCCGAAGAGGCCACTCCTGAGCAACAGCCTGCACAGCCTGGGCAAGAACAGCCCGCCGCTACTCAGCAGCAGCCCGTGGCCAATGGCAACACCACAGTGACTACCACTTCAGGTGATGCTAATGCAGTACCCGCTCCCAACAACTCAAAATCACAAACCACTGTTACAGTGCAGTAAACGATTCAGAGCGACTCAATGGCAAAAGACAACGAAAAAGATAATAAGAGCAAACTACTCTCGGCACTGCTCACGCTACTGCTGGGAGCAGGCATTGTTGCTACTCTGTTCGTCACCAGCCTGCACTACGACTATCCGCCAAAAGACGCCTTGCTGCAACAGATGCAGGACCCCATCGAGTTTGGAGGAGAAGACGAAGAGTTTGTGCAGTTTGAGGAGATGCTAGCCAATGCCGATGATGAGTCGGCAGAGCAGGGCGAACCTATTGAGCAGGAACAACCCACCGAAGACAATCCCCCACAAGAGACTGGGCAGAACGAGATGGATAATCAAGGCACTGTTAATGAGCCACCACAACCACCTGTAGCAACCAAAGCAGAATCGCCCATGAAAGTGCCAGAGCAACCGAAAAAAGACACCAAGCCACAGAAGGAATCTACTCCCGAAGCAACAAAAACCAAGACTAAGGGAGAAAACAAACCACAGACTCCTCCCACCAATAACCAGAAATCGGAGGCTCAGAAAAAAGCCGAGCAGCAAATGAGTAATGCCTTCAATAAAGGCAACAACGGCAATGCTCCTGGTAGCAATCCTAATGGCACTATGGGAAAACCCACCATTGGCGGAGGGCTTGGGGGATATACAGCAGAGAATTTCCCCACAGCACCAAGTCCAGGTCCAGGAACTGTGGTGGTGCAAGTGGTAGTAAGTCCCACAGGCAAGGTTTCCAAAGCAACCGTAACGGGAGGAACCCTCAAGGGGAATGCAAGGGCATGTGAAATTTGCCGTTCACTAGCACTTAGGTCAACATTCAAAGTGCCAAAAAACACCGCAGTAGAACGCACCGGCACACTCACCTATACGGTGAAATAATGCGAATACTCAAAAACTTAACTCAAGTTCCTGATGCTCATGCATTAGGAACTTGATGTTTATTGTTTGGCAAGCATGTTGTTTTTTATTAACACGTGCTAATGCCATAATTATACAAAAAATGCTATAGATGTGGTTAAAAATTGGAATATTATAGAATTTTTATTTACTTTGCGGTGAAAAAGAAAATTAATAACCAAAAAAAGAGATTATGAGAAGATTTTACATGACCTTAGCAATGGCATTGACTATTGCCGTTGCATCGTTTGCACAAATGATTCCCCAGGGCAGCACTGTGCCCTATACAGGAATGAAGAGAAACACCGCTAATGTCACGAAAGACAACGTGCTGGTAACCCTTCCCGAAACTGCCGTAATTGAGGATGACTGGGCTATAGACGCCATCTACTATTATGGCGAGAACAACATCCCTTATGTTAACGACAACCCCATTTCGGTTGCATTCGATGGTGAGGATGTCTATTTCAAAGGTGTGGTTTTAAGTTGTCCAAATGCTTGGATTAAAGGAAAGTTGCGCGACTATGTAGCCAGTTTCACCAATGGACAATACTGTGGCGAATATGGCGACTATAGCATCTATGCCTGCGGCTCGAGCGATGCCTACTCTTTCGACGCCATCAAGTTTCAGTATGATCCGAATGACAATTCGTTCACGCTTGCCAACATCTATATAGAGACTATCTCTCCTGACCAGATGACTTTCTTGCTGTTTTGCTACAGCATGAAACTGTATAAGGACATAAAGGTTCCTACACCTACCGACTTGGCTGTAGTTCCCGATGTAAACACTGCCGATGTGTCGTGGACCAGCGATGCCCAAGCTTTCAACTTGCGCTACCGCAAATATGTAGATGTGTCGGACAATAACCGCTTCTGGGACTTCGAGGATGCCGACCAAGCAGGAGAGTTCACACTTGTTGACGCCGATGGCGACGGCAAAGGCTGGACATGGATTAACGACAAGGTGAAGGCACATAGTGGCGCTGGCGTAATGTACTCGGCAAGTTATGACACTAGTGGCGCTCTCACTCCCGACAACTGGATTATCACTCCAAAGGTGAAGCTTGGCGGGCAATTCTCATTCTGGGCAGTAGCACAGGAAAACATGACTACCTATGCCAACGAGAAATTCCAAGTGTACCTGTATGAAGGTGACGAGTGGACTTCGGTTGATGATTTTGTTGCCATCTCCGACATCTATACCACTACTGTCGATTACCAGCAAGTGGTTGCCGACTTGAGCGCCTACGAAGGCTATGGATATCTCGCTATCCGTCACTACAATTGTACCGACCAGTTCTGGCTCGACATCGACGATATCGAAGTGACCGTTCCTGGTGCTTCCGATGCTGTACAACCCGAGTGGACTACGTTTGAAGAAGTGTCCAATCCTTACACTATCAGGTACCTTGACCCCGAAACCCAATATGAAGTTCAAGTGTGTGGAGTTACTGAGGGCGCGACAAGTCCATGGACTCAGAGCGTACTGTTCACCACCCTGCCTGAAGGCGGTGTAGTGCCCACAATCGATGAGCTCTATCTCGTGGGTAGCTTCAATGGCTGGAACTGGCAAAACGCAGAAGGCCGTGTGCCAATGACGCTTGAGAATGATGCGTTTACCGTAGAGATCGTCCTTGAGGAAGGTGCTGAGTTCAAGCTTATCACTCCCGATGAAACTTCGTCAAATGGTTGGAAGTGGTTTGGTGGTCTTGACGAGAACCAAGTTGGCTATTTCGAGATAAACGACAATCTGCTCAACCAGCCAATTGAGCTCGTTGACGGAGCAAACTTCAAGGTTGCCGGTGCTGGCAAGTACACCATCACTGTTACTCAGTTTATTACCTCTGATGGTAGAGGACTTGCCGAGCCTCTCGTGATGACAGTATCGAAGGATGCTACTGGCATCAGCACTATCGTTAGCGATAAGGCTGATAACCGCATCTTCGATCTCCAAGGCCGCGAGCTCAACAGCGTGCCCGAGCACGGAATCTACATCAAGAACGGACAGAAAGTTGTAATTAGGTGATATGTCAGTTTAAGACAATGAAGAACAATATTCTTTGTTTTCTTTTTATTAATGACAATTGCTGATGGCAGTAATTAAATATTAGAGTGTTGTTAAAACAAATTGGAACCGTCATTCAACATGGCGGTTCCTTATTTATGGAAAACTATCAAGAAACTCTGCCATGTTTTGGCACAAAGTGTTTTGAAATTTGCAATAAAAATTCTAAGCAAAAACAAAACACATAATGAGCTTCAAAATATTAAAAGCAATCAATCACTTTGTTGCCCTGGTTCATGCACTTTGCAGTATCCTTAATCCTGCCCCAACTAATGAGCCTATAGTGCATAACATTATAACCTTTTGGCTCACAATTCTCATTATGAAAAAAATACTCAAAATTTTTAGATAGAAAAAGTTGTGGCAGAAATCAATAGTAACATCTTTACATTATAGGCTGTGCCAAGAAAAAGCACAGTTGTGGTGTTGATTTTATATTTGTTGATTTGCTAGAGTAATATATTTACTGTAAATTTGTTGGCAAGAAACCTATAAAAAACTACTATGGCACGAAATCTTTTTGCTCGATACTTATGGGAAATCAACACGCTCTATGAGCGTGGCAACATCACTCTCAGGGAGTTAAATCAATTGTATCGCGATAGCTACCTCTATGACGAAGCCGACGAGGAGGCGCGGCTGGAGCGGCGTACCAGCGCCAACGATGACGATGGAGCCATTCCACGACGCACTTGGGACAACCACCGCCGTGAGATAGAGACCATCTTCGACGTGAACATTGAGTGTCGAAAGAGCGACAACACCTATTATATTGATGATGATGAAGGCTACATGGCAAGCAAGATGACACACATGGTTTGCAACCATTTTGCTGTGAAAAACATGCTGGGTGAGGCTAAGAACCTCAAGCAGCGAGTGCTCTATGAGGACATACCTTCGGGCTTCAACCACTTGACGACCATAATACAAGCTATGCGCGAGAACAAAGTGCTCGACATCTCCTATCAAAGCTTCGTGCGCGATGATGTCACGCAATTCTGTCTGCACCCTTATTGCCTCAAGGTGTTCAAGCAGCGATGGTATGTGGTGGGATGGCATGAGCCCACAAGCGACATTCGCATCTATAGCCTCGACCGCATCGCTAAGATGGAAATTTTGAAGAAAAAATTCAAAATGCCTGCCAACTTCGATGCCAAGGAATACTTCGAAGACAGCTATGGCGCTTTCCGCAACGATGGTGTTTCACCAACTACGGTTAAAATAAAAGCCAATGCCGAGGAACGGGAATACCTGCGCACACTGCCATTGCATCACTCTCAGCAAGAGGTGGAAACAGGACAGGATTTCTCGGTGTTTGAACTGCACATAAGACCATCGTTCGACTTCAGGCAGGCAATTTTCGCCATGGGGGCCAACGTGGAAGTGCTTGAACCACAATCGTTGCGCGACGAAATAAAATCCACACTCAACAATATGCTAAAAAAATATGAGTGATTTCATTTCACTGCACCATGATTTGGCACAGTATTTGCCTTATTTTGCAATCACAACAATGACTTCTAATTGAGATTTTAAATAATAATTGATACTATGACACTAAAAGAATTAAAGAATTTCATCGCAAGCTGTGAGCAACCCATTGACCGTATCGCAGGTTTCTGCGACAGCTATGAACAGATGTTTGAACGCTGCCGCTTGGAGTCTAACAACGATTCTGTCATGATTGACACGTTCGAGAACGACGAATGTGACCCGAGCTTCATTCCCGTTTCAGAGGCAATTGTCAAATTGCTAGCAATAAACACCGAACTTGACGATTGCCCTGTTGTGATGTTGGGGCTTGACAATGAAAAGTGCAACAAAGTTCTCGTTCGCAACGTGAGCAGTGCCAAGTTCTTGCCATCGGCTGGTGGTAATGTTGGACTGTGCTTGCTTGGTCGTGAGCCCATTAGGTTCATCGACGATGAGGACTTCCTTGACTTAGGTGATATGTATCACGTGGAGATTGTCATTGAAGACCCAAAGGCAAAGAAGCTGAATGAGAAATTCTGTGAATTTCTTCATACCAACTGTAACTGGTTTATACCAAATGATGATCCACAGAATGATAATTGGGAGATCTATATTGGTAAAGATGTCACATTTCTAGATTTCATTACCGACGAGGCATCAAGTGCAGCACTCATAGCGCTGATCGCAAAGGCCTTTGACGGCGCCTATTTCACTTGCACATTATTAAACAAAGATGCGAAGGTGGAACGCCTGAGCAACGACCGAAAAGGCAAGTATTATAAACATTATCAAGCGATAGTTTTCCCGGCTTATATTCCAGATGATGAAATTATGAATCCCAATTCTGGATTGACCGATATTGCCGGTTCAGAATGCTATGTTAAAGAGTGTGACAGCACCGACGAAATGGAGCTCTACATCGCTAACCGTAACCTCTACGAGGCTGTGGGCGACCTGGTGCGCCGCATCACCACACGCTATATCGATGACCCACTTTCCCTTATCCTTGAATGATATTTATCATCGACCACTTGGATTTATACTCAATTATAACTATATTTGCAACAAGAAAAAAAAGAGACCGCCGAAACGCTTGAAATACATTAAAAAAAAAATTTATTATTATATGGAAGAAAATAAGTCCAATCAAGAAAAAGGGAGAACTATAATCTCTGAAGTAAATAAGAAAAGTTCTTTTCCCGTAAAACTGTCTTTAGATAGAGTTAAAGGTCTAATTATCGAATTAAATAATAATGATTTTAATAAAGGAAGCGCAAAGGATATTGCTGATTTTTTCAAAAATGAAAAATTTCCATTCCTCGCAGAAGATTTTGATGCTTATTTAGATAGTGTAGTTGGACCTTCTTCTAAGGAGTCATATATAACATATTATCTTCATAATATTGTTAAAATTCTAAATGAAAAACAAAATATTGATGCTAAATACTTCATGTTGCTCCCTATAATAGCACATTGCGGTGAGATTAATAATATACCTCTTGTTGTTTTGGCTATTGAATATTTGGTAAAAAAATGGAAAGAGGTAATTTCAGAAGAAACAGATTCAAGTAAAAAACACACATATAGAAATTATGGAGCCGCTTTGAATCAATATCTGGCGTTTATTGAGGATTATTATTATGATACTAAGGCTCAACAAACAGACAATGCTATTACAATCAGTAACTCGCTCCAAGACAATTTAAAATTACAAAATTTTGGTCCAATAACTCTTTCAAAGAAAGATTTATATGACAAATTTAAATCCAGTTTAAAGACCCAAGACAGATTCCCTAAAGAGGGAGTATATTACCCTATAAGATTGATTTCAAAAATATTCTCAGAACTAAAGAACAAAAATAAAGAAAATAAAGAGTTATATAATAAATACAATAAATGGTATGATGATTGTATTAATAACATCATTATTAACGTTAGAGATGTCAACCTTGAACAGTCTTATTTCTATTTTAAATTTAAAGATTTAAGTGATGGTGATTATATTAGTATATGCAAAAATAATAATGTCAAATTACATAAAGGCGATGTCGAATATCAAATGATCAATTTTAATGGAGAAAAATGGGATTCTTTTACTGCTAATGTGCAGGATGATATATCTATTGAACATGATCCTTCTATTGCGACAATTTTAGGTAAACCAAAAGTTTGGAAGGCACTGAATGTAATTACAGATACTATTAAAGAAAAATATAATAAGAACGATAAGAGTTATCAAATAAGTGCTTGGAATGATTATAAAGATCAATTAAGTGGAATAAACTTACAAGATATACTTGATGATCTTTATCGTATTGAAAATCAAATAGAACTTTCTTTAATGAATCGTGCTTTAAATAGTAGCCTAAATCAACATAACTGACTACTTCCACTAAAAAAGAGACCGCCGAAACGCTTGAAAGGGAGTAGGCAATAATTAAACAAAAGATACAAATGAAAGTTGAGCAAAAATTAATTAGAGTGCAGGGTAATACCAATGATAATTTTGACTACCTTGATGATGATTTATTAAATGAAGGATTTGTCGTTAAGCAGATTTCAGCATCAATAATAAATGAACATGATTGTTGCTATGTTCTTTATGAACGATTAATTGATGAAGAGAAACCCCAAAAGATGCAAACAAAAAGCAAAAGCATTTTTTCATGTCATAGAGAATTTGAAAATTACTTAGAAGAACTTTTTAAAAAGTGCAGTTGTAGATTGATTTTTCATCATAGAATATTGCCATCAGAAGATGTTTTTTACATCGGATTTGAAGATATGAAAATGAAGCAGTATACCATCAGGAAAAAGGCTGGTAATACTTTTGATGAGATCAATGATCCAATAATAGAATCATATCAATCAATTCATGATATACTTTCTATCAACAGAGATCTTGATAAACAATGGGTTTCGGAACTTGAGGATGGATGGATGGAAGACTGGTGGGTCAAGTTTTCTGGAAATCCATAGAGATACATTATATTTCTTGTATTTCTTTAATATTTTATAAATGAGACTCGGAGGATGAAGCTTGAGTCTCTTTTTTTCATTACTGCGTATGGTTTTGGCACAGTTGTTGCTGTAATTTGCATTAGAAACATTAACTAAATCATTAATAATTATGGCAACAACGTTATTACAAAAACTGAAAGATGCCCTTAAGGACGACGATTTGAATTCAGACGTTAAGGGCGATGTGTTGGTTGAAATAATTACAATCATTGCGACCAACAACTGCTGCAGCATAGGTCTTGGATATGAGAACAAACTTGATGCAGCTGAGCGTGCGTTAAAGTTGTTTCTCGCTGGCTGGAAAAGGCTAGTAGGGCAAACTGATAGCGTGGATGCGCTTCACCGCAAACTGAAAGTTCTTTGCCTCAATGCATGCCAAATAGAAAGGCGGAATTTGCGGGGCATCAACGATGCTCCATTAGGAGTAAGAATGGGCGATAACTTTCCATGCACATGGGAAATATAAAAAGATAAGGCTATGTTCTCGGTATTATTTGGATTCATAATCGGCTTTGTCGTGACTTTCATAGTGGGTGGCGCAATTGTGCTCGCTATAGCCGGCATAGGATGGTTGCTGATAAAGCTCCTGGAGTGGTTCTTCTTCGACTACCTCAACATATAATAGCTTACTTGCTAAAAATGAGTCAAGTTTGACTCTCGTTTTGTCCTATTTAGAGGTGTTTTACAAATTAAAATAGTTGCTGCGGTCGAGGTTGCCCTCTAGCCGATGGCTTCGATGATGTGGTGCTGGCGGACTTGGACGCTGGCTTCGAGGCAGGGGCGATGGCAGCGTCAGGCACTTTAATCTCCCAGCCTTATTATGCTTCTATCTTCCTCTTGTTTCTTTTGTCCGCCAACAGGCTTGTGAGAGTGGAAATTCCAACTGATTCCAACCCACAGGATGCGGCTTCGGTTCTTGCTGATGTTGACAAGGGAATACACGGAATTGTCGGCTGTGATGTTCCATTTTTGAGTGTTGAAAACATCAGTCAGAAGTGCTGACAAGGTTAAGGATTTGTTTAGCAGCTGCTGGCGGATGCCAATGTTGCAGTAATGCACGGTCTTGGCAGTGAACTGCTGGAAATA
>JAEEGL015792875.1_pt1 | contig 23541 bp, 22 predicted proteins | sample 9134231 | NCBI WGS metagenome assembly JAEEGL01 (sample SAMN16246548, study PRJNA631951) | gut metagenome | biome: gut microbiome; feature: rumen; material: fiber-attached | host: Bos | place: Iran: Karaj | collected 2018-10
ACAGATATGGCTAAAGAAATGGTTACCTACAGCAAGAACCAGATTCTTGTACAGGCTGGCCAGTCTATGTTGGCTCAGGCAAATCAGTCTACTCAGGGTGTTCTTTCCCTCTTAGGCTAATTGCTAATCAATTTCTAAAAAATGTTTTCTCAAAGTATCTGAATTTAAAAAAAACTACTACTATAAAATCCCGTCGGTACGTACCTACCGGCGGGATTTTTCTTTTGCCCAAAGATGAGCGGATCTTAACAATTCATGAATAAATATTTGAACATACACTTTTCACGTAGGGCGCTTCCTTGGCGCCCGGTGAAAATGTGTATTTCAAATATTTTTTATTTTCTTCGGAAAAGGCTCGGAAAGCCAGAGAACTTGATTTTTACCTATGTCAATAGAAATTGTAAAAAAATTAAAAAATTTTCATAAAAAGGGTTAAGTAATGCGAATTAACTTCGATATATAGAGTGTAAGGAAGTTGTAGTAGGCTTCACTTACAAGTAAGATACGAAAAACAAAAACAGTTGAAACAGGAATTTTTTAAATTCAGGGAGGAAACAAATTATGGTAGTACAGCACAACATGCAAGCAGCTAACACTAACAGACAGTTAGGAATTACAGCTTCAGCACAGGGAAAAGCAACAGAGAAATTAGCATCCGGTTATAAAATCAACCGTGCAGCAGATGATGCAGCAGGTCTTTCAATTTCTGAAAAAATGAGAAGCCAGATTCGTGGTTTGGATCGTGCATCAACAAACGCAGCAGATGGTATTTCCGTTGTACAGACAGCAGAAGGTGCGTTAAACGAAGTTCATGCTATGCTTCAGAGAATGAACGAGCTTGCTACTCAGGCAGCTAACGACACAAATACTTCTGTAGACCGTAACGCTCTTAAGGCAGAGTTAGATGAGCTTTCTTCAGAAATCAACCGTATTTCAAGCTCTACTCAGTTCAACACCATGAACCTTTTGGATGGTACTTTCACAGGAAAGAACCTTCAGGTAGGTGCGTTATCCGGACAGAACATTGCAATCAACATTTCCAGCTTGAAGTCTACTGACCTTGGTGTTGGTACAGCAGATTTGGTTATTACTTCATTCTCATCTGCTGGATACACAATGAAGAGAGTCCAGTCAGCTATCGATATTGTATCTACACAGAGATCTAAACTCGGTGCTACTCAGAACCGTTTAGAGCATACAATTGCAAACCTTGATACAACATCTGAAAATACTTCAGCATCTGAGTCTCGTATCCGTGATACAGATATGGCTAAGCAGATGGTTGAATACTCTAAGAACAATATCTTGGTTCAGGCAGGTCAGTCAATGCTCGCTCAGGCAAATCAGTCTACACAGGGTGTTCTCTCATTACTACAGTAATTTGGTTCTTACCCAAAAGAATAAGAGATATCAAAGGAGTTGCAACAGCAGCTCCTTTTTTTATGCAACAGCACTAGAAATTGTTTATTTTTCAAGAGAAATTCGGTATAATAGCACTAGATGTTGTGGTTTAGGAGAGAATATGAACATACTGTTTATCGATTGGCCCTGCTTTGACCGGGAAGAGACAAAAGAAGCTCTGGCCAATTTGGGACACAACGTAATACCCTTCTTCCATGAGGATTATAATGATACATCCTCATCTACTTTTGATACAGAAATTAAGTCCAGTATCGAAAAAAACGAAATAGAACTGGTCTTTTCTTATAATTACTATCCGTTAATTGCTTTGGCCTGCAAGGATGAAAATGTATGGTATATGTCTTTCCTTTATGATAATCCTTACGCATATATTTATTCTTATACCTTAATGTTTCCGACAAATATCGTCTTTTTATTTGATTCGTCCCTTGTGGATTTTTTCAAAAAAGGCGGATTAAAAAATGTCTTTTACATGAATCTGCCCGGAGCACCGCAAAAATTGGAGCGATTGCTTGAGGTGGACTATGATAAAAGTCGGTATGTATCCGATATATCTTTTGTAGGGGCTCTTTACAATGAGGCTCATAATTTCTATGACCGCATGGACTGGACAAAGAATCCGTACCTTAAGGGCTATGTTCAGGGAATCATGGATGCCCAGCGGAAAGTAAACGGATATAACTTTATTGAAGAGATGTTAACCCGCGATATTTTAAAACAAATGCACGAGCTGCTTCCGCTGGAAAAGGATCAGACGAGTATTGAAACCGATGGGTTTCGATTTGCGGATTATGTGGTAAACCGAAAGCTTACCTCGGATGAGCGAAAAGATTTACTCCGTGGATTGGGAAGCCGATTCGGAAAGGATTATTCGATAAAGCTGTTTACCATAGACGATAAAGTAAAAATCGAAGGTGTAGAAAATATGGGAATCGCCACCTACGAAACGGAAATGGCATACGTCTTCTATCATTCCAAAATCAATTTGAATATTTCTCTTCGCAGCATCAAAACGGGAGTCCCCCTTCGCTGCATGGATATTATGGCGGCACACGGATTTTTGCTTTCCAATTTCCAAAGTGACTTCTTGATTGATTTTGTTCCGGGAGAGGATTTCGTTTACTACGAAAGTGAAGCGGATTTATACGAAAAGGTGGAGTATTATCTCACCCACGAAAAGGAAAGAATAGAAATCGCAGAAAACGGATTTCAAAAAATAAGACAGTTTTTTACGGTTGAAGATGTTTTAAAGCGAATGTTTGAAGTCTTATCTTCATACGAAAAGGGAGGAAATAATTTATGTTAACACCGAAGATTCCATATCATTCCATTGAAGGAGAACCCAAAGCGGAACTTAGAAAATTAAAAAACGGGATGGCAGATTTTGAAAAACTGGGATTTGCTGCTGCGTTAAGCGAGACACCGGTTGAATATGCGAATTTACAGCTTCGACTGGTGAGAGAATTGATTGCGGATGAATCTCTTTGGATGAGCTATGCAGATGAAATCACAGGCCTTTTTGTAAAGGAGTACTTCCTTCGTACGGTGCTTATGGCTGCCAATGAAAACCTTTGGGAAACCTTTGATGTATCCGGATTTTTTGTACAGTTTAAAAACATGCAAAGAGTCCTTCGGGAGGTGTTTCCGTATTGGATTGACAATGATTATATTTATGGTCTTGGCAAGAACATGCTTAACATTTTAAAGGCCAGCAATATGGAAATACAGGATGAAGAGCAGCTTTCTATGCTATTAAAGGATGTGGCGATTCTCGGCCTTCCGCCTGCAGTTTCTATTGTGCTGCCGACCTATAATCGTGGGGATATGCTGGTAAATACCTTGCCGAAAATCTTAAACCAGACCTATGAGAATTTTGAGCTTCTTATCGTGGATGATGGCTCTACAGATAATACAAAAGAAGTATTAAAGCTTTTCACGGATGACCGAATCAAATATATTGAGCTGGAACAAAACGGTGGTCAGTCAAAAGCAAGAAATATTGGTATACAGAATGCTTCTTATAACTACATTGCTTTTGCGGACAGTGATGATTTCTGGGATGAGACCAAATTGGAAGTACAGATGGACAGATTGCTTCGAGAATTTGCTTCCGGTTTTTGCTACTGCGCTTATACCTATCATCGCGAGGACGAAAGCGAGCTTGTGGTTCCGAGAAAGAATATTGCAAAAATCCGTAAGGAAGGCTACATCTATCCGGAACTTTTAAGAAGAAACTTAGTCGGCACTCCGTCACTTGTTGTAAAGAAGGAATGCATTGATACCATCGGCGGATTTAATGAAGCATTGGATTGTCTTGAGGACTGGGAATTTGCTCTTAGGCTGGCAAGAAACTATCACGCTTCTTTCTGCCCGGAAGCTTTGTTTGACGTATACGAAAATTCCGATCAGGTGTCCAAGAAAACACGTGATGAAGGCGATAAAGCCATGAAGTTGTTCTACGAAAACTTTGAAAAGGACCGTGTGTTGTTTGGCATGGTGGATGAGGTTTTTTAGGGTAGACAGATGAAGAAAGTATCGACGATTACGCCTTGTTACAATGGTACAAAGTATTTGCGAAACTGTTGGGAGTCTCTTAAAAATCAGACCATCGGAATCGAAAATATGGAATGTATTTTTGTGGATGATTGTTCTACCGACGGCACCTGGGAGATCCTTAGGGAAATCGAAGGCGAATATCCGGAGAATGTAATCGTCATCCAGCTCCCCGTAAATCGCCGCCAGGGTGGGGCCCGAAACGAGGCACTCCAATACGCAAGCGGAGAATACCTGCAGTTTTTGGACCAGGATGATTGGCTGGAAGAAACCGCTCTGGAGGAGCTTTATACCCTGGCAAAAGAAAAGGATACGGACATCATTCAGTTTGACTATGTGCATCCAACAGGAAAAGACCCGGCGGATACCTTTTGCAAACAAGAACAGTTCTTTGACTTGTCTGATGTGTTGGAGAGAAAAGAAATGCTCTCTTCCGGAGTAATGGTTTGTTCTCATCATAATCATTTTTATAAACGAAGTTTGTGGGAGGAAACCGGCTCTTATTTCCCGGAGCATATGGTGTATGAAGAGCCTTTGTTTGTATATCCCATGTTTTTTGTGGCAAAGCGTATTATGGTTTCCACAAAGGAGCTGTATCATATGCGTGACCACGAGGAAAGTTCCACTAACACGCTGTTGGCAAAACACTTAGAGGACCATCCGAAGGTGCAGAGGATGCTTTGGGAGTTCCTTTCAAAAATGCCGGATGTTATGGAGACCTACAAAGATGAAATAGAGTGTTACTTTGTATGGTCTTATTATTTTGAAACAGTTATAAATGCCGGATATGGCGGAACACTTTCCTTAGAGGTATTCCAAAAGATGCAGGATACTATGAAACGTCTTTATCCGGATTGGATGGAAAATCGATATTTACGAGTGTTGCATCCGGATATCCTGCGGGTAATCGAAACCGTGGATGCACATATCGATACACAGGAAAAGTTGGACAAAACCGTGCGGGAGATGGCAAATGATTTTTGATGATACGCAAAGAATAATTATGGGGTAACGAGGTATGGACGCAAAGTATATGGAAGAATACATGCAGCGCATGTTGTTTTTGATGGATTTTCATATTGAAAACTGTGTCCGGGGCGATATGCCGATTTGCCACATTACAAAGGGGTATTTTGACTATAAGAGCTTAAACATGTGCTTTGTAAATGATATGGTATCTCGCATTTATGAGTGCTTTTACAGAGGCTATTTCCCGATTGTGGAAGTGCCGGGGGCAGACGGAATCGATAATCTTTGGGCGACTTATTTTAAACAGCCTCACGAGATACTTGGGCTGGATATATCTTCTTTTCAAAATAAAGTGGACCAATTTTACGAAATGGAACCGGTATGGGGACCTGGCTATCAGGCCAACCTGATTCCAAGAGAGCTTATGTGTGCGAGAAATCTGTATCGGGAACTGGTAAAACCAAACGACGATACAATGGACTATATAAAAAAAGAACAACAGGAGTTGTTTGGAGAAAAAGAAGTTCTTGGAGTATTGATTCGGGGAACCGATTTGGGAAAAGATCATCCAAAGGATCATCCGAGACAGCCGGAAGTAGAACAGGTGCTAAATGACATCGAAGTAGAACTTTCTGCCAATACCTATGATGCCGTTTATCTGGCCAGCGAAGAAAAGCAGATGGAAGATCTCCTTCGGGAGCGCTTCCCTGCAGAATGCATTTTAACGAACAAGCGTCATTACATGACGGATTCTTATTACGAGGCTAGAAAAACCCATGACATTATTGGTTTAACTGATGTGATGGTGGAAAACCATATGGATATATACACCCAGGGATTGGAGTATTTAAGCTCTTTGTATTTGCTTTCCAATTGTAAGAGCCTCATTGCGGGAAATACCCTTGGATCCTCGGCTGCCTTGTTTTTAAACAATGGTAAATATAAAAAATATACCTTATATAATTTAGGGTTTTATGGGGACGGACGGGATTAATCCTGTGGAAGGGAATCAGCTACATGATTGTATGCTTCATCAAAAATAGCGTAAATCAGCGCAGAATCCCGATCCTTTTTCCATGGTTTTGTACCACCCATATAGTGGATGACGGCAGCATTTTCGTAAACGCTTTCCGTAAAGTCCAGATAGCCATCCGGAATTTGACCGGTTTTGATTTTGGAAAACTCCAACGGTTTATAGTCTCCGGATGCGGCCAATGTGGCGTCCATGGCATAGAAAAGCGGAGGACAGTTATAGGTGCTCCAAGGAAGCTGTAAATAACTGTTATGGAATAAAATATTTAAGATATCCTGCTCCGGATAATAGAGCTTGTCCTTGTGTAAATGAGCAAGACGAATAATGGCTTCGCCACCACCGATTTGGCGGATGAAGTCCAAAGAAAACAACATAAAACCTGCATTAAAGTATGGAGTATCGTAGGAAAGGCCAAGGCAGTCCAAGTTGTTTTTTTCAAGACCGTAGTAATGACCGAAAACATCGGGACAAGCGGCGATTCCGTTGGCGGTCACATCGAGACGAAAGATATCGGAGATATCTTTTTTTACAATCATATCGAGGTCCATGCAAAGGATTTGATGTAATTCTTTTGGAAGAAGATCTAAGCCTAAGAGTTTAAAGTAAATCTCTTTTGGAAACTCATCCGTTGTGGGAAGGCCTTGCAAGATTTCGGAACCCATGGGCATGGGTATGAAATTTGCATTTGGATAATTGGATACAAAAGAAGATAAGGAAGCGATATCATTGTCGTTTAAATATTCATAGAACAAATAAAAATCAATAGGGTAGTTGTTTGTGGAAAACAGGGAAGCCCACATGGTTTTTAGTGGATGAAGATAGTTTTTATTTACAACAGCCATAACGGCATTTTGATTCTGCATATGTAAACCTCCGATGGTTTTATTTTACAATAAAGAACCCGGGAAAGGAACAAAGGATTTGATAGACGAAAAAGAGTATGTCGATGTCTGCCAAACCATTCGAGAATTGGTGCAAAACGGATATGAAGTAATGCTATATCATCAGGGCTTTGGAGAGACGGCAATTTTTTTACAGGTTTTGTACAAGTACAAAGAGATGAAGAATAAGAAACTCTTTGTGATTACCTATGCGCCTACAAGAACAGAACTCTTAAGAGCATGCGATTGTATTGATGAGGTGTTTGAGGTTCCGGAAGAGTTTTATATGGCGCTTTGCAAGGATGTTCCTTTCCGCATGGAATGTGACATTAAAGATTTCCTTACCATGCATCAATATGACTTGGATCGCACCACATTAAAGACGGAGGTTTGCGATTATCTCGGAATTCCGAAGGATACGCCGTACAAAAACTATCATCTCCCGGAAGTAAATGCCAATTGGGAGGAATACTTTGCGGCAAAGAATCTCATTGTAGGAAAAACCGTTTATATCGTTCCGCATGCAGTATTTCTTGGAAAAGTGGTAAAGGATGAGTTTTGGGAAAAACTGGTTTGTCGCCTGAAAGACGTCGGCTATACGGCGATTTTGAATTTGCCTCAGGAAACCGTGCCGGGAGTCCCTTTTGCATATTTTGATATTATTCCATCCATTCGTTTGGCCGAGATGTGCGGATATGTCATCGGTGCCAGAACAGGATTTACGGATTTGATTGCGGCGTTTACGGACTTGCCTTTACAGGTAATCTATCCGGACGATTCCCATTCTTCTTGGGAGATTTTAAAAAAGTATACCTGGACAGAACCTGTGGAAAACCATTATGCCGAAAAGTATATGGAAAGCACCGGATTACATACGCTTTTTGATCGACCGGGGATAACAGAACATGTGTATACGACGGATGAGGAACTTTTGAATTCGATTATAGATACACTATTGGGGAAGTAGGATGAGGGAAGAAAAAGATTGCTTACAACATCTCCGACTGTTGTCGGATGTGAAAAATATGATACGGGAATATTTTCCGGAAGAGGGAGAATTATCCGGGGAATTTCTTGGAATTTGGGAGCAACTTCGCGTCATTGTGGGCGAAGTAAACGCTTATTATTTTAAAAGCGAAGAGATTGCATTTAATGATCTTTCTGCATGCTTGGACGGAGCATACAGCGAGTGCGGAAAGACCAAACTGATTTCTGCTTTGGAAGAATGGCTTGCGTTCATTACGGAAACAGATCAAAGACGAAGAACCTATGCAAATGCTATGGATCGTGCTTTTTATGAATACATGGATCGCGCACGATATGTGGCATATGATGTATTGCTACAGCAGGTAATTGATGCTTTATATCAGAATGATCCTTTGGATGTGGGGCATCTGGAATATTTCTACGAACATTTCCATGGCTTTTGGGGAATGCTAAATATCAAAAACGATAACTATGAGGTAATCGAGTCCAGGGTAAAGGCGCTAAAGGAACATTGGCAGGACTTTATTTGGACCTATGAGCGTTTATCGGATTATCGTTCCAAGTTTGTACTTTTCAAATTTATCGAATATTGGTTTACCTACAATCGTCATGAAACAGTAGATAAAATGCGGGAATACGCATTTAAAGATTATTATGATTTAGACTTGTTACACTGCGATGAGAATGAAGTCATTGCGGATTTGGGTGCCTATATAGGAGACAGCATTTTAGATTATGCAAACGTGTATGGGGAGTACAAAAAGGCATTTTGCTTTGAAGTGTCTCCTTGGAACGTGGCGGAGATTGAGAAAAACTTAGCCGGTTTTCACGATGTTACGGTGATTTCAAAGGCAGCAGGAGAGAAAAAAGGTGTGCTTTCCATGGCCATTTCTCCGGAACCGGATTCTTGTAATTCCACAGAGATCGAATATGGATTTGAAACGGAAGTGGAAGTGACCACGGTGGATGAGGAAATCAAAGAACCGCTGACGCTGATTAAAATGGATATCGAGGGTGCGGAACAAAGCGCACTTTTGGGATGCAAAGAACATATTTTAAATGACCATCCCAAGCTTTTGATTTGTGTCTATCATAACAACGAGGATATTTGGAAAATCCCGAAAATGATTTACGAGATTCGCGATGATTATGATTTTTATTTGCGAAGCAACGGAGACCAGTGGGGACCGTCGGAAATTGTTTTATTTGCTTTGCCGAGAACTAAGGGGATGTAAGTTATGGAAAATTTTGTAATGGCCTATGCGCAGCAGTTAAGCAATGCGTTGGAAAAAGGTGAGAAAGTTTATCAAGATATTCTTTCCTTGCGAGAAGATGGGGCGGATTATGTGATTTGCCCGGAACATATCGGGGACAGCATTTGGATTGCTGCGTTTATTGCAGATTATAAAGCAACCCACGACTGCGAAAAGGTGTATCTTGTGGGAAAAGATTCTCAGGTTGAAATTATCGGCAGATTCCCGGAGGTAGATGGAACCGTAGCCATTACGACAGAGGAAATGCTGAACCTGAGGCGATACATTTACTACACGGATAATTATGACAAAAACCATATTGTATTTGCGCATTTTAAATCTGTATTTTTTTTGAATGCAAATGGATTTTTTGTGCAACATTTGCCGGATGAGCGAATGTTAGGCGATATGGTATCTACACGAAAACGTATGCTTGGAATTCCGGATGATTATCAAGTTTCTCCACGAAGAATGTTGCTGTTTGATGATGGAAACAATGAAGAATTAAAAGAAATGTTTTCCAATGCCGTGTTGTTTTGCCCAACCATGCAGACGCAACAGGGATATTTACCGGATGCGTTATTTGAAACATTGGCAAAAAAATATTCGGATATCGGCTATAAGTGTTACACGAATTACAATGGATTTAGTTACGAGCGAATGATTGCGGATACGACGCCACTGGCCAGCTCCTTAAGCGAGTTTTCTGTGATTGCCCCGTATTTCAAACAGGTAATTGCAGTGCGAAGCGGAGCTTGTGATTTGTTGGCCCAAACGGATGCCAATCTTTCTGTGATTTATCATTCCAACGATGTTTGGAATGCAAGCAATGTTTTGGCATCTCCGGAAGAAATCGGCCAGATGACCATGTTTGGCCTTACAAAAAGAGACCATTTGGCAGAATATGTGTATATCGAAGGCCGAGAGAACGAATTCTATGATGCTGTATTTGCACAGTTAGAGGGATAAGAAATGAAAGAAGTAAATTACATCATTGTTCAAGCGGGCGGTAAAGGAACTCGTATGGAACATTTAACTTACAATAAACCAAAAGCACTGGTGCCCATTGAAAATCTACCCATGCTGTTTCATTTGTTCCGCAAGTATCCCAAGGCCCGTTTTATTGTGATTGGGGATTACAAGTACGATGTGTTGAAAAAGTACCTAGAAGCCTTCGCAGATGTGGATTTTTCTTTGGTGGATGCCCGTGGAAAAAAGGGAACCTGTGCAGGAATTTCCGATGCACTAAAAGAGATTCCCGAAGAAAAAGCATTCATGCTTATTTGGAGCGATCTAATTCTTCCAAAGGAATATGAAATGCCGGATGCGGATAAAGATTACGTTGGAATCTCAAAGGATTTTCGCTGCCGATGGAGCTATCGCGATGGTGTATTTACTGAGGAACCAAGCGAAGAATTCGGCGTAGCAGGACATTTTATTTTTACAGATAAGAAAAAGATTTTAGACGTACCGGAAGAAGGGGAATTCGTTCGCTGGTTGCAGAGCAAAGAGATGAAATTTGTGGAATGCCCCTTATATCGAACCAAGGAATACGGATTGATTTCCGAATACGAGAAATTAGAGCAGCATCGTTGTCGTCCCTTTAATCGCATTACAGTGGATGGAGACAAGATTATCAAAGAAGGCATTGATGAACAGGGACGCGGATTGGCGGTCCGGGAAAATGCCTGGTACGACAAAGTAAAAGAAAAGAACTTTACTGCCGTCCCAAAGATTTACGGTACCAATCCCCTTGTAATGGAAAAGATTAACGGAAAGAACATTTTTGAATATGACCTTTCTTTTGAAGAGAAGAAGAAGGTGTTAAAGCAGTTGGTGGATTGCATTCGTGAAATTCATACACTTGGAGGATGCGCCACGGACAAAGAGAGCTTTTACGATGCCTATATCGGAAAGACCTTTAAGCGTTTGGAAAAGGTGGAAGAGTTGGTTCCTTTTGCAAAGGAGGAATACATCACCATCAATGGCAAACGATGCAAAAATGTATTCTATTGCAGAGAGTGGATGGAACGTGAAGTGGAGAAATTCCTGCCAAAGGAGTTTTTGTTCCTTCATGGAGATTGTACCTTCAGTAACATGATGCTTCGCGACGACGGAACCCCGGTATTGATTGATCCGAGAGGCTACTTTGGAACTACAGAACTATACGGAGATCCGGCCTACGATTGGGTAAAGATTTATTATTCCTTGGCAGGAAACTACGATCAGTTTAACTTAAAGAGATTTCGATTAAGAATCGAGGAAGACCATGTGGATTTGGACATCGAGTCCAATCATTGGGAGGATATGGAAGAAGAATTCTTGGGTCTTTTAAAAGATGAAGTGAGCGCATACCAGATGAAATTGTTACATGCAATTATCTGGCTGTCCCTTACCACTTACGCATGGGAAGATTACGACTCCATTTGCGGAGCGTATTACAACGGTCTTTTATGTTTGAATGAGGTGTTACATGAAGATTGAGATGTCAGCCCTTCCAAAGACCTGGATTTTGGATTTGGACGGAACCATTGTAAAACATAACGGTTATAAACTCGACGGAGAAGATTCTTTGTTGGAGGGAGCAAAAGAGTTTCTTTCCCGGATAAAGGATGAGGACTGTGTCATCTTTGTAACTTCCAGAAAAACTGAATACAAAGAACTGACGGAGAACTTTTTAAAAGAGAACAACATCCGTTACGACCACATTATTTATGAGGCGCCCTACGGAGAGCGTGTACTTGTAAACGATGACAAACCCTCCGGCTTAAAGATGGCCTATGCCATTAGCGGAAAACGTGACGAGGTTCCGAATTTGGAACTTACCATAAACGAAGAGTTATAAAAGGAGAGAGAAAAGATGATTCCATACTATGAGGATTTGATTCGGATTATTACAAAATCTGTAGAGTCCATTGATGAGAAAAATTATAACGAATTGGTTGACCAATGTGTGAAGACCATTCAGGATGGCGGAAAGATTATTGCCAGCGGACTTGGGAAAAACGTGCCGATTTGTGAGAAGTTTGTAGGTACTTTAAACTCTTTTGGTATCGATGCTCGCTTCTTGCATACCAATACAGCGGTGCACGGTGACTTGGGAATGGTTGGAAAAAAGGACTTGGTCATTGTCCTTTCCAAGGGAGGAAATACCATTGAGACAGTTCAGCTGATTCAGTATTTGCTGGAGCGTGGAACAAACACTTGGCTTTTATCCTTTGCAAAAACAGGAAAGAGTGCGGAACTTTTGCCGCCGGAAAAAATCCTGATGGTGGAATTGGAACACGAAGGTGATCAGTGGAACATCGTTCCGAATAATTCTACAACAGTGAACCTTATTATTCTGCAGGGTGTTGCAATTGAGATGTCAAAACGACTGGGTATTACCATCGAAGATTTCCGTGTGAACCATCCGGGGGGTGGTATCGGTGCAAGCCTTCGCGGAGAACAAATCTGGAAATAGAAAAGGATTTAAATTTGAAACTAACGATTTTTACACCTTTGTATAATCGAAAAAATGATATCAAGCAGTTATATCATTCCTTGCAGCGACAAAGCGATTTCGACTTTGAGTGGCTGGTGATTGATGATGGCTCTACCGACAATCCAAAGGAATTGTTTGATGAAATTCTGGCAGAAGAAAATCCTTTTGAAATTGTCTTTTTGCGGCAGCCAAACGGAGGAAAACATCGGGCCTGGAACCGTGCGTTACGAGAAGCTCGCGGAGAATACTTTGTGGTCTGTGACAGCGACGATTGGTTTACGGATGACGCTGTGGGAAAGATGTCTCACTGGATTGATGAGATTGTGAGTGAGTCGAAGCTTTCCGGTGTGGCAGGACTAAAGGAATCTCCTGAGGGACAGCTTCTTTTGTGGAAGGAAGATGGAACCGGCGTTATCGATTTATATGGTGGTGCCCCTGATTTTTCAGGAACACTGGATGCGGATTTTTATGAGATTCTTACCCATGGAATGCGTGGGGATCGCTGTGAAATCATAAAGACCGAAGTCCTTCGGAACTATCCCTTCCCGGAATATGAAGGAGAAAACTTTTTAACCGAAGGCATTTTATATAACCGTATGATTCGCGATGGCATAAAGCTTCGTTGGCATACGGATGTTTTGGAAATCTGTGAATATCAAACCGGAGGCTTAACCCAGTCCGGAGTTCAAAAATTTATTGCAAATCCCAAAGGCTATGCAACCTATATTCGTGAAGATATTTGCAGTGAAGAGGATCGAAAAGAAATCTTTTATGATTATTATTTGCGATTAATGGATCGATTGCCTGTAGAGGAAATCGCAGAAAATCTCGGAATCGACGATGTTTCCTTTTTTGATCAAATGCGAATCAAGCGTTTAGAAGATCGAAAAAAAGAATTACATCTGATGGAAGAAGTGTTACAAACACGAAAGAATCTAGAGGCAGCAGGTGAAGAACTCTATCGCCAGATGCTGCCGCAGCTACAACTTCTTTTACAAAAAGGTTTGCGGAATAAAACAGAAGGCATATTTTTGCTGAAGGAATCCGTTGAAAAAGCGGAACAGATGTTAGCAGATAAGCGGGGAAGTATTTAGGAAGAAAAATGAAAAAAATATCAATTGTCATCAATTGTTATAACGTAGCGGATTCTATACGTATGTGCTGGGAGTCCGTAAAAAAACAAACCATCGGTTTGGAAAATATCGAGTGTATCTTTGTGGACGATGCATCCAACGACGATGGCGCTACATGGAATGCCCTGCTTCGGATTGAAGAAGATGCGCCGGAAAGTGTGATGGTTATTCACTCCGATGTAAACGGTGGACCGGGCGGCGCATTTAACGTGGGAATTTCCTATGCAACGGGAAAGTACCTGCAGCTTCTAAATTCGGATGATGAATTTGTTCCCAATGCCATGGAAGCATTGTATGAAATCGCAGAGAAGAATCAGACCGATATTATTCAGTTTAACCATACCCTTGTATTAGGAGATCAGAGCCGTGTGAATAAGGTATCTGTGGGAAATACGCTGGTAGAAATCAAAAGCCACGACGATCGCATTGGTTTCTTAAATGCAACTCGCGTTACCTATGGATGCACCAATAAGTTTTATCGCACGGATTTGGTACATTCCACAGGAGTAAAGTTTGCAGAGAATTGCGTGTATGAAGAACCGCTTTTTGTATATCCCTTGTTTTTGTATGCGAAGCGTGTGTACTTCTGCGAAGAAGGATTCTATCTATACCATTTACATGAAGGTTCCGTGGTAACATCTCGTATCGGACGTCAGCTTTTGGATCATCCCAAAGTACAGCTTATGGTATTGTCCGACTGCATGAATCGAGCAGAGTTATATGAAGAGTACAAAGACGTCATCGCATGTTATTTTTTGTGGACTTACTATTGCGAGACCATCATGTTCGCCGGAGAACACTTGGATGCGTACCTTCCACTTGCCTATTTTCAAGAGATGCAAAAGGTGTGCCTGCAGTTGTTCCCGGATTGGGAGAACAATCCTCAAATTCGCATCGTAGATCAAACATCTTGGAGTTTATTTAAGAGTATGGAAACACACTTTGATACACAAAAAGATTTGGAAGTTTTTATTCAGAAAGTAAAAAGAGAGTTTTCATAAAAATGTGTTGGAGATGATATGAAGCGACTACTGGTTGAAATAGTAATACCCCAGCTTGCGGAAAAAGGCGGACTGGATCGTATCTTAAATGATTTTGCTGAATATGTAGCGCAAAAAAAAGATTTTGAATTGCGTTTCGTGCAACTTGTAGATACAGGTCTTGTTTGGTGGAATGATGTTTGCTCTGTTGTAAATTTATGCAAGGCCGGTGATAATCCATCATTTATGGATACTGCTGCTGCGTACGCAAACTATCTGGAAGCTTTGACGGAAAAACCGGATGTAATCTTAGCCACCGGATGGCCGGTGACCATAACCATTGTTCGGGAGGCGCTAAAGCGAACCGGACTGCGGATTCCATTGGTGGGATATCCGCATATGACATTGCAAGAAGGTGAAGAAACCGGCGTTGGAGGTCCTTCTTGTTTAAATGAAGCAGATGTGATTTTTGCCATAAGTAAACAGGTGGAAGATGAGATTACAAATAGCGGGATTTCCGTGCCGACACTTCGTGTGAATAATGGTATTGCGTTTCCGGATGAGAGTTTACCCCAAGATAATACTTTAAAAGAAAAACGTTTATTGTATATAGGCCGAATGGTGGATGGAAAGAATCTTGAAATGGTCTTTCGTGCAATGTCTCGTACAAGGAATATCTGGACGTTGCGTATTGCAGGACAGGGAGAATTGGAAAAGACGAAAAAATGCGCTGATACGTATGGCGTATTGAACCGCGTGGAATTTGCAGGTTTTTTGCAGAATCCCTATGCAGATGCGCAGGAGGTTGATTTTGTAATTATGCCTTCAAACTACGAAGGTTTTTGTTTGGTGATTCCGGAGGCATTAGCAAGAGGGATACCTGTGATTTCCACTCCGGTTGGTTGTGCGACGGAAGTGATTCATCCGGGAGAAAACGGGTATTTGGTGAATATAAATGATTCTGCGATGTTGGCACAGGTGTTGGATTATATAGCGGATGGGCGACTTCCGATTCCGGATGCTGCTGTTTGCAGAGAATCTGTAAAGAATTTTGAATTAAAATATTGTTTGGAGGTCTTGTATCAAGCAATTGTTTGTGTTTATGAAGAAATACAATAAAGAGGGTTAAAAAATGGTTTATATCTATGCGGTAGAGGGAAGAAAAACCGGAGGACCGGAGCTGTTGCACCAGTTGGCGTTTGTTTTAAACTCCATTGGTGTGGTGGCAAAGATGGTCTATGTGAAAAACAGTTTTCCGATTGAAATTACACGGGCGGACGTGATCGATGAATACGCGTGTTACTGCAGCGAGACGGAAGTGGATTTGTCCGTGATTGATCGAGAGGAAAATTTGGTGGTTGTTCCGGAAATTTTATACGAAGCACTGGATGAAATTAATCATGCCACAAAGGTGGCTTGGTGGCTCAGCGTGGACGGCTACAAGGATATTTTAAAAGACAAATACGGATTTTCAGACGAGGATTTAAAAGAGATTTCAAATTTGGATTATTACAAATTCCGAGAGCGAGAAGATGTGTTCCATTTGGCGCAGTCCCATTATGCGATAGACTTTTTGGAAACCACTCTTGGTGTTCCACAGGAACGAATCGATTATCTTTCGGATTATATTAATGATTCCTATTTGCAAATCAATCCGGAAGACTTGCAAATTGAACGAAAGAACATGGTGATCTTTAATCCGAAAAAAGGTGGATGGAGATTAAAGAAATTAATTGATGAAACCAAAGATGAAATCCTTTGGGTACCGATGGAGAATCTTACAAAAGAAAAGATGCGACTTCATATGTTGATTGCGAAAGTATATGTGGACTTCGGAAATCATCCGGGAAAGGATCGTATTCCAAGAGAAGCGGCAATCAGTGGATGTTGCGTGATTACCGGAAGACAAGGGGCAGCAGCGTATGAACAGGATGTGCCGATTCCGGAAAAGTATAAGGTGGATGATCTTACGGATATTGATGTTCCTGTGGTGAAGGCTTTGATTTTGGATATCTTTGAAAATTACGATGAGAGAACAAAAGACTTCGACAGCTATCGGGAAATGATTCGTGGGGAAAAGGAAAAGTTTGTAATGGATGTGATGCGTCTGTTTCGATAGGCGTGAGTGCTTATAATGATTTTTGAGGTTTTTAACATGGTATATGTTTGTTCGTTTGAATCTGTAACAACCGGTGGCGTGGAATTACTTCATCAGTTAGTGTTTACGCTAAATCAAGTAGGTGTGGATGCAAAGATGGTATATGTTCAAAACGGGTATCCAATTGAGATAGTTGATGCAGATGTGACGGAGCGCTATCGGGAATATAATGTGGAAACAGAAGCGGATTTGGCTATGATTGACCGTGAGGGTAACGTGGTTGTTGTTCCTGAGGTAATGTTTGATTTATTTGGACAAATCAAATGTGCAAAGAAAGTGGCGTGGTGGTTGAGTATTAATAATTATGTCAGTTTTGTAAAAAAGATTTATTCGTTTACGGATGAAGATTTGCAAGAGTTGGATAATTTAGATTATTATTTTTTTCACGAAAGAGATGATGTATTTCATTTGGTACAATCACATTATGCGATGCACTATTTGCAGAAAAACTTATTGATACCAAAAGAATATATTGATTATTTATCGGATTACTTGAATGAGGAGTATTTGTCTGAGGAAGGAAGACTGGTTGAAAAACGAGCAAATGTGGTTTTGTATAATCCTGCAAAGGGGAAAGAACGAACTGAACGATTGATATCAGAAATGAAGGATGAGATTTGCTGGATTCCACTTCAGGATTTATCTCAAAAAGGAATGAGAGAGCATATGAGGAGGGCAAAGGTATACATTGACTTCGGAAATCATCCGGGAAAGGATCGTATTCCGCGAGAGGCGGCCATCAGTGGGTGCTGCGTGATTACCGGAAGACAAGGGGCAGCAGCGTATGAACAGGATGTTCCGATTCCGGAAAAATATAAGATAGACGACCTTACGGATATCGATGTTCCTACAGTGAAGGCTTTGATTTTAGATATCTTTGAAAACTATGAAGAAAGAACCAAAGACTTTGACAACTATCGGGAAATGATTCGTGGGGAAAAGGAAAAGTTTGTAATGGATGTGATGCGTCTGTTTTGCTAGAAGAGAAGGAAGAAAATGGTTTATTACTTAAAGGTAAATGTAAACACTGCAACAACGCTGTTTAACCTGAAGCGTTGGTTGGAAATCATCGAGTTGGACGAGGAAAGAATTCCGGTTTTGGTTTGCGATGATCCGGCACTATTGAAAACAATCATTGAAAGCGGATTAATCATTCCGGGCATGCGTTTTATTTCCAGTGAACGCGAGTGCAACGAAATCAATGAAATTGTAGATGAAATTACAAATTCCAGATGGCGGAATGCAGGGGTGGCACACTTGACCACCTTTTGGGACGCAAAGCAAAACGGATACGAGAAGTTCTGGAACATCGATGCCGATGATACAGTGTTTTGCGTTTCTCATGAGAAAGCGCTGGAAATATTAAAATCAGTTGAAAAAGATGCAGAGGAAAACGGGGTGCATATGTATTCTTTGGATATGCATACCACTCGTACGGACGGAATGCATTGGAGTTTTGGAATTACCTATACGGATAATCGAGTTGATTGGCTTGGCGAGATGCGGCATTATTTCTTGCGAGGTTGGAATGAAGTTCGAAAGGTGCTGGAAAGAACCAATCAATTAATTAATATCGATATGTTTTTCACCTATGTTCGAAAGGTAAGTAATACGGTTCGTCTGGAAACATTTTATCCGGAGAATATGTATTTTATACACTATTCGAAGGATTTTCTTTTGCTGTGTATTTATTCCGGTGTTTATTATTGGCATGAAGGAAAGCTGTATTCGCCGATTTTGAAAGACGTGCTAAAACTGGAAGATTTTGCAGATGGAGAATCGATTGCAAAAGATGTGAAAAAGTTTGATTTTGGGATCACTTTGGAGGAAAGCCTTCGTTGTTTCCAAATGTTTGTGGCAGAAGCGCTAGGCACAAACTTACCGATTGCACCGGCAAAAAAGACAAAAGAGCCCTGGTCTCAAATTGATGCGGTTTTACAGAAGGTAAAAGAGGAAGAATAAATGGGAGACGAAAGTATTACATACGCCACCCGCGAAATGATAGAGGCGACGATTAAGAATATCCACACTAGATATTATGAACTGGAACGTCGTATCGGTGACTTGCTTACCATCTATAAACAGGGGAACTATTTAAATATTTTTGACTACACTCCGGAAGAAATGGATTTCCAAGGGAAAATACCTGTGTGGATCTGTTGGTGGCAGGGATTTGATCAAGCTCCTGACGTGGTAAAGATGTGTCGGGCAAACCTTTACGATGTTTTGGATATGTCGGAGTTTCAAATTGTAGAAATCACATTTGATAATTTAAAGGACTACATCGATTTTCCGGATTGGATTTGGGAGAAATATAATTCCGGAATCATTACAAAGACCCAACTTTCTGATTTGCTTCGTTGCGGACTGTTGTATTATTACGGTGGTCTTTGGATGGATGCGACTTATTATTTAACCGAACCATTATCTGCAGAGATGCTAAAGGAAAAAGAACTCTATACCTTGCATCTGGATGAGTTTGAAGGCATTCATATCAGCCAGGGACGATGGACTATGAATTTCCTTTATACGAAAAAGGGACATTTGTTTCCGCAGTTTGTATTGAATGCATTTTATTATTACTACGCAGCTTATAATGAACTGTACGATTACTTTATGGTGGACTACTTTGCCAGAATGCTATACAACTATGTGGATCGCATTCGAGAAGAAATCGATTCGCTTTTGCCGGAACAACCCAAGTGCTTTTTGCTTCAGGCGGTTTTAAATGAGCCCTATCCAAATGAGGACTTTGAAAAAGCAAAAAAGACCACTTCGATTTATAAATTAAACTATTACGAAAAAGAATTGGTAACGGAAACTGCCGACGGCGCGCAGACGGTATTTGGGCATCTTTTGGAGATGAGTAAGTAAGGGGAAGTATGAAAACCAACCGGAAAGATGAACTTGTAAATAGAATAGAGAGCGTAGCAAACAGCGTCATTGCCGAGGCAAATTCGATTTCGGATGCCACCGGATTTATGCCGGAAGTAACGGCAAAGTGGCAGCAGAGTTTTATTGAACTTGGCGAACTCTTGGAAGCAAACGGATACGAAGACACGGATGTGGTGCAGGAACTTGAAGTGCTTTGCGAGATTTGCTATCAGTTAAGTCAAGACGGCGTGGATGTGAATCTTTTGAAGCGCAGCCTTTTAATCTCCTGCAAGGAATTGTTATATCACTTTTTCTATAGCAAGACGAAGGACATGTATGCCCTTTCTGTTGCATCCATCATTAAAAATGAGCCGGATATTTTGGAGTGGATTGAATACCACCGCTTGGTTGGCGTGGAACATTTTTATATCTATGATAATGAGAGTACCGATGGACTGAAGGAAAAGTTGTCAAAGTATATTGATGCCGGAATCGTGACCTATATTTATTATCCGGGAAAAGCAATGCAGGATAAATCCATTAATGATGCGATCCAAAACTTTGCCTATGAAACAAAGTATTTGGCCATTATCGATGGGGATGAATATATCGTGCCGGTGGAGAAGGGACGTCTCCTTCCGGAGTTAGTGGATGAGGTTATCACAACTTATCATAAGAATCTCTATCATCCGGGTGGTTTTGCCGGTGGCGTTGGAATTAATTGGAGAGATTACGGAACGAGCAATCATAAAACACGTCCGGAAGGTATGGTAATGGAAAACTATCTCTATCGAGGAGAAGATGACTATTATCAAAATGTCCATATTAAAACAATTTATAATCCTCGCGTGGTAACCCATGTGGACAATCCACATAACGGACATTATCGTGACGGATACTATACGATTTCCGAGCACGGTTCTTTGATTCCGTTTTTGTATTTTTATGACGGACAATGCAAAAAACTTCGTATCAATCATTACTTCTCAAAATCAGAAGAGGAGATTATCGCGAAGAATCGTCGCGGCTGGCCGGTAGGCGATTTGGTTCGTGACGACGCAAAAGAAGTGTACGAAGCGTCTGTAAATTGTAATAAAGTTTACGACCCGATATTGCTTCCCTATGCCAAGGAAGTAAAGAAACGACTGGGAGAGGAAAAATGAAATCCTTAAAACTTTACGTGGTAAAGTCCCATGTGGACAAATCACTGGAAGAAGAAATAAAAAGTTTAAAATACGAGATTCCGATCCAGGCCGGAGCTGCTTTAACGGAGAAACGTATCTGTGAAGTGAATGATTACGACGGATTTCCGGAAAGCATCTCTGAGAGAAACCGTCGCTATTCAGAATGTACCGCAATCTGGTGGATTGGAAATCATATTGATTTGGATTATGTTGGTGTGGAACACTATCGTCGCCGCTTTGTAATAACAGATGATGAATTGGAATGCTTGATGGATGATGGGGTAGACATCATTACCACCAAACCTATGCGGGTGGATGAAGGTTTACAGCAAAACTATGTAAACGATCACTACGGCGGTGACTGGGTGATGCTTTACGATTTGCTGAAACGATATGATTCGAAGAATTATTCTTTCTATGAATCGCTGGCGGAAGATAAAGAATTTCACTATGGAAACATCAATATCATGAAAGCGGACCTATTTAAAGAATACTGCGAGTGGGCGTTCCCTATGGTGGATGAATATTATCGGAATACGCCGGAGAAAATGGATGCCTACAATCGCCGCGATGCTGGATTTATTATGGAGCGCTTGTCACATTTTTTTGTGATGCGAATGATTCGCGATGGAAAGAAAGTAGTTGAACGCGAAGTAAGGAACTATTCTAAGCATGCTTGGGTGCCGACAGATGAATGTGACGTCACGGATTTTGATGCTGTGTATGAAGCTTGTAATCGGCTTTATGATTCAGCACAGATTACAAAGCTTTGTAATGTGCTTGGTGAAGCTATGAAGCATGGCGCGGAAAAGGATGCGAGATTAAATCGTATATCCGACGTACTGTATGGCGGTATTTTGGAACGTATGCAGTCCCAGATTACCATGTATGAATACTTGCCTACGGAGATGAAGGATAACTTGGAGAGCCTTTGCACCGCCTTTGATCAGTTAAAGCAGATGGTGGCACTTTATGCACAGAATCCTACAGACGAGATGAAGCAGTTATTTGCCAACTATCTTCAGACCACGGGATATAGCATGATACTTGTAAACTATATTTTAGAAAACATGGAATGATTTTATAATAGGATTAGAACCTTTGGGAGATTAATTTGAAAGTCAGCGTAATTGTACCGGTATATAATACGCAAAGTTTTTTGACGGAGCGTGTAGGAAATTTATTAAATCAAACGTTAGATGAAATAGAGATTATCTTTATCGATGATGCATCCACGGATGGAACCCTTTCTGTTTTGGAGGCAGCAAAGAATCAATTTCCAAATCGTGTGCGGGTACTTTCTCATAAAGAAAACAAAGGCCCGGGTGCGGCCAGAAACATGGGGCTTGCGGTGGCAAGCGGAGAGTACATCGGCTTTTATGATGCGGATGATGTCATCGATGTCACCATGTATGAAAAGCTTTATAACAAGGCAAAAGAAAACGATGCGGATATCGTGGACTGTGCTTTTTATCGCGAAAGCCAGCAGAGAGCTTTGCGTCATTTTACAGAGGATATCGTGGGTGAGATTTCAGATGCCCAAAAAGCAGTAATGTTGCAGGGCGGCTTTTGTGTCACAAAGATTTTTAAACGTTCCCTTATCTTGGATGGGGAGAACGGACCGGCTTTGTTTCGCGAGGAATACGGCTTGGAAGATATGGATTATTTGATGGGCTTGATCGCTCGCGCAAAGATCTTTAACTACGTGGAAGATGTACTCTATGTGTATAAGGATAGTGGGGATTCCCTATCCAAAGAGCAGGAGTTTTTTAAATACTATCGAAATCACACCTCAGCGTTACTTGGAATCTATGAGACATTATCGCCGCTTCCAAACTATCCGTCACTTCAGGATGCGGCAGAGATTTGTATGGGTGTCATGTATACCAATGTAAAGCCAACCTTTGCAAAGGTACGTGGCAAAGTTGACGATGCGATTCTAAACGAACTGGAAAAGAGTTTGGAAACACTTTATCAGACTTGTATCAAAAAACCGCTTTCCAAGAATCCTTATTTTGAAACAGGAATGGATGCGGAGGCGAGAGCACTTGTTGTATCAAAAGAAAACAAAGCATAAGTGAAAAGAAACCGGCAATGTTTATGGGAGAAATGTATGAGTAAAATGTATGTGGCCAATTGCTTAAATGAATATTATGCGCCTTTTAGCTATACCATGGTAAAGTCGCTTTTTGAGACCAATGGTGCTCATGAGATTCGTGTGTTTTTACTTCATGACGGTTTAAGTGAGGAGTCAACAAAGAACTTCTTTGCTTTAGCCAAAGAGTATGGCCAGAATATCGATTTGATTCGTGTACAAAACTTCTCCATGGACCCAAAGATTTATACCTATGGTGGCTGGAATGAGCTTACCATGTATCGCCTCCTTTTGTGGGATATTTTACCTGCGGAAGTGGATCGCGTATTGCACTTGGATGGAGATATGCTCATCAATCAAGATTTGGGCGAGTTGTATGCCACGGACTTTGGGGACAACGATTTAATTGCCTGCAAGGATGTGCTTGCGGCTACCGCCAGAAAAGAATATTGCATAAAGACCCACGGCAAAGAGTTTACTCATTTATTTGAAGAGGGCAAATATTTCAATGCCGGCATGATTCTTATGAACGTAA
>JAEEGL010007327.1_pt1 | contig 23540 bp, 24 predicted proteins | sample 9134231 | NCBI WGS metagenome assembly JAEEGL01 (sample SAMN16246548, study PRJNA631951) | gut metagenome | biome: gut microbiome; feature: rumen; material: fiber-attached | host: Bos | place: Iran: Karaj | collected 2018-10
CCGCTGCACACCTTGCAGAAGGCGATGCACGAGCGGTGGTTGGGGTCGATGTTGGCCGTAATCTTGAAGATGAAGCCGGTGAACTTGGGCTCCTCGGGGTTTACCATTCGCTCCTCGGCCTTGGTGGGGCGGGGGCTGGGGGCTATCTGCACAAAGCAGTTGAGCAGTTCCTGCACGCCGAAGTTGTTGAGCGCCGAGCCGAAGAACACGGGTGCCACCTCGGCACTCCGGTAGGTGTCAACCTGGAAGTCGGGATATACGCCTTCAATGAGTTCCAGGTCCTCGCGAAGTTTCTCGGCGTCGCGCTCTCCCACGCGGTTGTCCAGTTCGTCGCTATCGATGTCCACCTCCACTTTTTCGGTCACGCGCTGCTTGTCGGGCGTGAAGAGGTCGAGCTTCTGTTCGTAGATGTTATACACGCCCTTGAACTTTGCGCCCTGGTTGATGGGCCAGCTGAGGGGCCTCACCTTGATTTCCAGTTCCTGTTCCAGCTCGTCGAGCAGGTCGAAGGGGTCGCGGCCCTCGCGGTCCATCTTGTTGATGAAGATGATGACGGGTGTGCTTCTCATGCGGCACACGTTCATAAGCTTTCGCGTCTGGGCCTCCACGCCCTTTGCCCCGTCCACCACGATGATGGCCGAGTCCACGGCGGTGAGCGTGCGGAAGGTGTCTTCGGCAAAGTCCTGGTGTCCGGGGGTGTCGAGGATGTTCACCTTGTATTCCACGCCCGTTTCCTCGGGCGTGTAGTCAAATTCCATCACCGACGTTGACACCGAGATGCCCCTTTGCTTCTCAATGTCCATCCAGTCGCTGGTGGCCGTTTTCTTTATCTTGTTGCTTTTCACTGCTCCGGCCACCTGAATCTGTCCTCCGAAGAGTAGGAATTTCTCCGTCAGCGTGGTCTTTCCGGCGTCGGGGTGCGAGATGATGGCAAATGTGCGCCTGCGTTCTATTTCCTGGTTCACCTTATTATAATATTATTCAAGTTTCGCATTCACTCAACTTCTTGGAGTTATCAGTTGTAGTTCAGGAGGATGTTGCGCTTCGCTAAATGATAAATGATAAATTACAAATGAAAAAGGCGACAGCAAATTATTCACTCTTCACTTTTCACTTTTCCCTTTTTTAATGGCGGCAGCAAATTTTTCACTCTTCACTTTTCACTCTTCACTTTTCACTTTAAGGAGTTGGAAGTATTGTCTGAACTCCTGAACTCCTGTAACTCCTGAACTACATCAACATGAGAAAGTTGAGTTATATTATTATGGGGGTGCAAAGGTACGGAGAAATAAGTGAAAAGTGAAAAGTGAAAAGTGAAAAATTGTTTTTCTTTGCATTTCCATGCGAAAGCACCTTTCAAACTCTTTACAAAATGCGCCAGTCCAGACGGCATCCGACTGCAGTCCAAACCGCATCCTACTCCAGTCCAACCCGCATCCGACTGCAGTCCTTCTCAAAGACGAATTAAAGTAGGACTGGAGTTTTCTCTGGTTAAAACATTGCGTGTTACGCTGTTATCTTTAAGTTTCCGTTGTGTGAAATCAGAGAGAGGGAAATTCTTCCTTCAAACGCTCCTTTTGGGGTATAAAAAACTCCGGATTCCACATGGTGAAACCCGGAGCGTGATGTTTGTTGAAAGTTCGGAAAGTGAGCGAATTCAAGCTTCGCATTCGCTCAACTTCTTGGAGTTACAGGAGTTCGGGAGTTACAGGAGTTCAGACATTAGTCCTGAAGGCTCCCTATTCGTCAGTTAGCAGAGGTTGGAAGTATTGTCTGAACTCCTGAACTCCTGTAACTCCTGAACTACATCAACTTGAGAAAGTAGAGTGAGCGAATGTGTGGCCCTTATTTTACCAACTGCTCCACGCACTCCTTGAGACTTTCTTCCCAGTAGGGCACTTCAATGCCGTAGGTCTGCTTGATTTTCGTCTTGTCGAGCACGCTGAAGTGGGGCCGGTGGGCTGGGGTGGGGTATTCGGCCGTATGAATGGGTTTCACGCGGCAGGTGTTGATGCCCGCCAGCCGGTGAATGGCCTTGGTGAAGTCGTACCACGAGATGACGCCCTCGTTGCTGAAATGATACACGCCGGGCACGACGCCTTTCTCTATGGCCGTCATGATGGCGCGGGCCAGGTCGCGGGCGTAGGTGGGTGTTCCCACCTGGTCGAAGATAACGCCGAGCTGCTCTTTCTCCTTGCCGAGCCTGATCATGGTTTTCACGAAATTGTTGCCGAAGGTGGAGTAGAGCCATGCCGTGCGGATGATCATGGCCTTCCGGCAGAACTTTTGCACGCCCAGTTCCCCGGCGAGTTTCGTGGAGCCGTAAACACTGTCGGGGCACGGCGTGTCGGTTTCCACGTATGGTGTGTGCTTGGTGCCGTTGAACACGTAGTCGGTGGAGATTTGTATCATCCATCCTCCGCGCTTCTCTACGGTGGCGGCCAGGTATGCCGGGGCCACGGTGTTGAGCGTGGTGCAACGCTCGTTGTCGCTCTCGGCCTTGTCCACGGCGGTGTAGGCGGCGCAGTTCACGATGCCGTCGATCTTCTTCTCGGCCACGAATTGTTCCACGGCCAGCTGGTTGGTGATGTCGAGCTCGGCCACGTCGGTGTTGTGCCAGGTGTGCTGGCTGTAGTCTTTTTCAAGCAACAGCATCTCGTTGCCGAGCTGGCCGTTGCAACCTGTTATCAGTATGTTCATTGCTTTTTCTTTTCTATGGAGGTTTATTTTTTCTATGGAGGTTTTTATTTCTATGGATTATTTTTTTCTAAGGAGGTGGGGAGTAAAGGAGTTTTATCTTTCTATTGAGATTGTTATTTTTATTTCTAAGGAGGGGGGGGGAGTAAAGGAGTTTTTCTTTCTTTAGTGTTTTTTTATTTCTAAGGAGGAGGGGGAGTAAAGGAGTTTTTTTTTTTTAGGGATTTTTTTATTTCTAAGGAGGGGGGGGAGTTAAGGAGTTTTTCTTTCTTAGAGATTTTTTTATTTCTAAGGAGTTTTGGAGTAAAGGGGATTGTTTTTACTAAAATCGTGAATTGGGAAAAAAGGAAATGGTCAAGGGTCTTCGTCGAAGGTCAGTTCGCCGGCTTTCTCCTTGAACCAATAGTCGTTGAGCATTCCGATGAAGGTGGTGATTTCCTTGATGGCATTCTGCGTTCCCGGGCTGATGTCTTTCTTTTGAAGACGCAGCACCATGGTGCCGTAGAGGGCGTCGAAACAAGTCTGCACCTCGCTCTCGCTCTTGTCTTTTCCCCGGCTGCGCAATTCCACGATGTATGGCAACACGCGGTAGTACTCGCTATTGTAGAAAGGGAATTTGGCGCTGGCCAGCAGTTGCGCGTTGAGTTCTTCGAGCTGCATCATCACCACGCGGTTGATTTGCAGGTGCCCGCCCTCGCGGCATCCCTCCTGGTTCATCATTCGCACCAGGTCGCCGTACCAGTCGGTCATTTCCTCCTTCTGCTCGTCGGTGTAGTCGAACTGGCTGATGTATTCGCGGCGGATGCGGCTCAGGGAGCATCCGTAGGCCCTCACGATGTCTTCCACCTGCCACATGTAGAGCAGGTATTCGGCAATGTTTTTCTTTCGGAGTTCGCGGGATATGAACATTTCTTATTTCGTATATTTTTTTAGAAACGCAATTATTTTAATAATGTGGCAGCGTGTAGAGGTTGAAGACGGTGCCGAAGAGCACGACAATCGAGAACAGGATAACCACCGACCCGATGACGCGGTTGATGATCTGTATGCCCTGAATGTCGAAGAATGCCCGCACCTTGTCAACCAGCCACGACAGGCCGTACCACCAGAGCAGTGCGCCCAGGGGTATGCTCAGGAAGCCCAGGCACATTTCCAGCGGGTGATGGGGCACCACGAAAGAGAATTGTGCAAACAAGGCCATGAAAAGAAAAATAATGAGGGGGTTGGAAAGGGTTACGGCAAAGGCCGTCAGCCCGTTGTGCAGGTAGGAGCCTTTCTGCTTGCCGCTGACGTGCATGTTTTTGGTGGGGTCGGAGCGGAAACAGAAAATGCCGAAAAGCAAGAGCAGCACGCTGCCCGTGATTTGTAGCAGGAACTGGTTCTGCGCATTGTTCACCATGTCCATCACGAACGACATGCCCAGGCCGGTGATGAGCGCGTAGATGAAGTCGCTCACCGCGGCGCCGATGCCCGTCACGAAGCCATACCAGCGCCCTTTGTTCAACGTGCGCTGAATGCACAAAATGCCTACGGGCCCCATTGGCGCGCTCGCAATGATGCCTATCAAAATGCCTTTCAGCACAAGATCTACTATGTCGATGTGAAATGCAAATGGCATAACGGGTGCAAATTTAGATAAAATTTCTGAATTATAAGCCAGTCGGATAAAGAAATTCACTATTCTATAGGGGAAAGTCACGAAAAAAGCCAAAGGGGTGAAAGGAAAAAGTGATAAAAATGCTTCATCGCCTGATTTGAGGCTTTGTTTTTCACCTTTCCCCCTGAACCATTTTCCACCCGTTTTATTTTTTTATATTGATTTATTTGCGATTCTTGGATAAAATATATACCTTTGCCCTGCAGAATTTGTTAATACTAAAAACCATAACATTTATGAAAGATCAATCTGAAATGAAGCCCTACGTCATCGGTTTGGACCTGGGCGGAACCAATTCGGTGTTTGGCATCGTCGATGCGCGTGGCGACATCAAGGCCACCACGGCTATCAAGACGCAAGGCTACGACCGCGTGGAAGACTATGTTGACGCTTGCGTGGATGCCCTGCAGGTCATCATTGACCAGGTGGGCGGCATCGACACCATCAAAGCCATGGGCATCGGTGCGCCCAACGGCAATTTCTATACCGGCACCATTGAGTTTGCCCCCAATCTGTCGTGGGCTCACAACGGCGTGGTGCCCTTGGCAAAGATGTTCAGCGAGCGGCTGGGCAACATTCCCGTGGGACTGACCAACGACGCCAATGCCGCCGCCGTGGGAGAGATGATTTACGGCGTGGCACGCGGCATGAAGAACTTCATCGTGCTTACTTTGGGCACCGGCGTCGGCTCGGGCATCGTCATCAACGGGCAGCTGGTATATGGTTGCGACGGCTTTGCCGGTGAGCTGGGACATGTCATCATGCGTCGCGAGAACGGCCGTCCCTGCGGATGCGGAAGGAAAGGATGCCTGGAGGCTTACTGCTCGGCAACGGGCGTGGCACGCACTGCCCGCGAACTGCTGGCCACCACCCAGGAGCCGTCGTTGCTCAGGGAGATGGACCCCGAGAAAATCACCTCGCTCGATGTTTCGATAGCTGCCGGAAAAGGCGACAAACTGGCCAAGGAAATCTATGAGTTCACCGGCCACATGCTGGGAGAGGCCTGCGCCGACATGGCCGCCTTTGCCAGTCCCGAGGCTTTCATCTTCTTCGGCGGAATGACCAAGGCCGGCGACCTCATCATGGAGCCCATCAAGAAAAGCTACGACGAGCATGTGATGAAGATTTTCCGCGGAAAGGCAAAATTCCTTGTCAGCGGACTCGACGGAGCCAGCGCCGCTGTGCTCGGTGCATCGGCCATCGGCTGGGAACTCTGAGCCCCTCTCTCTTTGAACAAACAATAAAAGGCCGCACCTCTTTCCCTGGTGCGGCCTTTTGTTTTTTTGTCGTCCCCCTATGCCGCAACACCGTTGCGCCCCTCTCCTTTAGGATAAATCAAGCAAAACCGCCGCCCCAATCAAAAAACTTCCCCGTTTCTTTGCAGTTACGTTTTTTTGGCTTATCTTTGCGCCAATGAACAGAACAGACGATATAAAAAAAGCGGTTGAGGTGCTCCGCCGTGGCGGGGTTATCCTCTATCCCACCGACACCGTGTGGGGCATAGGGTGCGATGCCACCAATGCCGAAGCCGTGGAAAAAGTTTACGCCATCAAGCAACGCGACGACTCGAAGGCCATGATTTGCCTCGTCGATAGCGACGTGAGGATGCAACGTTATGTGAGAAACGTGCCCGAGGTGGCATGGAATATCATGGAACTGGCCACCAAGCCCACGACGGTCATTCTTGACAATGCCACAGGGCTGGCACCCAACCTTGTGGCCCCCGACGGCAGCATTGCCATGCGCATCACCCGCGAGCCGTTCTCGAAGGAACTGTGCTACCGTTTCCAGAAACCTCTGGTGTCAACCAGTGCCAACATCAGCGGACAGCCCGCCGCGCAGAACTATTGCGACATTGACCCGATGCTGCTGGAAGCTGTTGACTATGTGTGTTTTGCAAGGCGGCAGGAGCATAAGCCGCACACGCCGTCGAGCATCGTGAAACTCACCGCCGACGGCATCGTGACGATTATACGGAAGTAAGCTTCCCCCGAACGTGTTATCTGAGCAGAGTGGCTGAAGACATGATTTCAGGGCGTGCAACGCCCATGCAACGCTTCCTTGCCTGGCGGCAACAGCACATCAGCGACAAGCAATTCACCCTGTTGCTGAGCTTCGTGGTGGGCTTCCTTGCTGCCGTGGCCGCATGGTTGCTTCATGCCCTCATCCGCCAGGTGCAGTTCCTGCTCACCGAGGGTTTCGACCATACCAGCATCAACTGGCTTTTCCTCGTTTACCCCATCATCGGCATCTACCTGACGTCACTTTTCGTGCGCTATATTGTGAAAGACAATATCTCGCACGGCATCACCCGCATCCTTTATGCCATAGCGCGCAAGCAGAGCCGCCTGAAGCGCCACAACTGCTGGAGCTCGGTCATTGCGTCGGCCATCACCATCGGCTTCGGCGGTTCGGTGGGAGCCGAGGCACCCATTGTGCTCACGGGCTCGGCCATCGGCAGCAACCTTGGAAAACTGTTCAAGCTCGACAGCCACCGCCTCATGGTGCTGGTGGGGTGTGGGGCCGCCGCCGCCATTGCCGGCATCTTCAAGGCGCCCATTGCCGGGCTGGTGTTCACGCTCGAGGTGCTGATGATCGACCTCACCATGGCCGCGCTGCTCCCTCTTCTCGTGGCCAGTGTAACGGCCGTGTTGTTCAGCTATGTGTTCAACGGCAGCGACTCGCTCTTCCATTTCACGCAGATGGACCCGTGGACCATTGAGCGCGTGCCGGCATATATCCTTCTCGGCGTTTTCGGAGGGCTCATCAGCTTATATTTTATTCGCATGATGACGGCCTGCGAGGGCGTTTTCTCGCGTCTGGGCAACAAGCGCTATGCCAAGCTGGCCCTGGGCGGCATCATGCTGAGCCTGCTCATTTTCCTTTTCCCCTCGCTCTATGGTGAGGGCTACAATAGCATCAATGTGTTGCTGAACGGTAAGACCGAGGCCGACTGGAACACCATTCTCAACGGCTCGCTGTTCTATGGCCACGGCAACCTGCTCGTGCCATACGTCGGTCTGGTGTTGTTGACAAAAGTCTTTGCCACGTCGGCCACCAACGGCGGCGGCGGATGTGGCGGAACCTTCGCGCCCTCGCTGTTCCTTGGCGCTTTTGGCGGATTCCTTTTCTCAAGGGTGTGGAACGCCGAAGGCGTGGGCGTGTATATTCCCGAAAGCAATTTCGCCATGCTGGGCATGGCCGCCGTGATGGCCGGGGTGATGCATGCTCCGCTGACGGGCATCTTCCTTATTGCCGAGCTGACGGGCGGCTATTCATTGCTCATTCCGTTGATGATTGTCAGCACCTGCTCTTATCTCACCATCATCGTGTTTGAGCCCCACAGCATCTACGGCATGCGGCTGGCGCGAGAGGGCAAGCTCATCACGCACCACACCGACCATTCGGTGCTTACGCTGATGTCGCTCGAGAGCATCATCGACCGCCAGTATATGGCCGTGAGCCCCGACATGAAGCTCAGTGCCCTGGTGCATGCGCTGAGCCGAAGCAAGTCGGACCTTTTGCCGGTGCTCGACGATGCCGGCACACTTTTGGGGGAAATCAACTTGGCCAACCTCCGCCATATCGTTTTCCGCACCGAATTGTACAGCCATTTCACCGTGTCGCAACTGATGTCGCGGCCCCCGGAAATCCTTGGCATCAACGACCCCATGGAGGAGGTGATGAGCAAATTCGACAAGACCGATGCCCGCCGCTTGCCGGTATTGGACACCGACGGCCGCCTGATTGGCTATATCTCTCGCACCCACATGTACGCCCAATATCGCCAGATGGTCGCCGATTTCTCGGCAGAGTAAGAGTATTAGTGAAGAGTGAAAAGTGATCACTTTTCACTCTTCACTTTACAATCGGTGGCCGTTAAGGAAGTCCCTGGCTGTCATGCGCTTTTTCCCCGTCAGCTGTATTTCGAGAAGTTCCACCTGAAAGTCGTCGGCCATCATAAACAGCTGTCCTTTTTCCGTCACCACCGTCCCTGCCGGAGCCGTGGCGGGCCTGTTCGTCTTTGCCGTCTTATAGACTTTCATCACCGTTTCCTTGCCATCGGTCATGGCCAGCGTGGTCCATGCGCCGGGGTAGGGGCTTAGTCCGCGCACGAAGTCATAGACGCGCTTGGCAGGCTGTTGCCAGTTGATTTCGCATGTCTCCTTGAAAATTTTCGGTGCGGCAAAAAGTTGCGTGCCGGGTGCCGTCAACTCACTTTGCGGCAGCGACTCCACCTGCCCGTCGCCCTCCGCGATTTTGTCGATTGTCTTCACTGCCACCTTTGCCCCTAAGGTCATCAGTCCGTTGTAAACATCCTCCACGTTGTAGTCGTCCTTGATTTCAAACGGTTCCTGCATGATGATGCGCCCCGTGTCGATGTTCTTGTCGAGGAAAAACGTGGTAACGCCTGTTACCTTCTCGCCGTTGATGACGGCCCAGTTGATGGGTGCCGCGCCGCGGTATTGCGGCAATAGGGCGGCATGCACGTTGAACGTGCCGAAGCGTGGCATCGCCCATACCACCTCGGGCAGCATGCGGAAGGCCACCACCACCTGCAGGTCAGCATGGTAGCTGCGCAAGCGCTCCACGAAGTCCGGGTCTTTCATCTTTTCAGGTTGCAGGATGTCGTCGGGGCTGATGCCGTGGGCAAGGGCATATTTTTTCACTTCCGGGGGCTGCAACTCGCTATGGTGGCGGGCCACCGCCTTGTCGGGTTGCGTCACCACCGCCACCACGTTGTAGCCGCCTTTGATGAGCGCCTGCAGTGTGCCAACGGCAAACTCCGGCGTTCCCATAAATACAATTCTAAGGTCTTTATAATTCATAATCGTATTAACCTCGGACGAACACTGACTGTCACGGACTTTTGAAACGCTTGATTCGTAACACCAAATAGCCGAGGTGACAAAAACTAAATCTATATTCGTAAACTGTTGCAAAGGTACAAAAAAATAACGTAATCATTGCCGTTCTCTTAGTTTTTTTCAATGTCTCCGATTCTTTTCATTTTTTATTAAATATAACAGTTTAGTTCTTAGTGTTTTAGAGCAAGAGTACTCCAGTCCTACTTTAGTTCGTCTTTGAGAAGGACTGCAGTCGGATGCGGGTTGGACTGCAGTCGGATGCGGGTTGGACTGGAGTCGGATGCGGTCAGGACTGGCACTTTTTGTAAAGAGTTTGAAGGGTGCTTTCGCATGGAAATGCAAAGAAAAACAATTTTTCACTTTTCACTTTTCACTTTTCACTTATTTCTCCGTACCTTTGCACCCGTTTTAATATATTAAGGTATTATAAAAAGTAAAAAGATGAAAGCATTTGTTTTTCCCGGACAGGGAGCGCAGTTCTCCGGAATGGGCAAGGATCTCTATGACAACAACGCATTGGCCAAGGAACTTTTCGAGAAGGCCAACGACATTCTGGGTTTCAGGATAACCGACATTATGTTTGAGGGTAGCGATGAAGACCTTCGTCAGACGCGCGTCACCCAGCCCGCCGTGTTTCTTCACAGCGTCATTACGGCCCTTTGCATGGGCGAGGATTTCCAGCCCGACATGGTTGCCGGCCACTCGCTCGGCGAGTTCTCGGCGCTGACGGCTGCCGGCGCACTGAGTTTCGAGGATGGCCTGCGCCTGGTGTATGCCCGTGCCATGGCCATGCAAAAGGCGTGCGAGGCTGCACCCTCGACAATGGCTGCCATCATCGGGCTGCCCGACGAAACGGTGGAGGAAGTTTGCGGCGAGATAAGTGCCGAGGGCAACGTGGTGGTGCCCGCCAACTATAACTGCCCGGGACAACTTGTCATTTCGGGAAATATCGAGGCCATTGAGCTGGCTTGCGAAAGGCTGAAGCAGGCCGGTGCCAAGCGCGCATTGGTGCTGAGCGTGGGCGGCGCTTTCCATTCTCCGCTCATGCAGCCCGCCAAGGATGAGCTGCAGGCAGCCATCGAGGCCACGGAGATAAGCACGCCGAAGTGCGCTGTCTATCAGAACGTTGACGGCATGCCGCACACCGCCCCTGCGGAAATCAAGCAGAACCTCATTGCCCAGCTCACCAGCAGCGTGCGTTGGACTCAGTCCGTGCGGAACATGATAGTCGACGGTGCCGACGACTTCACTGAGTGCGGGCCGGGAAAGGCTTTGCGGGGCATGATAGCGAAAATCAGTCGCGAAGTGTCGGCTCACGGGGTTGAATAAATTAATAGGCCCCTTCCAAACCCCTCTTTTGGGGGAAGAAAAGGGAAAAAGCGTTTGCGCGAAATGATGAATGACACATAACAAATGATAAATAGTTCAACTTGCGCAAGTTGTTGTAGTTCAGGAGTTCAGTAGTTCAGGAGTTCAGACAATACTTACAACCTCTGTAAACTGACGAAAAGGGAGCTTTCAGAACTATTGTCTGAACTTCTGTAACTCCTGAACTCCTGTAACTCCAAGAAGTTGAGAAAATGCGAAACTTGAATGATAAATATTTGTTGTTGTCATCAATATCGTCTGAACTACATTAAAAAGTAAAATATTGAAACTCGTTGTCTATCAGATGTTCACGCGGGTTTTTGGCAATAAAAACATTGCCAACAAGCCCGGCGGAACCTTATCCGAGAACGGTTGCACGAAGCTGAACCACCTTGACGGGCGTGTGCTCCGACGTATCAGGGACCTGGGGGCCACCCATGTGTGGCTGACAGGCATCCTCAGGCATGCCACCGTCACCGACTACAGCGCCTTTGGCATTCCGCGCCAGCACCCCGATGTGGTGAAGGGCGTGGCAGGCTCGCCATACGCCGTTGCCGACTATTACGACGTGGACCCCGACCTGGCCGAAAACGTGGAGGGGCGAATGACCGAATTTGAGGCCCTCGTGGAGCGCATCCATCAGGCCGGACTCAAGGTGATTATAGATTTCGTGCCCAACCATGTGGCCCGTCAGTACCATAGCGTGTGTCGCCCCGATGGCGTGAAAGACCTGGGGCAGTGCGACGACACCTCCATGCACTTCTCGCCGCGCAACAATTTCTATTATTGCTGGGGCCAGGCCCTCGACCTGTCGGCCATCGGCCCCTCGGGGCATGAAACGCCCTATAGCGAAGTGCCGGCGAAGGCCACGGGCAACGACCAGTTTTCTCACCGCCCGTGCGCCAACGACTGGTATGAGACGGTGAAACTCAACTACGGCATCGACTACTGCGACGCCGGGGGCCGCTCGGAGCACTTCGACCCGCTGCCCGACACCTGGGGGAAGATGACGGACATCCTGCTCTTCTGGGCCGCAAAGGGCATCGACGGCTTCCGATGCGACATGGCGGAAATGGTGCCCGCCGCCTTCTGGCCATGGGCCATCGACAAGGTGAAGTTCTGCCACCCCGATTGCATCTTCGTGGGCGAGGTGTACGACCCCGGACAGTACCGAAACTACATCGGAGCCGGCTTCGACTACCTCTACGACAAGGTGGGCATGTACGATTGTCTGCGCGACGTGGTGTGCGGTTATCGCCCCGCGGCAGACATCACCAGGCAGTGGCAGGCCACCGACGATATTCGCGACCATACGCTATATTTCCTGGAGAACCACGACGAGCAGCGCGTGGCGTCAACCTTTTTCGCCGGTGAGGCACGCAAGGGCATCCCGGCAATGCTGGTGTGCGCATTGTTGCAAAATAATCCCGTCATGGTCTATGCCGGACAGGAGTTTGGCGAAAAGGGCATGGACAACGAGGGCTTTAGCGGCACCGACGGGCGCACCACCATCTTCGACTACTGGTCGGTGAAATCGACCTTGAACGGTTATTTCGACCGCAGGAAAATGACGAAGGAGGAAAAGGAACTGGAGGCCTGCTACAAGAAAATACTGACCGTGGCCCGCGACCATCCTGCCGCGGCGCTGGGCAAGACCTTCGACCTGATGTATGTGAACCCGGCGCTCGCCGACAGGCGGTATGCCTTCTTGCGCAAGCACGGCGGCGACATGTTGCTCGTGGTGGCAAACTTCTCGAACGAAAAGTGCTGTGCCGACATCATCTTGCCGCAACACGCTTTCGACTTCCTCGACATTCCGCAGGTGGAGGCCACCGGCACCGACTTGCTCGGCGGGCAGTCCGTCAAGGCTTTGTTGAAGCCCGAACAGCCCGTGCATGTAGAAATGGAGGCGTGGGGAGGATGCGTCATTCATTTCCCGCTGGGATGACATAACAACCTCCGTGGTTATTATATGAAGAAGAAAACGCAGTTGCGGAAATGGGCCGTGGCAGCCGTCTTGTCGGTGATGGTCGTGATGGCTTTCTGCGAGTTCTTCACTTTGAAAGCCGCTGAGGGAAAACATTTTGACGATGTAGAAAGTTTGCCCTTCCGTAGGGTGGGACTGGTGCTTGGGGCTGCTCCCAGGTTGCATAATGGCGACATCAGCCTCTATTTCCGAGGGCGCATGGATGCCGCCGCGCAACTATATAAGGCCGGCAAGGTGGAGCGCCTGCTCCTTAGCGGCGATAGCCACAACGGAAAATATAACGAAACGCAGGCCATGCACGATTCGCTTCTCTGCCGGGGCGTGCCCGATAGTGTGATGGTGCTCGACTCGCTGGGACTGCGCACCCTCGACTCCATGGTGAGGGCGAAGAAGGTGTTCGGAGTTGACACGTTTACCATTGTCAGCCAGCAGTTTCACAACGAACGGGCGCTGTGCATAGCCTCCCATTTCGGTATAGACGCCATAGGGCTCAATGCCCGCAACGTGCCGCCTCACATGCATGTGCACGGCTTTTTGCGTGAACGGCTGGCACGTGTGAAGTTGTTCATCGACTTTTTCACCGACAAGCAGCCGCGCCATCTGGGGCCATCCCAATGAATATAGGCAAACATCTGTGCCATCCCACGAAATAATCTGTTATTCATCAATAAGACATGTCAGAAGAATTGTTACTCAACGAGCACAACAAGGACGAATTTCCGCCCGCCCATACTGCCGAACACTTGCTTAACCAGCTGATGGGGCGCATGTTCGGTTGTGAGCGCTCGGCAAATGCCCACATTGAGAGGAAGAAAAGCAAGATTAGTTTTTTGCTTGACCAGAAGCCCGACCGCAAGGCCGAGCGCGACATAGAGCGGCAAATGAATGAACTCATTGCCGAAGACCTGCCCGTGACCTACGAGTTTGTAACCCGCGCAGAACTTGAGGGAATGGTTTTCGACGCCGAGGAGGGCTCGCCCGACAGTCGCATCAGCCTTGACCGCCTGCCCGATGGTGCGGGAGAAACCATCCGGCTGGTGCGCATCGGCGACTACGATGTGTGCCCGTGCATAGGCAAACATGTGCGCTCCACCGCTCAGATAGGCCGCTTTGAAATGCTCGGCACCAACTGGGATGAGGCAAAACGCTCGTTCAGAATAAGATTTAAGCTGATTGTTTAATGAAGTGAAGAGCTGTTTAAGTGAAGAGTGAAAAGTGAAGAGTGAAGATTTTCCTACCGGACCTAAAACGATGGCGGCAGCAAATTCTTCACTCTTCACTTTTCACTTTTCACTTTTCATTTAGAACCATTTCATAAGGCTACGCAAGAAGGCGGTCAGTTCGTTGGCCATCTTCTCATGCTGCCAATAGCTGGGGTGCCAGTCGGCACCCATCATCAGACTTCCGTCTTGGGGCGACATGTCGAAGCGATAGACTTCGTTGTCGCCCTTTTTCTTTGCCTCGGCGGCCACCGTGTCGAGGGCTTCCCTCACGGTTTCCAGTTCCTTGCCGTTCAGCATGGAGCCGGTGAGCAACACAATCTTAGCCTCGGGATAATGGCCCCTCAGCGTGTTGTAGAAGTCGCCGTAGGCCTCAATAAGCTTTTTCTTGTCGAAGATGCCCGTTGACGTGTCGTTGGTGCCCAGGTTGAGGCACACCACCTGTGGGGTGAATCGGCTGAAGTCCCAGCGTTGCGACTTGTCGTGATAGCAGGTGAAAGGATATTCGGCCGGCATGTTGTCGGCGTTGCCCGTCTTGGGTCCGCCATAGTTGCGGTAAATGCCTATTCCGCTTCGAGCCACCGCTATGTATTGCGCATTCAGGGCCCGCGCCGTGCGTGCGGCATAGCTGTAGTAGTGGTTTTGCGTTTCGTAGCTATAGTGTTCTTCGCGCGAAAGGCTCTCGTTGCCATAGCCGCAGGTGATGCTATTGCCAATGAACTCGATGCGCCTTTGCGGAAGGGGGGTGGGGGGGAGCAGCGAGCAACCCTCGTCGAGCCAGAACCCCCAGAACTCGGGCCTCAGCTCATAGCCTTCTATGCAGTAGTTCAGGCATATCCGGTGCTCACCCTTGGGCAATGCCGTGGCCAGTGTGACGATGCTGTCCTGCTTTCCTCGAAACGCCACCTTGAAGGGCATGCCGTCGTCAACCTGCGCCATGAAATATCCGCTTTCAGGCTTTGCCATCATGCGGAGGCTGGTGCCGCTGAAGTTGGCCGTTATCTGAATGCCGGGATATACAAAAAGTGGCCGTTCGGGGTTGGTGAAATTGATGCGCCCCACATACTGGATGGCGGGGTCGCTGGGCTTGACGAACGTTCCCCAAACCGGCCGCGTAATGGCATTGACAGTCAGAAACGATGCCGCGAAGACAAAGCAGACCGCCAGTAATAACCTCTTTTTCATATTCAAAACCTCAATCGTAAAAACCACGGAAATCCACTGGCCGGCATTATTTAAACAATTCAGATAAATCCGTGTCAGTCAGTGAATTTCCGTGGCTAATAAAACTTACCGCGACATGTCGAATCCCAGCCTGATGCCGTCGTAGCTGCCAGCCACCTCAGAGATGGCGCCCAGCGTCTGGTTGCCGCTCATGGCACCCACTATCTGTATGGCCTGCAGCAGTTTTTTCGACTCAAAGGTAAGGCTCATGCCGCAGCTGGTGCGCGTCAGGTAGGCGGGGGTTGAGAAGAGCAGCGTCTTCAGCTGAATGGCTCCCGACTCGGGGTTGAACGTATAGGTGCCCGAGAGCGCTTTTCCGAGCAGCTTGCCCGAGAATGTGCCGTCTTGGGCAAACGTGAACGTGGTGTTCGACGACGATACGCCCACCGACTGGTACGTGGGCAGCAGTTTCTGCTTCAGCGTTCCCGAAATGACCTGTCCGCCAGCCTTTTGCAGGGCATTCTGCGAGGTAAAGGCGATGCCCGGCTCAGCATAGCGCCAAGTGCCGAGGATGTCGGCCTCAGACATCTTGTTCAGTCCGATGACGTCGAGCAATACGTTGGTGATGGTTCCGCCGTTGGTGGCAGCCCCCAAGACGGCTCCCAGGATGTCGCCCAGCCCGCCTTGTCCGTTACTCGTGGTGCCCATGGTGCCGCAGCCGGCAAGAGCAAATGCCAGCGCAGCTGCAATGATAGATTTCTTTTTCATTCTATGTAAATTAGGGGTTTGTCATTAACGACGGCAAAGGTACGAATTTTAGGTAAAAGTGAAAAGAAAAGTATGGATTTTTTACTTTATGCCCAACTTAAATCATCCATTTCGTTAGTGTTCACCATCCTTGGGGGCGGCATCTTCCGGGCTTGGCCGGTGTCGGCAGAGCCCGCCGTTCGCTGACCTGAAAATGCCTGAAAAAGGTGGATAACCAAGGGTGTAGAAATTATGAAAAATCTTGACAAAATCGACAATTTTACAGGGGTTTTGTAACGTGTTGATAATCAACGGATTGAAAATCGCTTCGGGTTTGACCGCAAATTGAGGGGTGAGATTTGCCAATTTTCTCCCCTCAATTTGCCAAATCTCTCTTCGAAATTTGCCGTCAAGCCTGATGGGGAATAAAAAAAACCATGAAAAATTTTGACATTTTTCATGGTTGGCTGATGAGGGGTTTACTTCGCCGGTTGGCTCTCTTCATCGTAGATTTTGTCGAAGATTTCGCGCAGTTCCTTGGGCTGCTTGATGATGTTCCTGATTTTCTGAAGGTTCTCGGCGTTGGGCGATTGTGGAATCCACAGCTTGATGTACCCGCTTTCGGAATATTTCTCTTTCAGGTGTTGGCAAAACCTTTGCCACTGTTGCTCCTTTCCGAGTTGCGGATAGTTGGAGAGCCCGAACTGAATGGTGCGTCGGAAGACATGGTCGGCCGACAGGTCGCGGTCGGCCTCGGCTACGATGCGCCCGTAGATGGAGCGTGGTGCGCGGCTGGCCGATGCGCGGTGGTCTTCCACGGCCTCGCGCATGATGCGCCGTTGCTCGTCGGTGAACCACCGTTTCAGCCGTGCGTCGCTGGTCAGAATCTTGCCGCTCGTGATGTGGTGGACGGCACGCGGCCCCGAGAGTCCCAGGTCGTGGTAGGCGGCAATGGCGTACACCATGTTCATGTCGGCGCCCATCCTGCGCCCTATTTCCAGCGAGCGGCGGATGACCTGCGTGGCGTGCGAAAGGTTGTGGGCACGGTCGAAAGCGTTGTATTGAGGCAGGATGTCGCGCTCAATAAACTCCATTAAGTCGAGGCTGACGGTGTTGTCGTTCATGGCGGAATTGATGTTTAATCGGGAAATTATTTGCAAATATACGGGTAATTTGTTACTTTTGCAAACATTTTCGACTGATTCTTATGGAAGAAGCATTTGTAAAGCCCGGTTCGTGGCGTGCCTGGGTGCTGGCGGCAAGGCCAAAGACGCTTGCCGGTGCTGCCGTGCCGGTATTGATAGGGTTGTCGCTGGGCTGGCAGGCACTGCTGGCCACGGGCACAACCGTTGATGTCTGTCCGGGATTGCTCGGGCAGAAATTGGTTATTTCGTTGCTCTGCCTGCTCTTCGCGTTTGTCATGCAGGTGGACGCCAACTTCGTGAACGACTATTTCGACTTTATGAAAGGCAACGACGACGAAACGCGGCTGGGACCGCTCCGCGCCTGTGCCATGGGGTGGGTGTCGGCACGGGCGATGCGCCGCGCCATTGCCGTCACCACCGCCGTGGGCTGCCTCGTGGGCCTTCCGTTGGCATTTTTCGGCGGGCCGGCCATGATTGTGGTGGGGTTGGCGTGCGTGCTTTTTTGCTTTCTTTACACCACCCACCTCAGCTATCTCGGCCTTGGCGACGTGCTCGTGCTGGTGTTTTTCGGCATAGTGCCCGTCTGCGCCATCTATTATCTCCTTACACGGCAGCTCACCTGGGAGGTGTTTGCCAGTTCCGTGGCCTGTGGACTGGTCATCGACACCTTGTTGATGATCAACAACTATCGCGACATCGACAACGACACGCGGGCGGGAAAGCGCACGCTGGCCGTCAGGTTGGGCAAGGAGCAGAGCCGGAAAGCCTATCTCTTGCTGGCTCCTGCGGCGTGGGTGGTCGGCCTGGCCTACCTCTCCGGCGGGCATGTGTGGGCCTGCGTGTTGACACTCATCTACCTGGTTTTTCATGTCGGCACCTATCGCCGCATGGTGCTCATCGACCATGGAAAGGGGCTGAACGCCATCCTGGGCGAAACGGCCCGCAACATGTTCCTCTACGGACTGTTGTGCAGCATCGGAATTCTCTTAAAGTGAAAAGTGAAGAGTGAAAAGTGAAAAATGAAAAGGTCAGAGTGAAAATCGAACAATACATTTAATTATTATATAAACAATGAGAACAAGAACAGCAGAATGGTTTGAAACCAAAATCAAGTATGAGAAAACCATGGACGACGGCATGCAGAAGAAAGTGACCGAGGCCTATGTGGTTGACGCCCTAAGCTTTACCGAAGCCGAGCGGCGCATCACCGAGGAAATGTCGTCGTATATCAGCGGCGAATTTGTTGTTTCCGACATCAAGAAAGCCACTTATAAGGAGATTTTCTTCAGCGATTCCGACAGTGCCGACAAATGGTACAAGTCGAAACTTCAGTTCATCACCATCGACGAGAAAAGCGGCAAGGAGAAGCGCTCCAACGTTTACTACCTGGTGCAGGCCGGCTCGCTCCTGGAGGCCGTGAAGAACATTGAGGCCGTGATGAGCGGCACGATGATCGACTTTGAGATTGCCTCGGTGGCAGAAACCATGCTGATGGACGTTTACGAATACCGCTCGGTGAAGACCGACGGGGAACAAGGCGCCGGCGAGGTGCCCGTGGAGGAGTGAAAACCTTGTAAGACAACACGATGATGTATGATGTTAAGGGAAACCTGAGCCGTGTGTTGGCCGACCTTCCGCCGGGCGTCAGGCTGGTGGCCATCAGCAAATACCACCCCAATGAGTATATCGAGGCGGCCTACGACCTGGGCCAGCGCATCTTCGGCGAAAGCCATGAGCAGGAGCTGCGCCAGAAGCACGGCTCGCTTCCGCAAGATATAGAGTGGCATTTCATAGGCCACCTGCAAACGAACAAGGTGAAATACATTGCGCCCTATATATCAATGGTAGAGGCGGTTGACTCCATGAAGCTGCTGCGCGAAATCAACAAGCAGGCAAAGAACTGCGGACGCACTATCAAAGTCTTGTTGGAGTTGCACATCGCAGAGGAAGAAACCAAGTACGGCCTTACGCTCGATGCCTGCCGCCAACTGCTCGACGCGGGCGAATGGCGTCAACTGGACCATGTGCAAATATGTGGGCTGATGATGATGGCCTCGTTTGTGGATGACGAAAACCAGATACGGCGCGAGATGACCATGGCCGCCGACTTCTTCGATGAAGTGAAGGCGCGCCACTTCGCCCACGACGATGCCTTCTGCGAGAGGTCGTGGGGCATGAGCCACGACTACAAAATTGCCCTTGAGTGCCGGTCCACGATGATTCGCGTGGGCACTATAATCTTCGGGCCGCGCGTCTATTGACCGCGGCCCCGCTTATTCCACCTCCACGTTGCCGTCGTAGCTGACCCATTCGCGCTGGCGCATTTGCACGCTGATGGATGTGCTGCCGTTGTCGAAGATGTCGAGCGAGTATTGGTAGGTGTCCTCCTCGTTGGTGGTGGAAATTTCAATGTGCGTCAACCCGGCCTTGGGTTGCCAGGCGCGGTAGGAGTCGATGCGGTTGGTGAAGTTCAGCCCTTTTCCGCCGCCCAGCGGCACATTGTAGGCCCTTCCGAAATAGGGCAGGTAGCTGACGAGTGTGTCGCCCTTCACCGTCAGTTCGTAGCCGTAGGACACGTTGACGGCTCTTCCCCTGAGCGGGTGCATGCGTTGCACCTCCACGGTGAAGTGCTTGTCGGCGAGTGCCGCGGCAACTTTTTTTGCCTTTTCCGCTTTCTGGGCGGCTTGCTCGGCGGTGGTGGCACAGCCTAAAAGGGTGAGTGTCAGTGCAAAAAACAATAGTTTTTTCATGGCTGTAGTTTGTTTGTGGGGTGATTATTTCCTTTTCTTTTTTCTTCACGGTGCCGTTTCCGCCGGGCGCTATCCGAAGCTGAGCTTGGCGAGGCGGTCTTTCAGTTGCTGGGCTTCCGACTTCCTGATGGCCAGCACCATGCGGCAGGTATTGTCGAAACTTTGTTCGACGATGCGCGGCGACATGTCTTTCACGATTTTCATCACCTGGTTCATCATGACGTAGGGGAAGTCGTAGGTCACCAGTTCCTCCACCTGGCATGTCTTCGTGCCGGCTTTTTCCAGTGCCTGGGCGGCGGCTTCGCGGTAGGCCACGATGAGCCCTCCCGTTCCCAGGTTCACGCCGCCGTAGTAGCGCACCACGACCACGAGTGTGTCGGTGAGCTCCAGGCTGTTGATCTGCCCGAGAATGGGCTTGCCGGCGGTGCTGCTCGGCTCGCCGTCGTCGTTGGCGCGGAAATCGGTGCGTTCAGGCCCCAGCATATAGGCATAGCAGACGTGGCGGGCGTCGTAGTATTTCTTCCTATAGGCGTCCACCAGGTCTTTCACCTGTCCGGCCGTTTCCACGTGATGGGCAAAAGCGAGGAACTTGCTGCGTTTTTCGGTGTAGTAGCCCTCGCCTTTGCCTGCCACGGTCTTAAATTCGTCGTTCATCTTACGAAAGCTTGTGGATGACAAGCCCCGAGCGCAGTTTCGGCTCGAACCATGTAGCCTTTGGCGGCATGATTTTTCCGCTGTCGGCAATGTCCATGATTTGCTTCATCGAAACGGGATAGAGGGCGAGTGCCATGCGCATTTCGCCGCTATCCACGCGCCGTTTCAGCTCGCCCAGTCCGCGCAGTCCGCCCACGAAGTCGATGCGCTGGCTGGTGCGCAGGTCGCCTATGCCGAGGATGTCGTTGAGGATGAGGCGGCTCGAGATGTCCACGTCGAGCACCCCGATGGGGTCGTCGGCGTTGTAGGTGCCCTCCTTGGCCGTGAGCGAGTACCACTGGCCGTCGAGATAGAGCGAAAACTCATGGAGGCGTGCCGGCTTGTAGATGTCGCCGCCTTTGTTCTCAACAACGAAATTCCGGGCGAGGGCATTGAGGAATTCCTCGGAAGAAAGGCCGTTGAGGTCTTTCACCACGCGGTTGTAGTCGAGGATGGTGAGCTGAGATGCCTGGAAGCATACGGCCATGAAGAAGTTGTACTCCTCGTCGCCCCGGTGGCCGGGGTTCTGCCGTTGCTTCTCGGCACCCACGAGGGCAGCCGCTGCCGAGCGGTGATGGCCGTCGGCAATATAGAGCGAGGGCATCTTGGCAAACTCCTCGGTGACGGTGTTGAGGTCGGCCGTGTCGCTGATAATCCAGAATTGGTGGCGGAAGCCGTCGATGGGTGCCACGAAGTCATATTCGGGCGCGGTGGCGGCATAGCGCATGATGAGTGCATCGAGCACGGCGTTGTCGGGATAGGCGAAGAACACCGGCTCTATGTTGGCGTCGTTCACGCGGACGTGCTTCATGCGGTCTTCCTCCTTGTCGCGGCGTGTCAGCTCGTGCTTCTTGATGCGGCCCTCCATGTAGTCGTTCACCCAGGCGGCCACCACCAGTCCGTATTGCGTTTTGCCGTTCATGGTCTGGGCGTAGATGTAGTAGTGGTCGTCGGCATCCTGCACCAGCCAGCCGCGGTCCTGGAATTTCTGGAAGTTGAGCGCGGCCTGGCGATATACGCGTTCGTCGTACTCGCTGGTACCCACGGGGAAGTCGATTTCGGGCTTGATGATGTGGTAGAGGCTCATCTCGTTGTCGCCGGCCTCGGCGCGTGCCTCCTCAGAGTTGAGCACGTCGTAGGGGCGCGACTCCACTTTCTCCACCAGCTCTCGGGGCGGCCGGATGCCCTTGAATGGTTTTATTTTTTCCATGGTTGAAAATTATAAATGTGATACGTTGATTTTGCATGCAAATGTACGAAGAAAATCTGACACAAGCGCGCTTTGGGAAATAAAAAAAGAAATGTGGAGGCACAGAATACATAAATGAACCGGAAAGGGTGGGGCAGGCTTGGTGAAAATTGTCAAGATTTTTCATGGATTTTTCAACCCCGACAATAGTTTGACCGCAAATTTCGGGGAGAGATCTTGAAGTTTGAGACGAGAAATCTTGAAGATTTCTCCCCGAAATTTGCGGTTAAACTTGCGTCGTTTTCAAAGCTATTGATAATCAGTAAGTTACAAAGGCCTTGAAAATTTGCCTGTTTTGTCAAGATTTTTCAAAATTTTTACACCCCTGGTTATCCATCTTCCATTATTTCTTAAAAAGGTCTGAGTGTGTGCCTGTCCTGTACAATGAAACCACCTTTATGGCTTCTTTCTTCTTGTAAATAAGGAGCCAGTCGGGATTAATATGACATTCGCGAAAACCTTTATAGTTACCAGTAAGGGCATGGTCTCTATAACTTTTAGGCAGAGTCTTACCCTCTTGAAGCAAATCAGTGGTGTCGCTGAGGTCTTTCAAGTTCAGCCCTCTGCGTTTAGCCAGTTTCAGGTCTTTTAGAAACTGGCCACCATATTCCAAGTCGTATATTTTCATATCAAAGCCAGCAATTCGCTCATGTCCTTGCAACGTGTTACCTTCCCGGCCTCCACATCACGGATGGCCTGCATGGTCTCGTCGTTGAGGTATTGGCCACTTTCGGGATCGAAAAGATTGTCTGCTGGCGTGACGTCGGAAACCGACCAGCCCATTCTGCTTGCAAGTTCTTTTACGAAAGAAATGTCTGCACTTGGAAGCTTGATGTTGATAGAAACAGCTGTTGTCATCATAATGTTTGTTTGTCGTTGCAAATATACATAAAAAAGATGAATAAAGAACTATTTGGATGAATTTTTCTATCCCCCTTCAGCCGAATTTGCAAGTCGGCTGCCTTGACCATCGGATTTTCCAATTCATAATAAGCCTTATGTTGCACGATTTCCTTTGTTGAGACATGTTTCATTGATGTCCGAAAGCAATCGGAAGTGCAGAAACGGCAATAATGCGCCCTCTTATATATATAATAAGGTGTAAGATGATTGTTTGCCAACCATGCCGGATTGTCCGCCCGGCGTTAAGCGCATACGGGCCGTACAAAGTGAAATAATATCTCCACCGGAACTCGAAAAAAATCGGGAGACTTGTTGTTGTGAGCGAGCACAAAAAGTAAAAATTTAGAAATTTCCCCAGATATTCAAAAGATTAACAGAGATTAACATTTTGTATGTCGCTGATTATCAGCGTTTTGCTAAAAAGTTACATTTTAGGGTAAAAAAAAATCATAAAAAACGATTGTCGTATCAAAAAAATGCTTACCTTTGCAGCGTTTTAATAAACAAATGATTGTTTTACAGATTTAAAAAAGCAAAGAAAATGAAAAAGTACACATTTATGGCTGTAGCATTCGCAGCTATTTCGTTCACCGCCTGCACAGAGAACAAGCCCGCTGAGGCTCCCGCCGCTCCCGAAGTTGAAGAGGCTCCCGTTGTGGAAGTTACCGCTGAGGACTCTGCCGCTGCTTGGGCACTGGTTGACACCACCCTCGCTGAGAAGGATTCCCTGTTCGCTGTCGCTCTCGACTCCATCGTGAAGGCTAAGGCTGCTGCTCCCGCTGAGGAAGCTGCTCCTGCTGAAGAGGCTGCTCCCGCTGAGGAGGCTGCTCCCGCTGAAGAGAAGGCTGAGTAATTAAGCTACACCTAATTAGTTGTAACTAACAAAGGAGAGCCGCTGCCCATGCAGCGGCTCTTTTGTGCATTATTTATTCCGACCACGGATGTTCACGGACTCTCACGGATTTTTTTCCGTGTCAGTCCGTTTCCATCCGTGGTTGTTTTTTCTCCACGGACGAACACGGACTCTCACGGACTTTCTTTCGTGTCAGTCCGTTTCCATCCGTGTTTGTTTTTTTCCACGGACGAACACGG
>JAEEGL011655244.1_pt1 | contig 23540 bp, 19 predicted proteins | sample 9134231 | NCBI WGS metagenome assembly JAEEGL01 (sample SAMN16246548, study PRJNA631951) | gut metagenome | biome: gut microbiome; feature: rumen; material: fiber-attached | host: Bos | place: Iran: Karaj | collected 2018-10
AACGAGGCCCGCAAGCATTTCGCCGGAGCCCTGCTGGAATGGCAGAAAGGCAAGGCCCTGTATCCGGATGCCAACTCCACCATGCGTCTGACCTACGGCAATGTGCTGCCTTATTCCCCTAAGGACGCCCTGATGTACAAGTACTACACCACCGCCCAGGGCCTGCTGGAGAAGGAAGATCCCAACAATCCCGAATTCATCCTCCCGTCCGACGTGAAGACCCTGCTCCTGGCTGGCGATTACGGCCGCTGGGCCGATGCTGACGGCACCCTGCACACCTGCTTCCTCACCAACAACGACATCACCGGCGGCAACTCCGGTTCCCCCGTCCTGGACGCCAAGGGCAACCTCATCGGCCTGGCCTTCGACGGCAACTGGGAGAGCATGAGCTCCGATGTGATGTTTGAGCCCGCCCTGCAGCGCTGCATCTGCGTGGATATCCGCTATGTTCTGTGGATGGTTGACAAGGTGGGAGGCGCCACCAATATCATCAACGAACTCACTTACGCCAAATAATAATTAAGTCCCGGTTTTTCCGGGACTTTTTTTATACCTTTTCGGCGAGTTTCTTGGCCAAGTCCAAGAACGCCAGGGAATCGGGGCGGGTGCCTAAGGCGACAGGTTCGCCGGCATCGGCCCCTTCCCGTATGCCTTGCACCAGGGGAATCTGGCCCAGGAGCGGGATGGACAGGTCGGTCGCCATCCTGGTGCCGCCGTCCTTGCCAAAGAGGTAGTATTTCTCCGTGGGATGGGCCTCGGGGGTGAACCAGGCCATGTTTTCCACCAGGCCGTAGATGGGTTTGTTCACCTGCGGGTTGCGGAACATGTTTACGCCGCGGAGGACATCGGCCAGGGCCACCTGCTGGGGCGTGGTCACAATGACGGCTCCGGTAAGCGGAATGTCGCCGATGAGGGAGATGTGGATGTCGCCGGTTCCCGGAGGCATGTCTATGAGCAGGAAATCCAGCGGACCCCAGAGAGTCTGCAGAATGATCTGTTTAAGGGCCGTAGAGGCCATGGGACCACGCCAGATGAGCGCCTGCCCGGCGCCGGAAACATGGCCTACGGAAAGCCATTTGACGCCGTATTTCTCTACGGGGACAAAGAGGTTGTCGTTCTCGTCCTCGCCAAACATTTCTATGACAACATCTTCGGTGGCTGTCATTGTGGGGATGGAGGGGCCGTATACGTCGGCATCGGCCACGCCCACCTTATAGCCCAGGCGGGCCAGGGCTACGGCCAGGTTCACGGTAACGGTGCTCTTGCCAACGCCACCTTTGCCGGAAGCTATGCCGATGATGTGGCTCACTTCCCGCAGCTGGTCCAGATTGAACTGGATGCCCTTGGGAGCGGGTTTGGCGGGGTCTTTGACCACCGTATCCACCTCTATCTCCGTTCCGCCGGGGGCATTGCGGTACAGGCAGGCCTGAACGGCGCCCACCAGATAGGTCTTCAGCGGATCCGGCCTTTTGGGAAAGCCCAAAGTTACGTGGATGTGCCCTTCGGACACTTCAATCTTGTCTACTATGCCCAGGTCTACCACATTCTGGTCTTCCTTGGCGGGATGCTGCACTTCTCGCAGCCACTGGAGTATCTCGTTATTGTTCATTTTTGCGCTTATTTTCAGAGTAAACAAGGAGGCCGATGGAGGCCAGGACAAGAAGGATGAGGAGGATGGATGTAACCCGGGAAACGGCGGCTCCCGTGCGGTAGCTGTCCGGGAGGAAGGTCATCACCACCTCGTGCTCACCGGCCGGGAGAAGGGCGGCGCGCAGCGTCCAGTCGGCCCGGATAAGGTCTAAGGGCTGGCCATCCACCGTCGCGTGCCAGCCGTCGGGATAGTAAATCTCGCTGAAAACCGCCAGGCGGTCCGTGGCACAGGAATACTTGTAATGCAGTTCATTGGGGGCATAGGACGTCATTTCGATGAGGTCCCCGGTGCCGTCGGAGGTGGCTGGAGCCACATTTACGGGATCCGTAACCACCGCCTGGTGACGGAGATCCACGGCGCCCAGCAGGGCAATTTCTTCATCGGGATTGGCCGCTTTCACCGCAGAATCTACGAACCACGCCGCTCCGAAGGCGGAGTAATTCTCCAGGGGCGGATACTCTCCTCCCAAAATGATGTACCGGGTGTTGAGGGCATTTAGAACCGGGGTTCCCTCTGCCATCCAGTCGCTGACGGCCTCCAGGTCTTCGGCCTGGTTGAGCTGCTTGTAAAGGCCGTTGATTTCTCCGGCGAGGTAGTGCTCAATGAGGTCCTGGTAGCGCTGGAGCTTGGCGGGCGAATAACCGCCGATGTTCTTGTGATGGTAGCTGGGCACCGAGGAATTGAACACGTCTACCGTAAGATCCAGCACACGGTACTGAGGGTCTTCATCGGCCTTGATCATCTGGTCTACAGGACGCTCTGCGAAGGGTTTGTTGAAATCCTTGGGGGTGGTGAAATGGTCTGCGTTGAGGTAACGCTTGTCCACCATGAACAGGTCCAGGATTACCAAAAGGCCCATGGCCGTCACCGCAATCCACTTGCGCTCCCTTTTCATCTGGATTACCATCACCAGGGCAGCGGCAAAGCAGATGAACAGGAAGGAACGGACTACATCGGCCTTGAAAAGGGCTATGCGGTCCACGATGAGGGCGTCCACCAGGACATCCTGCATCTGGGCATCCGAGCCCCCGGTAAAGCTGCCGAAAAGGCCCGGAGCCAGCCAGGCCAGCGCACAGAAGCCGCCCGTAAGGCCCAAGGCCCACATAAAGCCCTTCCGGAAGGTGTTCTTGTCCAGTTTTTCCTTTACCAGCTGGTTCAGGGTGAGGAAGCCCAACACCGGCAGGCTCACTTGCAGCACCACCAGCGCCATGGACACCGTTCGGAACTTGTTATAAAGCGGCAATACATTGTAGCAGAACTTGGTAAAGGCCATAAAATGGCTTCCTACGGCCATCAGGATGGCCAAAACGGTAGCAGCCAACAGCCACCATTTTTCCTTTCCCCTGTACAGGAACAGGCCCAGAATAAAGAGGAACACGCTGACGGCACCCATATACATGGGACCGGCTGTAAAGGGCTGGGGACCCCAGTAGAGCGGCAGGTGCTTGGCGGTTTCCTTGAGGTTCTTCTGCCCGGCCCGTTTAAGGAGCTGGATGGTCTCCGACTTGTCGGGGTTTACCGCGCCGGCAGATGCGCCGCCGTTAAAGTTGGGGATCATCAGGTTGGGCAGTTCCTCCCAGCCATAGCTCCAGGATGTGGCATAATCCAGGTCCAGGCCCTTCTGGCTGCCGCCGTCCTTGGACAGTTCGGAGCCGCCGCGCATGGTATAAGGCGTGTATTTGGCCAGCGGAAGCAGCTTGTTTGTGTTGGTGGCTATGCCCGCCACGCCCAGCACCAGCAAGAGGGCCGATGCCACCACAAACGGCTTCCAGGTCTTTCCCCTGATGGTCTGCACCAGCTCCACGATGGCATAGATAAGCACCATAATGGCCAGGTAATACGAGATTTGCTGGTGGTTGGCCTTGATTTGGAAACTGAGCGTAATGCCAAACAGGGCTGCGCCCAGGAGCGTTTTCCAAATGTTTTTGGAATTCCTATACGTATATACCAGTGCCGCCAGGACCCAGGGCATGAGGGCGATGGCCTGCATCTTGGTGTTGTGACCCACCTGGATGATCTGTAAATTGTAGCTGCAGAACGCTACGGCAATGGCTCCCCCCACGGCCACGGGCCAGCTTACGCCCAGGGCCAGGAACAGCAGGAAGGCCCCCAGAAGCGTCACAAAGAGCCACGGAGCCGGCCGCTTGCCGGCAAAAAGCAGGTTGTACAGCGGCTGGGTGTAGTCGCCCCCGTTCCGGGTGGAAATGGCCGTCGTGGGCATTCCGCCAAACATGGAATCGGTCCAGTAGGTGGGATTGTCGGGATGGGCCTGGTTCCATTCGCTCATCTCGTGCGACATGCCCAGATAACCGGAAATATCGCTCTGATTCACAATCTTACCTTCCAAAACCTGCGGCACAAAACCGTAACTAAGCGCCAGAAACAGTACGATGGCGCCCAGGGCGATGCCCACTTTCTTGAGCAGTTCTTTATTCATGTTTGCTTACTTTTTCCAATAGATCCGCCAGGGCCTTGGTGGTGGCGCGGCGGGTATAGGGCGAAATGTCGCCCGTGGTGGCGGGGACGCCGCCCTCGCAGTGCTGGCGCCAGGCGTTGGCCAGGAAGGCCCGCATGGGCGCGGGGTTGTCCCAATCGGCCGTTATGCCCGCCCGGGCGCTGAAAAGCACGTTGGCCATAGCTCCTTCCTCCTGGCCGATTCCCAAGACGGGCCTGCGGGCCGCCAGGTACTCAAAGAGCTTGCCGGGAAGGATGGGGGCATACTGGGCGTCGTTTCTCAGCGGAAGAAGAAGGATGGTGGCGCTGCGCTGTTCCCGCACGGCGTCTGCGTGATTCAGGGGGCCCAGGAGCACCACGTTTTCTGAGAGGCCCGCTGCGGCTATGGCATCCAGCACCTCCCGGTCCACCTTCCCCACCAGGCGGATGCGCAGCTCCTGCCGGAAGCCGGGCTCCGTTTTGGCCAGTTTTTCCAGCCCCTTCCAAAGGGCGAGGGGGTTGCCATCGGCCGCAAAAAGGCCGGTGTGGGTGATATTGAACAGGCCGTCTCCCTCAGGGGCGGGGCCCAGGAAATCTTCTTCGTCAAAGCCGTTGGTGATGCAGGCAACGGGAGTTTTGGTTTGCGCCCGGAAGTCCTCCTGCACCAGCGGCGTGCAGGCCAGGACGGTGGAGCATTCATCCAAGACCGCCTGCTCCTGGGCGCGCAGCCGGCGCCAGGTGCGGCTGGTCATAGGCAGGTATTTCAGGTAATACATCCGGCTCCACGGGTCCCGGAAATCCGGAATCCAGGGCGTTCCCAGGGCCTTATGAAGGCTCTGTCCAATCAGATGCACAGAGTGGGGCGGCCCGGTGGTGACTATGGCGTCCACGGGATGATCGGCCAGATACTTTTTGAGCGTTTTGACCGACGGTTTGACCCAGCCCACGCGGGGGTCCGGCACAAAGAGATTGGCCCGGATCCACAGGCTGAGTTTCTGCTTCCACGTCTTCTTGCCGGAGGAGATCTCCGTGACCTGCGTACTGGCATTTTTCCCGCCCAGGAGCTTGCGATAAGCGGCATAAGGCTCCCAGATGCGGCCGCGTAGCACTTCCACCGACGCGGGCACTTCGGCCTCGAAGGACGGGTCCAGCGAAGGGTAATCGGCATTAAGCGGGGCAAACACCACGGGCTCCCAGCCTTCGGCCGGCAGATACTTCACAAACTTAACCCAGCGCTGTACCCCCGACCCTCCGGACGGCGGCCAGTAATAGGCTATGACCAGTACTCTTTTCATAACTTACAAAGATAGAAAATCTTTGCGGGACCCCCAAACGCCCCACCCCTCCGGTTTAGACCAGGTGGGACATTGAGCAAGATTTAAGGATTTGTAAGTAACGTTTAAAAGAAATGAACGATGGCTAGAAGGGGGAGCAAATATCTTTGTGTTATTAACCCTTTGAAGAATTGCCATGAAACACTATCTATTACCACTCGTTTGCTTGATATCATTCACGTCGTTCTTGACGGGTTGTTTTCCAGACGACCCCGAGAACGACTCAGATGATAAAGCTCTCTCTCTGAGTACTTCCCCGTCTTCCCTGGACTTCCCGGCTGCCGGCGGAGAAAAAGGCTTTATCGTGAAGACCGGCTACGATTACTGGTGGGCCGAAAAAGGCAGCGGAGACTGGTTTGACGGCTACTATAACGACTACGACACCGGTGTAGATGTGGTCGCACAGAAGAACACAACCACAAAATCCCGTTCCGGAGTTTTTTACATTTACGGAAGCAAGGATGGTGATGCAATACACCGAAAGATAGAGGTTAAAATAACGCAGGCGGCCGGTAGCGGAGACTCCGAGGCGGATAAACTTCAACTTTCGTTGGGAGCCGTCGATTTCTTCACGAAATGGGAGAAAAGCCTTTCTTTAGAAGAGGCATATCCCGAGTGCTTCTGTTCTTTTAATGTAAGAACCGGCCAGGCGAACGTAAAAGTCTCTTCCAATGTTGATTGGATAACACTGAAAAACCCTACCAAGGAGAGTGGCAACATATGGTCGTGTGGCTTTAGGTTAAGCCAAAATATGACTAAAAACAAGCGTGATGGAATCATTAAAATCAGCGCGCTTAACGGTAGCGGAAAAGTAATTGAAGAATCATCCATCGCCGTAACGCAATACGGAGATTACACTTCTTATTCATGTTTGTTGGGTCCGTGGAAATCGAGTGATGGCAATAAAGAATTAGAACTTTCTCGTGAGTGCAAGTTTTCAAAAAACTGGGGAAGTTCGAAGGGGACCGGTTGGTATACAGTTCTTTCCTATACGGCGACTCAACAATCAACAGAGCAAAGAGTCTCAAATATCTTCTTCACGGGAAAACTGAAAGAGCCCGACGGAACAGAAGTAACTTACAGCGGCAGGGAATATGGAACCTTCAACGGCTATACCTGGAAATATACGCGTACGCTGGAATATCAGGGCGAGACACTGGGATTGAATTATTAAAACCGACTTGGCGCCCTACGCAAACACGGCGTCCAGGTCGGTTTTCAGATTGCGGAAGCCTTGCTCCATTCTTTCAGCCTGGGCTTTTCTGGGTTTTGTCCCGTTCAGATATGCCCAGAGTTGTTTTTGGTTAATACCCGTCATCTTGGCCACCCCGGCCAGCGAGAACAGGCCGGCGTCTACATAATATTTCAAAAGGCTGGGCATGTCTATCTGGCAGGATAACTCATACTCTCCGTCCAGATACTCTGGGTATTTAAACCCCTCTTCCTGAGCGGTTTCCTTATAAAACGCCATTTGCCGAAGCAGGTCTTTCTTGGCATCTTCAATGCTGGTCCCGGCTCCGGAGAATATGTCATGCTTGCAATAGATAGTATACGTTCCATCCTTCGCCCTTTCAATGATTGCTTCAATTGTTGTCATACCAGGTTCATTTCACAGACACGGAAAGATAGAAATATTTCTATTAATAAACAAACACATATAATGGAAAACAAACCGCGCTTTAGCGGACGTTTGTCTTCCCACAAAGTTCGTCTATGTGTCTCGGGAAACCAATTCTTGGCAAGCCTTGCCAAAAGTTGGATAAGCAGAAAAAGATATTAGGGCCGATTGTTAGTCCAGGTGGTACACGTAAAAACCCACCAGGTCCAAGATGTTGCTTATGCGAAGGGTTAGTCTCTGCCGGCTATTTTGAACAGGTCTTTCTCGAAGCACTTTCTGGCCATGGCTTTGGTGGCTCCATAGGTGGAGCGGAAGCCATTCACGGCGGCGCCCCTGGCCCAGACCGGCTTACCCTGCCATAGTACATTGCCGTCCTTGGTGCGAACAGAAGGGGTGAGGGTGGTTCGGAAAACGAGCTGATCCCGCTGCTTGATGGCCGATATGTGCATCACAAAATCGGCTTCTCCGGCTGTTTTGGCTTCCGCCCAGCTACCGGCCTCCAGCACGCCCAGCTTGATTTCCACATATTCGTCGGACGGCATGGCGCTGTCTGTTCCGGCAAAGGGGTCGTCTATTTCTACATACACCTTTTTCCCGGGGGCAACCAGCTCGGAAAGGTTTTGAGCACCGAGCCCTGTGGTGAAGAGCAGTGCGGCAAAGCTGGTAAGAAGAAGGATGGCTTTTTTCATTTCTATCTGGTTATGTGGTTATTCATCAAAACAAAGATACTTGCCAGGCTATTAATTATCAAGCAAAAAGGCCGGATTAAAGGATTTGTATGTGAGGTTTAAAAGAATTGTAAGCCCGGGGCGGACAAAAGGCCCCTTCTTTACAAGAAATATGACTATTTTTGCTTCGTGTTAAAGAGTTTGTTCATAAGTGTTTGTGCCGTGGCGGCCCTTTTGGCGGCCGGCTGTGCCCCATCGCATGAGCCCGAGGATATGGAGGTGGAAGGCGTCTTCTTTCAGGAGATACCTGTGGAGCCCCTTCCGGCCATGAACATTCCCAGGATGTGCCATGCCTTGCTTTACCAGAACGGGGAAGTGGTGGCCATCGGCGGACACACCACCGGCTTCGTTCCTACAAGAACAGCCGAATACTACAGCAACGGCACCTGGCACCTGCTGGACACCTACTACACCCACGATGACGGCTTTGCGGTGGCGCTTAAGAGTGGAGAAGTAATGGTGGGTGGTGGTTATTCCGGTGATTTCGGCATTGGCCAAAGCTTTGGAACAGAGCTTTACCACCCCGACACGCATACCTTCACCCACCTTCCCATCCTGGACCAGAAACGCACCCAGGTATCGGCCCTTGAAAAGGATGGTGGACAGGTACTGATAACGGGTAACTGGTATGCGCCGGATCAGATGGAATTGTATACCCCCGAGACGGGGTTTCAAAAGGTAAAAGAGGTTTCCCAAGGTCGCAGTTTCCCCTACATTTTGCGCTCGGGGCCGGAGAATGTGCTGGTATTTTCCTCCCGGGACAGCTATGGCCATCCGCTGGAACCAATCCTTATAGACCGCTTGGAAGGAGAACCGTTTACCGTGCCGCTGTTGGAGCAGTGGCGCCCGGTGGTGCTCGGTAGAAGCATCGACCGGATAGCCTCCTTCGAGGTGGGTAATTACTCTTATTTAATTCCCGCCATTAACGGAGATGGCGCCCTGGCCGCCATACTGGTTTCCGGAGAAAACTTCTCGCTTCTGGAGCTGGAGCACCCCATTCCCACAGAAGGCCCCTGGGGTGGCATTCTGTACGACGATTATTTCTTCACGGACAAAGAAAAAGGCCTTGCCTGGATTCTTGGGGCCGATGCCAACCAGCGGGTGTACCTGCTGGAGCTGGGTTACGGCGTGGCGCTTCGCGGGGGAAAAGCCCCTGTGAAAGTATACTACACACAGCCCATTGAAGGTCTGATTGCGGGGGTGCCGGGCAATCAGCCGTCGGAGAATCCCATACCCATGCCCGAGGGTATTCTCCTACCGGACGGCCGCTTCTTCCTGGCTGGCGGTTCGGGAGGATTCTCCACTTACGACCCTACGCCTGTCGTATGCATGCTGTCTCCGGGCGGGAAGTTCAAAGCAAACGGCCCATTCTGGTGGCTCCCGGTTCTCTGTGTGCTGCTGGCTTTTGCTTGCTGGCTGGGATGGCGGAACTTGCGAGGACGGAAGAAAGCATCGGCCCCCCAAGAGATCCGTGAAATGCCGGCAGAAGATCTCATGAGCCGCCTTACCACCCTTATGGAGACGGAGCGCTTCTATCTGAAGAAAGACCTGCGCCTGTCCGATGTGGCGGCCGCGCTGGGCACCAACGTTACGTACATATCGGCCGTAGTGAATAGCACCACGGGAAAGAATTTCCCCAACTTCCTCAATAGCTACCGCGTGCGCCATGCGCAGGAATTGATGCGCCAGAATCCCAATCTCCCGCTCCATGCCGTAGCAGAAGAATCCGGCTTCCCCAACGAGACCACTTTCCTTCGCAATTTCAAAGCCCAAACCGGGGTCACTCCCAGCGAGTGGAAAGCCGCGCTGTAAGAAGATATTTATTATCTTTGCGGCATGAAAAAACTCGTTTTCCTGCTTTTGATCGCCGTAAGCTGCACTTCCCGCAGCGGCTGGACGGCGTGGGAAAGGACCGTGATTGAACAGTCCGATTCCGTGATGTATGTGTGCGTAATGCCCGAGGATAGCGTCATCCTGCGCGCCCAGAGCCAGGATTTCGGGCCGAAGGAACTCGGTTCCGCCCAGCTCCGGACCCTCATAGACAAGATGTATCGCACCCTCACGGATCCTTCGCAGGACGGCGTGGGCATAGCCGCCCCGCAAATCGGTATTAACCGCCGCATGATTCTGGTGATGCGTTACGACAAGCCGGGAGAACCCATTGAACCGTACATCAACATCCAGATAGACAGTTTGCTGGGTGAAAAAGAACCCGGCCCCGAAGGCTGTCTTTCCGTACCGCCTTACCGCGGCATCGTACGGCGCTATCCCCGCATCCAGATCAGTTACTTAAAGCCTGACGGCACCCCCGTCACTGAAAAGGTGGAGGGTTATTCGGCCGTCATCTTCCAGCACGAATGTGACCACCTGGACGGCATCCTGTATATTGACAGAGCCGATACGGTTATGGTCAACGAAGCCTGGGCCGCCGAGCGCGAAGCATTCTCCTACGCCAAGCCGGATTGGTGGCGTCGGTAGCTCCAGATAAACCAGATAGTAATCCCCAGGCCGATGATGACGGAAATGACGGAGGCTTCGGCCCCGAATTCTCCGCCGGTGAGCCAGTCCGGGCCCGAAACCGTTGAATTCAGAAGGGTGCCGCCGGCATCCGTTCCGGACACGGCGAAACCGAAAATGTTGCCCTGCACAAAGTTCCAGGACCAGTGGATGCCGATGGGGAAAAAGCACGTTTATACACTCAGCTTCACCCTCACGGAAACTTGTCGGCCCAAACCGTGAAACAGTTTCACCAGGGTAGAGAGCTGAATGTCGGCATGGCCTCTTTCAATTCTGGAAATGAAGCTTTTTTTCGTGCCAATTCTGTGGGCCAGTTGTTCTTGTGTGAGCCCGGCCCTACGCCGCTCCTCTTTCAACTGCTCTCCAATAATGAAGGCGTCACATTCCATTTCGAACTGTTCCCGTTCAGGAGAGCCCGCAACGCCAAAATCCTCCGTGATAAGGTCCTCAATAGGAGTTAGATTCTTTGTTTTGAGTTTATTGTCCATTGCTCTGTTCTCTTTTTTGTTCAAAATATTTGTTCATTAAGGCTTCTGCCTTATCTAATACCTCAACGGGCGTTTTCTGGGTTTTCTTTTGAAACCCGTTGAAAAGAATGACCAGATTTCCTTCATCAAAACAACAAAATACCCGATAGATATTACCCTCCTTCTCTATTCGTATTTCCCAAAGCCCTCTTCTTCCTCTTATTGATTTCAAATACTTCGCAGGAACCACCTCAACCTTCATTACTAAGGAAAGAACTTGGTATACTTTTTTTAAGGTTTCCCTGTCCAGTGTTTTTCTAAATTTCTTAAAGTGGTCTTCAAAAACAACAACCTTTCTCACAAACTCCTTTCCCATACGGCGCAAAGTTAACTAATTAGTAAACAAAATCCAAATGTTAATATTCCTGGAGGAAAAGCCTCCATACCTTTTATACCACAAGATGCGTACAATACCCAGCAGAAAGAGTGCTTCTTTTTTCCGGCGCCTAATACACTGGCTATGAGAGAAATATCCATCGGCGTCGTGGACCCGGCCCGCGCTCTGTATTAATTGTCAGAACATAATAGATAAGAAAAAAAGCTGCGGCGTATGGGTAAGAGACGATAATCGGCAAAAAATAGTAACTTTGTATTCCTATGGCAAAAATGGCGGAAGATACTCCCATGCTGAAGCATTACTTCGAGGTGAAGGCACAACACCCCGAGGCGCTGCTGCTGTACAGAGTGGGAGACTTTTACGAGATGTATTCCGATGACGCCATTACGGCCGTACGGGTGCTGGGCCTGGTTCAGACCAAGAAATCCAACGGGGACAAGGGCCCCGTGGCCATGGCCGGTTTCCCCCATCACGCCCTGGAGAATTACCTTACCAAACTGGTGCGGGCCGGTTACAAGGTGGCCGTGTGCGACCAGCTGGAAGACCCCAAGTTTGCAAAGAAGCTGGTCAAGCGCGGCGTAACGGAGATTGTGACCCCCGGCATTTCCTTCGGGGAAAACATGCTGGAAACCAAGGAGAACAACTTCCTCTGCGGTCTCACCCTGGAAAAGGACCTGTGCGGCGCCGCCTTCCTGGACGTCTCCACGGGCCAGTTCCAGGTGGCGCAGGGCTCCCTGGATTATATCGCCACGCTGGTGGGCTCCCTCAAGCCCAAGGAACTGGTGGTTCAAAGAGGCTATGAAAAAGGCCTCCGGGAGCGCCTGGGAGACATTTACACCACTTCTATTGACGAATGGGCCTTTGTGTACGACTCCGCCGTAGAACGCCTCAAACGGCAGTTGCAGGTAGAGAGCCTCAAGGGCTTTGCCATAGACCCCTTCCCGCTGGGGATCTGCAGCGCCGGCGCCTTGCTGGTGTATCTGGAGCAGACCCAGCACACCGGCCTCAAGAACATCTGTTCCATCGGCCGCATCGACGAGGCCAAGTTTGTCTGGATGGACAAGTTCACCCTCCGCAACCTGGAGGTTTTCCAGAGCGCCGCGGGGGCCGATGGCGTCTCCCTGGTGCAGACGCTGGACAAATGCTCCAGTCCCATGGGTGCCCGCCTGCTGCGCCAGTGGCTGGCCATGCCCATCATGGACCTGAAAGAGCTGAACGCCCGTTACGATATTGTCCAGTATTTCACGGAGCAGCCCGCTGTGCTGGAAGAAACCCAGATAGATTTGGGCAAGCTGGGAGACATGGACCGCATCCTGGGGCGCATCGCCACGGGTAAGGCCTATCCTCGCGAGGTTATGCAGCTGGGCCGCGGCCTGTCGCTCACCGGCCCCATCAAGACCCGCCTCTCCGGCTCATCGGCCCTCGAAAAACTTCTCAAGGGCCTCCGCAACTGCGAAAAGCTGCAGGCCGAGATTTTCCGCGTCATGGCCCCCGAACCCGCCATCCAGGTGGGCAAGGGCCCCGTCATCGGCCCCGGCGTGGACGCCGAACTGGACGAGCTGCGCAACCTCTCCGCCGGAGGCAAGGATTACCTCCTGCAAATGCAGCAGCGGGAGGCCGAAAGAACCGGCATCTCCTCGCTCAAAATTGCCTACAACAACGTTTTCGGCTATTATATCGAGGTCCGCAACACCTTCCGTGACAAGGTTCCGCCGGAGTGGATCCGCAAGCAGACGCTGGTCAACGCAGAGCGTTACATCACCGAAGAACTCAAGCAGTACGAAGAAAAGATCCTGACGGCCGAGGACCGCATCTACGCCATTGAATCGCGCCTTTACGGAGAACTCATCGCCCGCATCCAGCAGCAGATTCCGGATATCCAGACCAACAGCCGCATCCTTGCCAAGCTGGATGTGCTGGCCGGCTTTGCCGAGCAGGCCCGCGAACACCATTACTGCCGCCCGGACATGAACGAGGGCAAAGCGCTGGACATCCGCGAAGGCCGCCACCCGGTCATTGAGACCCTGATGCCCGCCGGAGAGGAATACGTCCCCAACAGCGTGTACCTGGATACGGAGAAGCAGCAGATCATCATCCTCACCGGTCCCAACATGGCCGGTAAGAGCGCCCTGCTGCGCCAGACGGCCCTCATCGTGCTTATGGCCCAGGCCGGCTCCTTCGTGCCTGCCTCCGAGGCGCACATCGGCTGGTTCGACAAGCTCTTCACCCGCGTGGGCGCCACGGACAACATCTCCCGCGGCGAGTCCACCTTCATGGTGGAAATGCTGGAGACGGCCATGATCCTCAATAATTTATCGGCCCGTTCCCTGGTGCTGCTGGACGAAATTGGCCGAGGCACGTCCACCTACGACGGCATGTCCATCGCCCGCGGCATCGTGGAATACATCCACGAATACGGCAAGGGCGCCAAGACGCTCTTCGCCACCCATTATCACGAGCTCAACGACCTGGAAGGCCTCTTCCCCCGGGTCAAAAACTACCATGTAACCGTGAAGGAAGTGGGCCGGGAAGTCATTTTCCTGCGCAAAATCAAAGAGGGCGGCACGGCCCACAGCTTCGGTATCCATGTGGCCCGTATGGCCGGCATGCCGCAGGCGGTGCTGGAAAGTGCCGAGCGCACGCTGAAAGCCCTGGAAAACAGCCAGAAACTGGATGCCATCGGCGCCCTTACGCCCGTGAAGCCGCACAATGTGAAAGAGGGTCGCATAGAGAAAGACGGCTCCCTGCAACTATCTATGTTCCAGCTGGATGACCCCCTGCTGGAAAGCCTCCGCGACCGCCTCAAGGCCGCAGACCTCAACAACATGACGCCCCTGCAGGCTTTTGACCTGCTTCGCGCCATGAAAGACGAGCTGGGAATCTAGAGGAAAAGATTGGTCAGGAAAATGACCACAATCCCCACCGGGGCCACATATCTCATCAGGAAATACACCGCGCCAAAGATGCGCACATTCCGCGTGCCTCCGTTGGTGAATTCGTCGCGGACATCGGCCTTTGACATCTTCCAGCCCACGAAAAGGGTGAAGATGAGGCCGCCCAGTGGCAGCAGCCAGTCGGAGCAGAGGTGATCCAGGAAGTCGAAGAAGCTCAGTCCCAGTACTTTAATTCCGGACAACGAGCCGAAGGAAAGGCTGCACAGAACGCCCACGACCCAGCAGAGGAAAGCCAGCAAGAGAGTGGCGCTGCGGCGTTTCATCCCCTTTTCGTCCGTTAGGAAAGCCACGCCCACTTCCAGCATGGAGATGGCCGATGTGAGCGCCGCCGCCAGGATGGCGGCAAAGAACACGGAAGAAATCAGCGTGCTCAACATAGGCATCCCTTCGCCCATCTTGTTGAAAATGTAGGGAAGCGTCTCGAAAACCAGGCCGGGACCCGCTCCGGGTTGAAGCCCTGCGGCAAACACGGCCGGCATCACGGCAAAGGCCGATATTACGGCAAACACCAGGTCGCTCACCGCCGTTCCCAGGCCGGAGACCATCAGATTCTCGTCTTTTTTGACGTAAGAAGAATAGGTAAGGATGGTTCCTACACCCAGTGACAGCGAGAAAAAGGCCTGGCCTACCGCCGCGGCATACGCCTGGGGGGTCAGGCGGGAGAAATCCGGTTTGAGCAGGTATTCCACGCCTTTCATGGAGCCGGGCAAAGTAAGGGAATACCCCACAATCACGAGAATGAGCACCAGAAGGGCCGGCATAGCCAGTTTGGAAAACAGTTCAATCCCGTTGGAAACGCCGGCCAGCACAATCCCCGCCACGATGAGCATAAAAGCCGTATGGGCGAAGATGGGCTGCCAGGGCGAAGAGATGAACCGGCCGAAGAAATCCGGAATCTTCTCGGCCGGAACTTCGGTGAAACTGAAGGAGAGCGACTTGAACAGGTATTCCACGCTCCATCCACCCACCACCGAATAATAGCTGAGGATGAGCAGCGGGGATACAATGGTAAGGAGGCCCGCCCAGCGCCACGCGGTGCCCGGAGCCAGTTTCTTCATGGCTCCGAAAGTGTCACAACGGGAACGTCGGCCTATAATGGACTCCGCGTAAAAGATGGGCAGGGCCAGCACCAGGCTTGCCATCATGTAGACCAGGATGAACGCGGCGCCACCGTATTCTCCCAGAACGAAGGGAAAACGCCAGATATTGCCCAGGCCCACAGCGCTGCCGGCCATGGCGGCAATGACTGCAAAGCGGCTGCCAAAGTTCTCTCTCTGCTTAATCATAGTACCGTAGACAGGATAAGCACCAGGATGCCGAAGGGCGCCACATACCGCAGCAGGAAGCGGACAATGGGGAACAGGTGGGCATTGCGGCGCAGGACACCGCCATTCGTGAGTTCACGGAAGAGCACGCTGCGCGGCATCACCCACGCGGCCAGAATGACCGAAATCAGGCTGCCAATGACCATGAAGACATTGGAAGCGGTACTGTCGGCAAAGTCAAACAGATTCATTCCCAGAATCTTCATTTGGGAAAGCGGGCCGAAGGAAAGGCTGCAAAGGGTGCCGAAAGCCCCGCAAATCACAAACAGCAGCAGGCTGGCCCAGCCCCGCTTCATTTCCTTCTCTTCCGTCAGATAAGCGACGCCGACCTCCAGCAGGGAGATGGAGGAGGTGAGGGCGGCGATGAAAATGGCCAGAAAGAACAGGATGGCCGCAACGGCGCTGAGGACAGGGGCATGCTGTGCCAGAGAGGAAAAGATATAGGGAAGGGTATCGAATATGAGGGTAGGGCCCGTTCCGGGCTCAATTCCGGCCGAGAATACGGCGGGGAGGATGGCGAATCCCGCCAGCAGGGCAAAGGCAAGGTCGCCTATGGCGGTACCTACGCCTGCAACCATCAGATTCTCGCTCTTTTTAACATACGAGGAATAGGTGATAATGATGCCGGTTCCCAGGGACAGAGAGAAAAAGGACTGCCCCAAGGCGTCAATGAAGGTATGGGCCGTCACCTTGGAGAAATCGGGTTTCAGCAGGTACTCCACACCCTTGAAAGCGCCGGGAAGCGTGAGGGAATAAACCACCAGGAACACAATGAGAACAAACAGGGTGGGGATGCTCCATTTGCAGAATCTTTCTATACCGGACTTGACCCCGAAAGCCACCACGGCCACCGTTGCGCCCAGAAATACCATGTGGAAAAGCACGGGAAGCCAAGGTCTGGCAATGAAGCGCTCAAAACCGCCGTCCAGTTGCTCCGGTGTGGCACGCACAAAATCCAGGTGACAGGCCTGCACCAGATAATCTACACTCCATCCGCCCACCACTGAGTAGTAGGAAACCAGCCAGAGCGGAGTAAACACCATCAGCAGGCCGAAGAGCTGACCGGCCCGGCCGGGGACGAGAAAACCTATCGCCGCCCGGCAGTTGGCCTGGCTGCTTCGGCCGATCACCGATTCGGCCAGAAAAATGGGCAGAGACAGCAACAGCGTGAAAACTATGTAGATAAGGATAAAGGCGGCTCCTCCGTTTTGGCCTACCAGGTAAGGGAAACGCCAGATATTGCCCAGGCCGATGGCGCTGCCGGCAAAAGCGGCGATAACGGCCATGCGACCGCCAAAGTTTTCGCGTTTGGTTCTCATAGACGACGTTTTTAGGGGGTTCCCAAATACACTACTGTTTGCAAAGATAATGATTTCTACGTATTTTTGCATATATGCAACAGTATCTGGACCTCCTAAGACATATCCGCGCCAACGGCGCCATGAAGGAAGACCGCACCGGAACCGGTACGCAGAGCGTATTCGGTTACCAGATGCGGTTTAACCTGGCCGATGGTTTCCCTCTCCTGACCACCAAGAAGGTGCACCTGAAATCCATCATTTACGAACTTCTTTGGTTCATTTCCGGAAATACCAACGTGCGTTATCTCCAGGAGCACGGAGTCACCATCTGGGACGAGTGGGCCGATGAAAACGGAGAACTGGGACCCGTCTACGGTCATCAGTGGCGCTCCTGGCCCGCCCCGGACGGCCGCTCCATCGACCAGTTGGGCCAGGTGGTGGACATGATTAAGAACAACCCCGATTCCCGCCGCATGCTCGTTTGCGCCTGGAACCCCGGAGAGGTGGACAAGATGGCCCTGCCGCCCTGCCATTGCCTTTTCCAGTTCTATGTGGCCGATGGCAAACTCTCCTGTCAGCTGTATCAGCGCAGCGCAGACGTCTTCCTCGGAGTTCCCTTTAATATTGCCTCCTACGCCCTCCTGACCATGATGATAGCCCAGGTCACGGGCCTGGAACCCGGCGAGTTCATTCACACCACCGGAGATACGCACATCTACCGCAACCATTTCGAGCAGGTGGCCCTGCAGCTTTCCCGCGAACCCCGGAAGCTTCCCACCATGCGCCTGAATCCGGAAGTCAAGTCCCTCTTCGACTTCCAATATGAAGATTTCACCCTGGAAGGCTACGATCCCTGGCCTGCCATCAAAGCACCCGTCGCTGTATAATGGAAAAATGTTTAATAGTCGCCGTTGCCGATAACTGGGGCATCGGCATCAAGAACCAGCTTCCGTGGCACATTGCGGAAGACCTCAAGTATTTCAAGGAAACCACCAAGGGTTTTCCCGTCATCATGGGCCGCACCACTTATTTCTCCCTGCCCTTCCGCCCGCTGAAAGGCAGAAAGAACATTGTGCTTAATCTGGGAGGGGAAGACATCCCGGAGGTGACATGCGTCTATTCCTTCGACGAGGCTTATCAAGAAGCCGAGGCAACCGGGGCCGAAAAGTGCTTCGTCATGGGCGGCGCCTCCGTATACCGGGCCGCCATGCCGGATATGGACAAGCTGTATATCACCCACGTCCACACCGTCCTTCAGGACGCCGATGTCTTTTTCCCGGAGATTGACCCTGAGATTTGGGAGCGTGAAAGCACATCCGAGACCCACGTGGACCCCGAGACCGGCTTTGCTTTTGAATTCGTCATTTACAAGAAGAAATAATGATTACCAAAGAACTCTGGGGCACTGCGCCCGACGGGAAGGAAATCTTCCTCTACACCCTTAAGAACGCCTCCGGCGCGTATGTCCAGCTTTGCAGCGTGGGCGCCGCCATTGTCTCCATCGTAGTACCGGACAAGGCCGGCAACCTGGCCGATGTCGTCATCGGCTACAAAAATGCCAAGGATTACTTTGCCGACGGTCCCTGCTCCGGAAAAGTACCCGGCCGCTATGCCAACCGCATTGCCAAGGGCAAATTCACCCTGGACGGCGTAGAGTACACGCTTCCCATCAACAACGGCCCCAACCACCTGCACGGCGGCCCCGAGGGCTTCCAGAACCAGGTTTGGGAAAGCCGGATTGACGGAGATTCCGTAGAATTCATGTATTTCTCGGAAGACGGTGAGGCCGGTTATCCCGGCAACCTGAAAGCCGTGGCCCATTACACCTGGGGCGAGGACAATTCCCTCAAGCTCATCCTCACGGCCGAGGCCGACAAGCCCACGGTGGTGAACCTCACCAACCACGTATACATCAACCTGGATGGTGAGAATTCCGGCTCCGTCCTCAACCACAAGCTGGAGCTCAACGCCTCCCAGTACCTCCCTACGGACGAAACGCTGATCCCGCTGGGAGAACCCGCAGATGTGGCCGGAACGCCCATGGACTTTGTGGAGGCCAAGCCCATCGGCCAGGATATCAAGGCCGATTTCCCTGCCCTCAAATACGGAAAGGGCTATGATAACTGCTATCTCATTGACGGTGCCATGCCCGGCCAGCTCTCGGAGGCTGCACAGCTGTGGGGCGCCACTTCCCGCCGGCACCTGACGGTTCTCACCACCCAGCCCGCAGTACAGATCTACACCGGAAACTGGCTCAAAGGCTGCCCTGTGGGCAAAACCGGCCGCGAGTACGAAGACTACGATGCCGTAGCCATCGAGTGCCAGCACTGCCCGGATGCACCCAACCAGCCTAAGTTCGCCTCCACGGTCCTTCGTCCCGGAGAGGTGATGGAAGAAGCCATTATCTGGGTATTCGATTAAAGACTGGGAAGAACAGCCAGAACTTGTTCCTGAGGAGCGTCCTTCATAAGGACGTTCTTTTTTTCGTCCAGCAAATAGAGCGAGGGAACGGCGCGGACGGCATACAGGCGGTCTGTGCGGATAACGTAGTCGGGATCATAGCCGTTGATCCACTCCCTGGGATAGGTGTCTTTTTTCGCTTTCCAAACGTCCAGGTCCTCGTCAATATATACGTCCACCACTTTGAGCCGGCCTTCGGCAATGAGGGCCGATATTTCCGGCGAGGAGGCCATCTGTTCCATAATATCCCGGCAGGCGCTGCAGTCGGGGTTGCCGAAGATGAGGAGGGTATAATCGGCCTTTACGCCGTAGAGCGTGCGGCGGCGGCCCGCGGTGTCCACGAAGGTGAAATCGGCCGCTGGCGTCCCCATCCGGTTAAGCTCACACACCTTGGTGTCCCAGGCGTACTGCCCGCGGTCTTCCGCGCTCACCAGATCGGACGCGGCCAGAAGTGACACGTAAGGAAGATAAAGGTCCTCGCAGCGCACGGGAGAGTTGGGGTCGTAAAAATAACGCGAAATAAGGGCCGATGTCCGGGCAAAGGTATTTCCCTCCGGATGGACCCTCTGGAAGGCCTCCAGGCGCCCGAAAGCGGCCTTCATGGCCTCCTGGCCGACGGGAATGGGAATCTGCTGGAGGATGGAGGCGAAAAGGCCCACCTGCTGCTCCAGTTTATCGGCGTTGACTCCGTTCACGGTGAGGGAATCGCAGAAATAGAGCTTTTCGGGCAGGGTGAACGGGTCCCAGAAATGCTGGGCCAGCCATTCGGCGCGCTGCTCGGGCTGGGTAATCATCATGGGAATTTCCGCCATGGGGAACTCCCGCGTGGCGGGAGCCTGGGGCGCCTGTTTTTTGGGCTGACCGCAAGAAAGCGCCAGAGCCAGCAACAATCCTATGCTTAAACGTCTTTTCATACTACGCAAATTTACGGTTTTTTCGCTATTTTTGCACCGATTATGAGAAAGTTCTTCCTGTCCCTGATAGCTTTGATGGCCATTTCCATCAGCGCAAGGGGCCAATTCTATACATGGGGTTCCGATCCGGGCTACCTGCGCTGGTATTCCGTGGAAAGTCCGTATTATCGCATAATCTATCCCGAGGGGGCCGACTCCCTGGCCCGCAGCTATGCCCGCCTGCTGGAGCAATTCCGCGTTCCCATAAGCCGGACCATCGACCACATTCCCCAAAGCGGGAGGTGGGGCAAGAAAATGCCCGTTGTGCTACATACACACCACATCACCACCAACGGTTCCGTGGGCTATGCCCCCGTCCGGATGGACTTTTTCACCACACCGGAGTCCTTTGGCTCGGATCCCGTTTCCTGGCCGGTCCAGTTGGCCGCCCATGAGCCCCGTCACCAGGCCCAGTTGGAGAAACTGGAAAGTGCCGGCCTGCCCAAAGCCGTCTCCTATGTGATTGGGCAGGGTGCCGCCCCACTGGCCTGGATGGTTTATCTGGCCAGCGTACGCGGAGAAGGCGACGCCGTAGCCGCCGAAACGGGCCTCGCCTATGGCACAAGGGCCCGCACGGCCGATTTCCTGGAATACATGCGGGTGGCCTTCGACCAGGGAGACTGGAGAGACATCACCCGCTGGAGCAAAGGCTCCTACCAGCATTTTGCCCCGGACCATTACAAATCCGGCTATATGCTCATGGCTGGCACCCGTTACCTGTATAAGCAGCCTTCCTTTACGGAGGAGGGCCTGGAGATTCAGGTGAAAAAACCCTGGCTGTTTGCGCCTTACAATTTCAGCAGGGTTATCAAAAGTTATTCGGGCAAAAAGGAAAATGACAGCTTCCAGGACGTGATGCGCGCCTTCAACGACGTCTGGCAGGCCGATGCCGCCGCCCGCGCCCCCTTCCTGAGCCTTCAGCAGATTACATCGGCCGAAAAGTTCCCCCTCAACTTCTCTTCTCCCCGCTGGGTGGACGGCACGCTGTACGCCTTGCGGGAAGGATACCTGCGGAACTGCGAACTGGTGAGCATCCGCGACGGCCAGGTCAAGGCCGAGCATCTGTTTTCGGCCTCTTCCTCCCACCTTTTCTATGACCCGGTGCGGGAGCGACTCTACTGGAGCGAATCTATTCCCGATATCCGCTGGAGCCTTTCCGGCTCCTCCTCCGTCCGCTATATGGACATGAAAACCCGCAAGATCCACGACCTGGTGCGGGGTAAGCGGTATTTCAATCCCCAACCTTCGGCCGATGGAAAGCGGCTGGCGGTAACGGAATATGCTACCACCGGAGAGACTTATCTGGTGGTATTATCGGCCGATGACGGGACTGTTCTTCATCGCCTGGAGGCGCCTACGGGTATTCAGCTTACGGAAAGCGCGTGGCAGGGAGACGACGTCTATTGCGCCGGCATTTCCATGGGCGGCTACGGGATTTACCGGGCCCTTCCTTCCTGGAAATGGGAGGATGTGCTGGCCCCCTCCCACCAGAAACTGGTCAACCTGGAAAGCGGCGATGGCTATCTGGAATGGGTGTCGGACCGCACCGGTGTGAACGAACTTTACCGCTATTCCCTGGCGGACGGGCGGCTGGTCCAACTCACCAACACCCGCTATGGCGCCACGGACTTCTGCCGGGCCGGCGACCAGCTCTACTGCATTTCCCAGACCCTGGACGGCAAACTGGTCTTTTCTACACCGGAAAGCGCCCTGAAGCCTCGGGAAGTGAGTTTTACGGAAGTTCATTCCTATCCTATTGAGGACGTCCTTACGGAGCAGGAGCGTGCGCTGGGCCCCGGGCCCGATTTTTCGCAGGAGGTTTCCTTGTCGGCCCCCAAGCGCTATTACAAATTGACCCATCCCCTGCAGCTTCATACCTGGATGCCCGCCTATGTGAATGCGGACGCCATTATGAACCGCTCCTTCGAGTTAACGTACGAAAACTTGTCTCCCGGTCTGACCGGCTTTTTCCAGAATACGCTGGGAACCCTTTCGGGGCAGGTGGGCTATGCCATTCACCCCAATCCGGACCAGGACAGGGGCTGGCGGAGCGCCTTCCACGCCAAGCTCACTTATTCCGGCCTGTATCCGGCCATTGAGGCACAGCTGGACCTGGGTGACCGCCGGGCCCGCCAATACACTTATACAGAGATAGTTACTCCGACCTACAAGAGCATTACCCATATCGCCACCTTGAGGGACGCTCCGCTCTTTAGCGGACACGTGAGGGCTTATGTCCCGCTGGCTACCCGGAAGGGAGGCTTGCTTTACGGCCTTATCCCGCAAATCAAATACTCCTTCTCCAACAATGTATATGGGCTGAATCCCGTCCAGTATTCCACCTCCGGAAAGGTTTTGGAGCTTCCTTCCATCTATTCCATTTCCGATATGGATCCGGATGCCCGTAATGTCTTTGCCCAGAGCCTTTCGGTATCGGCTCGCGGGTATGTGATGCTGCCCACCGCCAAGTCCATGATCTATCCGCGCTGCGGCCTGGGTCTGGAGGGCGGCTTGAGCTACCACCCTTGGAGTGCCTCCCACTTCCGCCCGGTGGTATTTGGTTATGCCTATGCCTATTTGCCCGGTTTCTGGCGCACGCAGGGCCTCAAACTCACAGGACTCATCCAGCGCCAGTTGGGTAACGCGCCGTTCGGAGACCTTAGCATCGCGGTGCTGCCCCGGGGCTTCAACTCGGCCACCAACTCTTATCTGGCCGCCTATTACCGCACCCAGTGGAGGGTCACGGCCGATTATGCCATCCCCCTTTATTTTGGAGACCTCAACCTCCCCTTCGCATATATCCGCAAATTCGTCCTTACGCCCCACGCAGACTTCCTGGGGCTGGGGAAAGACAACTTGTGGAGCGCCGGCGCCGATTTGGTGGCCGATGTGGGACAGCTTTTCTTCCTCTCCGCAGACATCGAGCTGGGCGTTTCTTTCTCCTGGCTGGGAGGCAATATCTACGAAAAAACAGAGCAACGGAAGCCGTACTCTGTTTCGTTAATTCTCAGTTTTGATATTTAACGGAAGAACTGGTCTATCCAGTCCTGGTTCACTTCGGCGAAGCCTTCGGCGGGCTTGACAGCGGGGTTGCGGGCCAGGATGCCGCGGGCGTCCTCGTAGACGTTGAATCCCACGTTGAGCACCTGCATCTGGCCGCCTAAGGGCAGCGCCAGCACCAGGTCGTTATCGGCCCCTTCCAGACGAAGGAATCGCAGGGGGGCTTCGGCGGCTTCGGGATTTTTAGTGGCCAGCTCGCGGCGGGTGACCCATTTGCACATCTCCAGGACCGTGTCTTCCAGGTTGGCGTCGCGGATGTTTACTTTCTCTATGAGGTCTCCCACCTCGCGGACTCTTCTGAGCGCATACCCGTCCAGCTCTTTTACGGCCTCTTCCACGGCT
>JAEEGL015015562.1_pt1 | contig 23540 bp, 27 predicted proteins | sample 9134231 | NCBI WGS metagenome assembly JAEEGL01 (sample SAMN16246548, study PRJNA631951) | gut metagenome | biome: gut microbiome; feature: rumen; material: fiber-attached | host: Bos | place: Iran: Karaj | collected 2018-10
GTCCGCTCGTTCTGGACATGCGGCGCCTACGAGCTTCACCAGAGCCCTGTGAACTACTTCGCGGACAGCAGCGTCGGGAACACCATGTACGGCATCGCGAACAGGAAGATTTCCGGCCGCCCGCTCACGATGACGGGCACGGGCTCCATGCTCATCACGTCCTGCACGATCGACGACGGGGCGCTCTCCACGAACTGGTACATCACGTTCCAGCAGATGAACATTTCGGACCGGTGGTTCGCGGACTCCAACTGGAACATCGGCATGAGCGTGTCGTTCCGCCAGTACGCGAACAGGGACAACAACTACCTCGACCTCTCCAACTTCCAGAACGCGAACGTCTACCTCCTCTTCGCCGCGGCCTGGGGGCTCTCGTCAATCGACCTCGGCAACAGGTCCGTGGGCACGGTCACGGCGGACATGCCGTTCACGGCCATCAGGAACGCTGTCATCGGCGAGGCGCACTTCGACAACTCCACCGTCCTCGACAACGTGCAGGTGGGTTCCCTCTACCTGGAACACAACTACCTCAACTTCACGACGAAGCGGTGCAGCCTGGGCCTCGCGGGCTGCAAGTGCGGGGTGTGGAACGACGACGGCTCGTCCATCGCGCTGGGCTGCGACATCGACACCTCCTACACGACCGTGAACTGGAGCAACAGCTCCGTCAGCATGTCCGGGCACCGCATCGGACGCGCCGCGGACGACTTCATGGCGCAGAAGCAGCTCGTGATGTGGCGCTGCGCGGTGACGGGCGGAACCATCGCGAATGTCGCCCCTGTGTTCCTCGACTGCAACATCGCGGACACCCTGGTGTATGTGCATCCGGTGTCGTGGTATGACGGATCCGTCATGAGCTGGAAGTTCAGCATGGAGTTCCGCAGCAACCGCTTCAACGGGGCGGCGGGCATCCGCATCGGTGCACACACGGGCATTACCGACCACATCACCGAGGTGTTCGAGTGCGTCGTCGACGGGCTTGCCATCTGCAACAATGTGTTCAACACGACCGTCCCGGGCATCACCTGCCCGTTCTGGTCCGGTCCGAACATGGCCAACCGCTTCATCGCCGGCATGACGACCTACGCCCGCATGGACCCGACCCAGCGGAACACCGAATACTTCCCGGTCCGCTACGAGTACAGGGACAACTTCGGCAACTGCCCTCGGGCATACGCCGGGCCGACGAACCCGGACCTCCCGGGCGCCCTCGCCATCGCCGCCCAGTGGTCCACCACGGGCACATCCTCGGGCCTCTACTTCGAGAACGGGCAGACGCCGTACAGCGTCTTCGTGCTCCCCGCGGTCCTCAACCCGGAGCGCTCGGAAATCCCGGACCCGACAGTGAGCAACAATGTGTACTCGGTGAGCTACTTCTCCGTCTGCACCCCGTACAGGGCCAAGGCGCTGTTCACCTCCAACCAGCAGGGCGGCGGTTGCGCGGACTTCCCGACATCGGGCTACCTCCCGGTGTGCGCATACGACAAGTCGTTCCCGAACGACATGTTCAACTGCCTGGTCGGGTCGTGGGGCGAGAGCGCACAGTTCTTCGGCCTGAACCCGATAGAGCCGGGATCGTAGGGGGCTGCCGCTGGGCCTATTTTCCGGGGTGAAGGAAGGTTTAGCGATGGCAACTACTTATCTCCGCCTCTTCCCGGCGACAAACCAGTTTGAACTCAAGAACGGGGCCCTCAACGTAGGGGGCCTCCTCCGGGTATACCTGAACGGGACCGACGACCTCGCAGACATCTACGACGAGAACGGAACCCAGCTGGCCCAGCCGGCCGTCCTGGACAACAACGGACGCGCCCTCGGCCTGTTCGTGGACGCGAAGAAGACATACCGTCTCGAGGTGAACGACCGGTACGACAGCCTCATCTACACAGTGACCAACATGGTCCCGAGCGGGGGCGGCGGGGGAAGTTCCCTCGGCTCCCAGTACGACCTCGTGTCCACGGACGGAAGCGTCTCAATCGACAGGTCCGTGGACGCGGGGAAGACCACGTTCGACCTCTCCGCGGACAAGGGTTCCCCGGAAGTCATCGTGACCGCGTCCGCCGAACGCACGACCGACGGCGCCTTCCGTTTCTCCGCACCCACTTCCCACTCCGGCACGAAGCTCACCGTGGACGACGGGACGGTAATAAGCGACAGACAGTTCATCCACTTCGAGGCGACAGTCCGTCTCGTCTGGAGCAGCCAGCAGAACGCCGAGGCCGACATCCAGTTCCGGTGCATGGACACCGTCGAGACCGTCCGCTTCGACCTCTCATTCCCGCATACCGAGTTCCTCGACGTGTCCGCCGACTACGAGGTGGCTAACGACGGAACTCCCATCCCGGTGACCGTTTCCGGCCTCCCGACGGGCCTCTCCGCCACGGTGGAGAACTTCTCCGTCCACGCAATCTCCAGGCGCTACGGCGAGGGCAGCGAATACCGCGCGGGCAACGGCATCATCATCCAGACCGGTGAAATTTCTGTTGACCCGACCGTCGTGCAGGAAAAGCTCGAAGCGGGCGCAAACATCTCCATCGTGGGGAACACAATCTCCGCCACAGCCGAACCGCAGCAGCCCGCCGACTGGGCGGCTACCGAGGGCGTTACCAGGATCTTGAACAAGCCGGACCTGGGCGTCTATGCTACCCGTTCCGAGGTCACTACGGGCCTCGCAGGCAAGCAGAACGTAATCCCGGACCTCTCCACTATCCGTTCCGGCGCAGCCGCCGGAGCTACGGCAGTGCAGCCTTCGGAAATGAATACTGCGCTCGCGGGCAAGCAGGACGTGATTTCGGATCTCTCGACAATCCGTTCGGGCGCGGCAAAGGGCGCCACTTCCGTGCAGCCTGCAGACCTCGCCCCTTACGCGGTCGCCTCCGACGTGGAAACGGCCCTTGCTGGGAAGCAGGATGTAATTCCTGATTTGACTACCATCCGTTCCGGTGCCTCCGCGGGCGCTACCGCGGTGCAGCCCGCGACGATGAACGCAGCCCTCGCAGGCAAGCAGGATGTCATCAACGACCTTGCTACAATCCGCTCGGGTGCTTCCGCAGGCGCTACGGCTGTACAGCCGGCCACAATGAACGCGGCGCTCGCAGGTAAGCAGAATGTAATTTCCGACCTCGCAGACATCCGTTCCGGCGCCTCCGCAGGCGCTACGGCAGTCCAGCCCGCAGACATGAACACGGCCCTTGCAGGGAAGCAGGACGTCATTTCCGACCTTTCTACAATCCGCAGCGGGGCTGCAGCCGGTGCCACGGCCGTCCAGCCGGCGGACATGAACACTGCACTCGCTGGCAAGGAAAATGCCTCCAACAAGTCGCAGACACTCGATCCGGCCTCCACGACGCAGTTCCCGTCAAGCGCGGCCACGGCATCGTTCGTCAACAGCTCCGTGGCTACCAACACGGCCACATTCCGCGGCAACTTCAAGCTCCCGGACCTGGGCCTTACATACCCGGCTACGGACGCGCAGATCGAGGCGGCACTCGACGCCTACACGTGGCCGGTTGACGTCATTCCGACGAACAACGACTACGTGTACGTGGAAATCCAGAACCCGCAGACTACGGGCATCGACGACGTCGTCAAGCGCTTCAAGTACGACGGAACTTACTGGCACTACGAATACACCCTCAACAACAGTTCCTTCACGGCAGCGGAGAAGGCGGCAATCGACTCCGGCATCGACAGCGCGAAGGTGGCCATCTACGACGCACACGTCGCGAACGGCGACATCCACGTGACCGCGGCAGAGAAGGCTACATGGAACGCGAAGCAGGACGCGATTTCGGATTTGTCCACTATCCGTTCGGGTGCGGCAGCGGGTGCTACGGCTGTGCAGCCCTCGGAAATGAACACGGCCCTTGCGGCCAAGCAGGACACGATTAGCGACCTGTCCACAATCCGTTCGGGTGCAGCTGCGGGTGCGACAGCAGTCCAGCCTGGTGACCTGTCTGCGGTTGCAACGACCGGCGCCTACAGTGACCTTTCAGGAACTCCGACAATCCCGACCGTCGACCAGACATACTCAGCGTCCTCTACGAACGCGCAGTCCGGCGTGGCCGTAGCCCAGGCAGTCGCAGGCGTGAACGCAGTCCCTGCATCCACTTCCAGCGACGCCGACAAGGTGCTTACCGTTGACGCCCAGGGCGTGCCCGGGTGGGCCAACGCGCAGGCGCCGATTTCCGCAGGTAGCGGCATTGACATCACGAACAACGTAGTGAGCGCGAAGGTGGACGGTTCCACAATCGGGACCAATGCCAACGGAGAACTCGAGTCCCTCGTGACCCAGACGAATGCGGACTGGGATGCGGTCTCGGGTGCGGCGGAAATTTTGAACAAGCCGGTTCCGAAGACATTGATGGCAGGCGCTGGTATCTCCATCACCGAGAACCAGAGCACAATCACCATCACAAACACGGCAACTCCTCCGACAGTGGACCAGACATACGACGGGACGAGTACACATCCGCAGAGCGGAACCGCAGTCGCCGACGCAATCGGGAACCTCCCAACGAATTTGTCTGCCGCACAGCTGCTTGCCTTAAACCAGGCGCTGGGTGTGGATGAGACTGTGCTGTGGGATGGCGCTCAATTAGCAGGCAATACTGTAACATTGAACGAGAGTGCAGGTAATTTTGAATATCTCGGTGTTTACGTGAGCATTGAAGGCACTGGACTAACGGCACCAATGTTCTACAAGTGTATGCAACGAAACACCGATCCGTACGGTACGGTGATCCGCGCAGGCGGGGACGTCTGCAAGTCAATTACATCACAGGAATACCAGCTGTATTCATGGGGTGGCGAAGTTTCCCTCAAGGGAACATCTTGTCAAATTGGAAACTTCTACCGGTTCCACTTCAACGGTGGCGGTCTTGTTGACAGCACGAACCTCGTCCGACTGCACCGTGTTGTCGGCATCCACCGCATCGCCTCGAACTAAGGAGCAGTAATGGAACCAGCAGGAATTATTTTGCCTTACGCAGGATCCACCGCACCGGAGGGCTACCTCATGTGCGACGGCTCCGCCGTTTCCCGCAGCACCTACGCGGCGCTCTTCGCCGCAATCGGAACGACCTACGGGGCAGGTGACGGATCGACGACTTTCAACCTCCCGGACTTGACAGGACGGGTGGTAATCGGCGTTTCTGGAACCCACGCGCTCGGCACCACGGGCGGGGAAGAGAGCCATGCACTTCTCGAAGCGGAACTTCCCGTTCACCACCACGAAGTACCGCAGCACGGCCACGGCAACGACATCGTCGCGACGACGCCGACGTTGACACACACGATCACCCAGCCGGCCTTCAACTATGCGAAGCCGGGAAGCTCTACAAAGATGTCTGCCGACCCGTACTCTGGAACGGCCAACTACAACAGTACGGCAAATACCGCGGCCACCAGGTCAACCAACGCGGCTGTCGGCAACCATGCCGCGGCCAACTGTACGAAGACCGGCGCGGTTTCCGACTGCCAGGCATTCGACACAACGTCGGCAGGCTCCGGCACGGCACATAACAACATGCAACCGTACATGGCCTTCAACTACATCATCTCGGTATAGGGGTCTTCATGGAAGTAGGGTCAATCATTCTGTTCAGCGGGACGACCGTACCGGAGAGGTTTCTGGCATGCGACGGGACGACATATTCTGTCTCCGCATATCCCGAACTGTTTGCCCTTCTCGGAAACCAATACGGGGGCGACGGCGTATCAACGTTTGCTGTTCCAGACATGTCAAACCGGTGTATCATCGGGACATCGCAAGCCCACGCGCTGGGTTCGAGCGGCGGTTCCGAGACAGTCACTCTCTCGGAAACCGAATGTGCCTCACATGACCATACTGTCCCGCAGCACGGCCACACAGACAACATCGCCTTCTCGACGCCCGAGATGGCGCACTCGGTTACACAGCCTGCGTTCAGCTACGCAAAGCTCAACAGGACTTCCACCAAGGCCGTATATGCCAGCGGTTCCGCAAGACTAAGCACCACGAGCAACGCAGCCATGTCCAGGGCGACCAATTTCGGCGTTTCCGACCACCCGGCGACCGCATGTACGATGTCGGGCGGCGTTACGGACTGCGCTGCCTTCGACACCGAGGCCGCGGGCCAGGGACAGGCACACAACAACATGATGCCATACCTCGCCCTCGCATACATCATCCAGGCCGAGCCGGACACGCCACCGGTGCCAAGCATGGCTCTCATCCACAACGGGACGGTCATCCCGGTAACCGCGGGCGGTGCTTACATCGCCGGGCGCAAATAACCAAGTTTTAAAGAGGAGGCACAAGATGCCAGGAGTAAATCGCGTTCTTTACAACCTCGACCAGCGCGGCGAAACTACGCCGGAAGAGCGGACGACCGCCCGCCGCAACATCGACGCAATCAGCGCCGACGAGGTGGCTGTCCTTTTTGACGACCACTACAAGGTCAAGCAGTCGCCAATCGACATGACGTTCGCTTCGAACGCCGTGCTCCGCCGTCTCTACCAAAATGCGAACGGCGAAATCGGGGCGGAGTGTAACTACATCTACAACGCTACCCAAGACACCGCGGGCCTCATGTCTCCCTATGACAAGGCGAAGCTCGACGGCATCGCTTACGGGGCGGAAGTGAACGTCCAGTCGGACTGGAACGTCACAGACGACACCCTAGACTCATTTATCCGCAATAAGCCTAATTTGTCTGTATTCGTCACCCACGACGAGCTTGGTGCACGTCTCGACACGAAGCAGGACAAGCTGACCCCGGGCCGCAACATCACCATCGAGAATAATGTCATCAGCGCGACGGCTGATCCGCAGGTCCAAGCGGACTGGGCGCAGACGGACAGCTCTGCGGTGGACTACATCAAGAACAAGCCACAGAACCTCGTCCAGGACGCGGACTATGTCCACACGGACAACAACTTTACCGACGCGGACAAGAACAAGCTCTTGGAAATTGAACCCGGTGCAGAAGTGAACGTCCAGGCCGACTGGGCACAGACCGACACTTCTGCCGACGACTACATCAAGAACAAGCCGGCAAACCTCGTCCAGGACCCGGACTACGTGCACACCGACAACAACTTCACCGACGGCGACAAGAGCAAGCTCGGCGGGATTGAAAGCGGTGCAGAGGTCAACGTGCAGTCCGACTGGAGCGAGGCCGACAGCACGCAGGACGACTACATCAAGAACAAGCCGGATCTCTCCGTCTATGCGTCGAAGACCGAAGTCGCCGCGGACCTCGCCGACAAGCAGGACAAGCTCACCGCCGGCAGCAACATCTCTATTGTAAACAACGTAATCAGCGCCACCGCCGAGCCGCAGGTCCAGGCCGACTGGGCGCAGACGGACAGCTCCGCCGTTGACTACATCAAGAACAAGCCGGCGAACCTCGTCCAGGACGCGGACTACCATCACACGGACAACAACTTCACGGACTCGGATAAGAACAAGCTCTCCGGGATCGAAAGCGGTGCCGAGGCGAACGTCCAGGCCGACTGGGCGGAAAGCGACAGCTCCAAGGACAGCTTCATCAAGAACAAGCCGTCCTCGAAGCCTCTCGTCGCGGGGACGAACATCTCCATCGTGGAGAGTGCATCCCAGGTGACGATTTCCGCATCGGCAGCCCCGCAGGAACAGGCGGACTGGAACGAAAGCGACAGCAGCGCTGTTGACTACATCAAGAACAAGCCGGACCTCTCCGTCTATGCGACGAAGACCGAGCTCACCACGGGTCTCGCAGGCAAGCAGAACACCCTCACGGCAGGAAGCAACATTTCCATCGTGGGCGACACCATCTCGGCGACAGCTGCCCCGCAGGAACAGGCGGACTGGAACGAAAGCGACAGCAGCGCTGTTGACTACATCAAGAACAAGCCCGACATCCCGCTCCTCAAGTGGGAGCAGACTACCCAGGGTGCAACCAACACGTACACCTCCGACCACCTCACCATCCACCAGGATACCCATGAGGTGCGCATGGAGAACGCGGCCCATACGGGCGATGTCGATCTCGGCTTCGTCGTTCCCCCGGTTTCTTCTGCACCGACCGAGAACATGGTGCTCAGCATGGCGAGCGGCAATACCGTACCGACATGGGGTCCGGCGCCGAGCGTACCGCAGATGAAGGACCTTGTCGCAGGCAACGGCATCAGCATCATCCCCGGAGCGAGCATCGTCACCATCGCATCGAACATCAATGCGGGTAACGGCATCACAGTGACGCCTGCGGCTGGCGGCAACACCGTCGCATGGGAATACACTGTCGGCCGTAACCTCCACGTAAATCAGAACAAGGCCATCCAGACAAACCTCCCGGGCGGCATCTTCAACGCCCCGACGGCAATGAACAACATTTTCGTCACCCTGCAGGGCGCGGACTTCGCCGGCGCATACCGGCTGGCCTGCCGCTACAAGACGGACGGTACATACGAGCTGGCGTTGTCATACACGGCGTCCGGCTCGTCCTCGACCATCACCTTCATCGGAACGGAGACGGTCATCGGTACCGACAACACCGTGACTACGCACGCCGCGGCCTACATCGGCGAAAGCGCATACTACACGCCGTCGCAGCGTTTCGGCGGCACGGCATCCACTCCGTTTAACCCGACGAGCCACAAGGCCATCATTTACGATGGCATTGCGCAAATCGGGCCGACGAGCGACTGCAAAATCGCAATATGGAACGACAATGGAACAGTAAAGGTTTCGTTTGTCGCAATCGAAGTTGGCAAGGTTGGGTCAACCATCTAAGGGAGGATTAAAATGGATGCACAGTTGACAGTAGCAATCGTCGCATGCCTTGGAGCCCTCACCACCCTCGCGGGGGCGGTGACGCTCTACGTGAAGCAGAAGACGGAGAACGAAAAGCGCAAGGCCCAAATCGCCGAAATCGTAGCGGACCGTGAACGGGTTCACAAGGAGCGTGATAAGGCCGAGCAGGAACTTCGCGACAACGTGCAGAAAGCAACCTGGGAAATCGACCGTCTTAAAAACGAGCTCGCCCTCACGAACACCAAGGTGGCCGAACAGGAAAAAATTTCGAATACACTCAACGTCGAGCTCGCAAAAATCTCGACCAAGATGGACGAGGTGATTTCCGGCCTCAAAGACCTAAAGGAGAAGAAGTAATGGGAGCAGAAATTTGCGTGTTTCAAAACTGTACGCCGGGCGTGGGTAACTACGCCCTCCGCCCTCCGCATTACTTCGGACCCGTCGGGGAGTGGACCATCCGCGTAAACATGCGTAATCACGGGGAGGCTCCCTCGGTAAAGTCCGGGGCGACCGTTACCCGTCTGTACGACGACATCGACATCTACGACATCACCTATGCGAACCCGGACTGGAGCGAGCTCATTCATACGACACCGTATATCACCGAGGTAATTTCGGCGAACACGACCGGCGTGACAAACATGGCCAAGCTCTTCTACCGGCAGATGTACCTGACCCACATCGCACCAATGGACACCTCTCTGGTGACGGACATGAACAACATGTTCTACGAATGCTATGCACTGCAAGAGCTTCCACTTCTGGACATGGGGAACGTGAGCGTGCTAGACTACTTCATGTACATGTGCAGAGGCATCCAGCAGCTTCCTGCCCTGGATCTTTCGCATGTCGTCAATCCGGGGGCGGCCTTCTATGGATGTTCCTCGTTGACTTCGCTGCCGCAGTTCAATCTTTCTTCCTGTGAAACTTTATGGTACATGTTCACGAACTGCACGTCGTTGACATCCATCCCTGCGTTCACACTACCGAGTACGTTATCTGAGTGCACGTCGATGTTTGAAGGATGCAGAGCAGTGGAGAGCGGTGCATTGGCCCTCTACAACAGGCTTAGCCCGTTCCGTCCACACTACTACGCCCGCACATTCCGCAACTGTGGTTCCAATACGACAACCGGCGCAGCTGAACTAGCACAGATCCCGTCTTCATGGAAGTAAGGAGAAAATATGATTTCTTTCGGCAACACCATTCTTACCGCGGGTTCGGGCGCCTGGCTCAAAACCACACCGAACCCCAACCCGCTGAACCTCCCGCCGTTCACCATTCGCGTGCAGTATGCACCAGGGAAGACGCCGGCCATCCCGGTAAGCCACGGGGCAACCGTGACGCAGGTTTCCGCGGATCCGAATATCTGGGACGTCACTCAGGAACACGACGAAAACTTCTTCCCGTACTGGGGATGGCTGTTTGCAGATGATCTCGACCTCGTTGCCGTCCTAGGGGCGAACTCGTCCGGCATCACGAATATGCACCACCTTTTCCACGCCTGTGAGAACTTGCGAAGTGTTGAGTTTTTTGACACATCGCTGTGCACCGACATGGATAATATGTTCTCAGGCAACCTCTCCCTGCGTGAAATCCCGCGGTTTGACACGCACAATGTTGTAACCATGTGGGACATGTTCAACGGGGCAACCTCCTTTGAACACTGCCCCGACCTGGACACCTCCCGCGTCACGGAAATGAATGGCATGTTCGCGTACACGGCAATCCAGGAGGCGCCCGCGCTCGACACATCCTCGGCGGAGGAGATGATCGACATGTTCCACGGGTGCAGCTCCCTTGTGAACGCCCCGCTCTACTCTACGGCATCCTGCATCAACATGGCAGGCATGTTCGCAGGGTGCAGCTCCCTTAAGAACGTCCCGCTCTACTCTACGGCATCCTGCACCGACATGTCGTCAATGTTCAACGGGTGCAGCTCCCTTGAGCACGTCCCGCTCTTCTCTACGGCATCCTGCACCGACATGTCGTCAATGTTCTACGGGTGCAGTTCCCTTAAGCACATCCCGCTCTTCTCTACGGCATCCTGCACCGACATGGAAAACATGTTCGCATTATGTTGGAATGTGGAAGGGGGAGCCTTCGCGCTCTACACCCAGGCGTCTTCACAGGCCGTCCCACCGGCATCCCACGATGGTGCCTTCTTCCAGTGCGGCGAGGACACGGTCTCGGGTGCGGCGGAGCTTGCCCGTATCCCTTCCGATTGGAAGTAAGGGTAAGGCGAAATATGATTACGATATGCTGGCTTGCGGCCTACCTATTCGCGGGTTACTGCCTCTTCGACCCCCAGGACTGGGGCGGCCGTAATAAGTAATCGCCCACCCGCGAGCGCGGGAAGGGTTCCCGGGGGCGTCCGAACGGGCGCCCCTCGTCATAACCTAGTTTAATCGCATGGCAGTGCGCTGGAAATATGACATAAGTAAGACCGACACCGACAACCGCTGGGACGCGTTCCTGACGGCCTTGAACAGCTTTACCGCCGACCACGGCCACAAGTACAAGAACTTCCCGGGGATGAACTCGGACGAGGTCTATAACGAGCTCGTGGTGTTGTCGTTCCCGAACTTCAACGAGTGGATCGACAGCGGCAGGTGGGAGGCCGAGAAGATTGAACGGGGGATACCGAACCTCACCTGGGCCAACCTCGGCTTCAAGTGTGTCCTGATGTCCTGGGGAAACTTGTGCTACCGGTTCCAGAAGGCCATGGACATCAAGAAGCGGACGGACTCTATGGAAAAGCCGGTACCGGGCACCATGAAACATATCACCGTCGGCGACACGATCAAGGCCGGGACAGCCGCATTTTACTGCTCCATCAAGGAAAACGAACGGTCCCATGACTATGACGATCTATGGGACTATTTAGAGAGCTGCGAGGAGACCGGGCTGCCGGTAAACCGCATAAGGTTCGGCGAAATCGTAATCGGCCTTGACGCCCACCTTCCGTCGCCTTCCGACTTCGGCGACTACGCTGACCTCTTGAAGATGGCGCTGGCCGCCAAGTTCTGGGTTCATAATTCCCCGGAAACGAGGGACTGGAAACAGAAATACCGGCAGATGCTCATGAGCCCGCCGGCATTGATAAGGTTTATGTCTTACGATGGAAACCAAAAAAGGCACCTCACCACCGAATACCTGCAGCAGAGGGCATCCGAAGTGGCCTCCGAGACGGCCATTCCTAAATACGCCCCGGCTAGGCCGGAATGGCAAAGCGTAGGTTAGGCGTTTCTGCTGACACTCACGAAGTTCTCCATCGGGTCGTGGTATTCCTCGAAGAAGGCCGAGGCGTCGTCGAAGTCGAAGAGGTCCCAGTCCCTCCCTTCCATCACGATGGACGCCATCATGTCCGCGTAGGGGCCGAGGACGCTTTCGAAGAGGTCGTTCGCCAGGTTCCCCGCCGGCACCTTGACAGTTGACATCGCCCACTTGCCCTGGTACTTGTAGCTGAAGCTGGCCGTAAACGCCTGGGTGAAGTCGATCCGGGCCTTGCCGACGGCCTCGCTGTAATGGGCCAGGATCCACTGTTTCAACATCTCGTGGCGGGCCTTCTTCGCCCCTCCCGGCATGAGGAGGTCCGAAATTTTCGCATTGATCGCGGCGATGTCTGAACGGACGCACTTGCGGAACACGTCCCAGATCTCTTCGTTGGAGCGCAGCTCCGACACTTCCAGGAGGAGGAAGCAGACGAGCATGGCGATGCCGGTGTAGCCGAAGGCTGCCGTCGGCATGTTGATGCCCTGGAGGAAGTTAATCAACGCGCACAGGATTGAGCATCCGAGGCAGGATCCGCCTGCGATGGCGAGGATTGTCTTCAATGTCTTCATGGGCGTTCCTCCTTGAACCAGACCTCGCAGCCGTAGCCGAGGCGGTCCTGGAGCTTCTTCGCGACATCGACGTCGAGTTCTCCCATGAAGGTGCCGGCGGGCGTCTTCACCTCGACTTCGGCCTTCTCTGCCTTCTTCATGCCGAGCTCCTCGAGGGTGCGGGCGATTTCCGCGGCACGCTGTTCCTCGCACATATTGTAGAACTCCTGGCACTCCTCGGATTCCTCGGAACCGACGAAGAAGGAAGGAGTATCCTCCTCGTACTGGGAGATTGCGGCGACGGCGACGATTGTCTGGCCTTCCTCCGGCTCGATCTCGAACCACTTATTCACGCGGACGGCGAGGCCGGTGAGGACGGTTTCCTGAACGCGGCGGACTACCGAGCGGTGCCAGCCGATTTTCTCGCCGTTGTACGCGATGAGGCGCATGATGGACGACCGGAGGATGGTGCCGACTTCTTCCTTGCTGGTCGGGCGCGTCTTCTTCCAGAAGAGACGGCCCGTGGTGACTGTGCAGGGGATGATTGCCTTGACGTAGAACATTAGTTGTTCTCCTTTACCATCTTGTCCAGCGCCCGCTGGATTTCCGGCGGGAGCTTGATGCCATCAATGCAGCGCTCAAAGAAGCCGCAGAGGCCGCCCTGGCTTGCCTTGATGTAGGCGATTTTAGAGGCGAGGTCGTTGCGAACTCTTACGCAAATCTTACGGTTTCGTTCCGGTTTCATTACATTTTGCTTACTCATTTGTATCTCCTTGTGTAAAAAGCGAATTGAGGGCGGCCCGCTCTTCCTTGGTTGGCGGGTTCTGTCTTGGTGTCTGGAGCTTCTCGTCCTCCTTCGGGGGGAGGAGGGAGTTCGTGGCGCGGAGCGACCGCTCGATGCGGTTGAGACGCTTGTCGGTGTTTGCCATGTGGAGCAAGTCGTTTTGCCTAGAATACTCCAAAAACGCCACCCGGGAAGTCAGTTCACCGATCTGCCGTTCGTGCTTTTCAAAGATTTCCTCAGCCATTGTCGCCTCCGTTGACCATGGAAGGGAACGCAGGGAGCACCTGCGTCATAGCACCGGCATCAGGGTGCGCTTCAAGATACTTCTTGTACTCCTTGCTGTCCTTGTGCACATGCTTGGTGCGGTTGTTCGGGAGCAGGATGTCCGCGATCTGGTCGTTCGGATAGAACGATTGCTTCCCGTCAAACCAGGCCCTGGTATGCGTCTGGACATAGCGGCGCCGGGCTTCCTTCCCGGAGAGCAGACCCTTCTCGCGGATGGTGTCGGCAATCTTGTCGGCCCGGGGCTTGACGATTTCTTCCTTGAACTCGGGGACCGTCATGATTTCGGACTGGTTGAGGCCGTTTTCGTCGGTGGTGTTTATGCCCGTAAGCCTGCGGATGCGGTCCTGCACTTCAAGCCGGATGGTGTCGCTGTCGTCGCCTTCGGAGATACGCCACTTGGACGCTTCGAGGACGAGGGCGGTGAGGTATTGGAGTTCTTCTTGGTTTGTCATTTGATTCCCCTTAGAATTTTTTCATTGACGATGCGCTCGTGTTCGCGCACCTTGCGCTTGATGAAACCGTAGAGAGCTTGCACGGCAGTCGATACGGCAAAGCCGAGGCCTGCCCAGAAAAGGGTTTCCTCGGTTGTCATGCGCTCCTCCGTCTAGCTTCGTTCCGTTTCGCGTCGTTCATGAGCTCCATCTTCGTCCCGAGTTCGGACGCGAGCTTGACAAGGCGGTCCTTGGTCGGCTTGGGGTCGGTTCCGGGGAAGTATGCGAGGGCATTGCGGAAGGCCTTTGATGCGATTGGCACTCGGCTCCATTTTTTTGAAGTCTTGATCCACGCGGTCTTATCCATCGGGTACCAGTGGGAATGACCATCGTCGCCGATTGCACGGACGAAGCCCCTGTCGTGCATCTTATTTCTGTATTTGATCTGGGCCGCCCAGGGCTTCGCTGCTTGGCTTTTCAGTTCGTCGGCGTTGCGGGGATCGGCCAGGTCCTTTGGAATATGAACTTGCAAGGCGCTCCCTGGTGCCGGTTCCTTAACCGGAACAGGATCCTCGGCGAGGATCTTCGGGCCGTCGTGGCGGGCCTTTTCCGCGAGCTTCCGGTTAAGGTTAAAGAGGTTCACATTGTTGTCCTGTTCGGACTTTAACATCATGGTGTAGAACTTCGCCTCTGACTTCCAATTAAGCCACTTCCAGAAGCAGAAGACCGCGAAGACGGCAACGATGATAAGGATGATTGTGTCGGTTGTTGGGATGTGCATTTTGGTTTCTCCTTGATAGTTAAAATCCGAGGCGGTCGCCGGCCAACTCACGCACTTACCCAAGCCGGCGCCCGCCATGTTTCAGGAAATCCTGGACCGTCCGGGGCGTGACGAGGAAGAAAAACAGACGAAGGTGCCCCGGACGGCCGTAGTTGTTAGTTCACCTTGCTACCGGCCTTGACGAGTTTCGGTTCCGGTTTCTTTTCGGCGGGTGGTTCCCCGTATTCATCGACCATGGCGTCGTAGTAGGTCTGTTCGAAGCACATCTCGATGGCGCGTTCGAGGGATACATCGCCCGATGCCCATTCGTTCATCGGTTCCGGGTTGAAGCCGTGGGTCGGGAGGATGAGCGCTTCCTCGGGGGAGAACGGGCATCCGAACTTGCCGGTCACCTCGTTATACGCTTCTTCGAGTTCGTCCATGAGGTAGTCTTCCAGGGTAAGGATTTCCCTGACATGCAGAGTGACTCCCATGAGGCTCTCTTCCCCGTAGTCGGGGAGTTCCTTGCCGAGGTCCTTGCACTTCTCGGCGATTGTCCTGGTTATGCGGGCGGTATGGATTGCGGTAAACTTCAGCGTAACGATATTTGCCATGTCTGTATGTCCTTTTTATTGTTGTTTATAAATTTTGATTGCAGCCTCGTGCCGTCATGACTGAAATATAGCAAAAAGTGGACCCAAGTCGTGCATACAAAAGCACTCGTAACGAAAGATTTACAATTTAGTGCGGACCCAGTCCTTGAACTGCATCGTGTGGCGCGGGTGGCACCCGAACCTTTCCACGAGTTCCTGCTGGGGCATGGAGGCGACGGAAGGGTCCTGTGCGTAGGCATCGACCAGGGCCATGAGCTTCGGATTTGCGTCTTCCCGGTATCTGTATTCACGGATGAAATTCCCGTCGGGTTCCACGAACTGGGCGAGGTCTTCCTGCTTAACGACATACCTTTCCCACGGCTCGTCGAAGAGCGTTGTCCATGCCTCAATGCCTATATTTCTGCGGACCGTTCGGATGTAATCCTCGCCATCCTTTGTCTGGCCGCCAACCATCCGGTCGTGGATGGTCCGTTCCGCTTCCTCCTTGAGACTGCCGAGGTCAACACCCTTCACACAGCGGACTACATTGCTCGCGTTGACTATTACGCCACGCGCGATGGCGAGTATGTAATTCCTGGCGTCGTAGTCCGTCGTGAACCTGGTGCAGCGGGCGAAGAAATAACCATAGCCATGAAACCCGAGCATGCTGAGTTCGGAACATGTCTTTTTCATGTTATGGAGGTAGATTTGCATCGCAACCCCTAGAAAGGCAAGTCAGGGCTCGAATAACAGAATGGAATGTTATAGTCCCGCAAAATCCGTTCCAGTTCCTTAGTACGGTCCCTGTAAACGGCGACCTTCTGTTCGAGCAACACGATCCGTTTCATGAGACGGCGGTCATTTTCCGTGCTGACCCCGGTCGTCTTGAAAGAGACTAGCTTGCAATACGGGGTGCCCGTCTTCGAATCCGATACATGGAGCGTAATGCCGACGGTGCTGTTCAGGACCGGGGAAAGCATGTCCACCGTCCATCTCTTTATCTCGAAGAAATCGACGGCATCACCCTTCCCGGCAGCTTCCAGCGCATCAATCAGGATGGCATGGCCGGGAGAACCGCCGTAAATAGTGGTATCAACATTGAGCGTGGTGTCTTCGCCGATCTTGACGGAAACGGTAACGCGGAACGACGGTGGGTATGAGGTAGTCGTGAATACCTTCGTTATCACGCCCTCGACTTCCTTCTCTATCAGTTCCGGTGGAATCTTTCTCGTGACCTTCATTGTCGCCTCAAACAAGAAGGAACTCCCGGAAGCACCCCTAAAATGACGGACAGGGTGCCGCCGGAAGTTCCGAAAAATTCTATGTTCTGCATGGCCGTCATTCCAATGCACAAACCTTGTTTAGAAGGTCATGACTGAAATATTGGGAAAACGGGCGCCTGCATGAGCACATTTTGCCATGTTTTCGTGTAAAAAGATTTTTACAATGTTGTTCCTCCCCCAAAAATAATCCACTTTTTTGACTACCCTCTGACCACCTTTTTTCCATGGTTTGAGGTGGCGAAATTTCGCTAAAAACGGCATAATCCACTTTTTTGCTGACCTTATTAGGCTATAACCACATAAGAAGTACCGACTGGACCTACGGGCGGTAGCTCCGACCAACACCGAAAAAACCGGACTCCTTCACCGGAAGAAAACTCGACTACATGGATCTACGGTGTCTACCTGTACCTACGGGACCTACTTGTCACCAGGAGTTATAGGGCGAAAATTTTCCGGGTGCCAGGGATGCCGCGGACGACGACGCCCGCGCGAAAAATTTGCGGAGAGTTTGGATTTCTCGAAAGAAATTTCTAAACTTTAGATGCCTGGAATGGCCGGACGACTGACATACGGAAGAAAACTCGTGACGACTTGTGGCCAGTGAGCCTTACATCGAGGGAAAACGCAGAGCGGAACACTGATGTGTGCCCGTGGTTTTTTATTCCCCAAAGACCTTCTCCCTCACCTCCTCCACGGAACGGGTATGCTGGTAGTATTCGAGGCCAACCTGTGGGCTATGCCCCAATACCTGGCAGACTGACTTGATGTCACCACAGCGCTTGAACAGCAACATGCTCACAGAATGGCGGAAGGTATGCAGTCCTCCTTCCAGTCCGAGTTCATCCAGTGCACGCCTGAGAACACGGTATCTTCTGGACTGGGATGGGGAGACCAAGGGGAACATCTTCTCCTCGGGGTTTCCCCTTCTCACTTCCAACTGGGCCCACAGGTCATAGGGTATGGGCACCGTCCGCTCCTTCCTGCTCTTCGTGTGCTCCGCCACAAACGTGAGGCACCCGTCGTGGAGGTCCTTCCACCTCAGCATGTATGTCTCCCCCTGCCTGGATCCGATTGTGGCCATGACGCGGAAGTAGTCCTTGTATTCAATCGTCCTCGCAGCGGAGTCGGACCGGACATGGAGGATAATGTTGTCCATGTCTTCGTCCGTCCACCAGGCCCTGTCCTTCTGCTCGTACTTTATGTGCGGCAACGCCTCGACCAGGTCCGTCCGCTTGCAGAAAAGGAACAGCGACTTCAACGCGTTGCAGATGAACCTCCTCGTGTTGGGGGCCACCTTCTTCAACATGACCATCTCCTTCACCTGCTGGGCGTTCATGTTCGCCACGTCCTTGCCGCGGAGCATCGGCGAGACTGCGCGGAGGTAGTTCGAGATGGTGCTCTCGCGGAGGGCCATCAGGCGCATTTCGCGTTCCCAGTGTTCCAATATACCTCCCGGAGCGGAAACCGGCTTGGAGGTCCCTTTCTGTGCAAATGCGGGGGTGTCCACGGTAACGAGTTTCGCCATTAGTTCAGGTGGCACTTCCTTCCCTTCGGCTTCGAGGTCGCAGATTTCCTCGTAGGTGCGGGTGGTCTTCCTCAGCCAGAGTTCGGCCTCGTCCCGGTTCCTCCCGATGGGGACCAGCTTCTCCCGGCCACCCTGCCTTATTCTGCCATAAATCTTCGGTATCTTGACCGTGCGCTTGTTCTTCTCGACAAGCGAGTATTTTATTCTATCCATCGTCGTATCTCCGTTTTGGTGCCCTTATTGCGGGCGTTCCATGTTTTTAGCACACGGACTAGCACAAAAAATAGCACAAAACGGTGCGCAAAAGTTGGTTTTTGAACGCAAAGAACCTATTTTTTAGACTCGAGAGCGGTAGACTGCCTCCCCCTGAAGGCAGTCTATCGCGACAGTAACTGATTTTCGCGACGGACTAGCACAATGATTGGACCAACGGTTTGCACTGCACTCAACGGAAAGATAGCACTTAAACACCCGGAACTGGGCGTCCTCGTCCGGGAAGATGGAATGGTTTTCACGAAAAACTCCCGTGGGTGGATTCGTGGCACGACCGTGAACAAGAAGGGGTATTTCGCGGTTTCTGTGTCCGGGTCTAAACTGGTTCATCGTCTCGTTGCCGAATGTTTTGTCCCGAAAGTGGAAGGCAAGCCTTGGGTCGATCATATCAACCGTGACCGGACCGACAACCGTCCGGCAAATCTCCGCTGGGTTTCCCCGAAGGAAAGCAACGACAACCGGTGTGTGGTCGACCATGCCGTGGAGGCTTACGGAGCACGCCCTTGCGAGGATATGCGCACGTACAGGCACAACTATTCAAGGAAGCACCCGGAATATACCAATAAGCAGAACGAGACCAGAACGCGACGCGATCGATGGATAGCCGCACATCGACACCTTGCCCGAACATACAGCAATGGGGTAATGGCAATACCGATCCGTTTCGGTAATGTCCCGGGTAATGGGAAACGCTGGGTTCCCGTTCGGCTTGCATCCCGTCTCGTCGAGCTTCCGTGCGAAGAACGCGTCTATGAGGACTGGATGAGCCCTCTCGCCGGCAATTACGCGCCGGGTGACCCATCTAATCCGCCAAGGCGCAAAACGGGCCCAGAAGGCCTTCAAAACGCAAAGGAGGGGGCATGCTGATTATCCGAGATACGGTGACGAAGGACGGCGTCCTCGGAAAGCTCCTCGTCGACGGGGTGGTCGTATGCGACACCCTGGAAAACAGGAAGACGCTTATCCCGGCGGGCGAATACCACCTCGAAGTCTCCCAGTCCCCCAAGTTCAAGCGCGATCTCGCCCTCGTTTACAGCAAGGATGTCCCTCCGAAGAGGGGGATCCGCATCCACGCCGGAAATTTCCCATCCAGTTCAAGCGGGTGCATCCTCGTTGGTTTCGGCAGGATAAACGACAGCATAGCCCACTCGAAGGCAGCCGAAGCGGCGGTCACTGCACTTGCGCGGACGGACACTAGACTCCTTATAACCGGGAACGGGATGGTCTGGGGGTGACATGTATCGAAAGTCTGGAATACGCAAGATGAAGCATAAGAACCGGGCGCAGTCCGACAAGACGAAGTTCCGGCGCTCGTCGAGGTGGCTCCGTTTCCGCAAGTCGATGAAGGCGGAGCAGAAGTTCGACCCGGTGACGGGGAGCAGGCTCGGGCCCACATGCAATGTGCATCACCTTGATTTGCGGGAAGAGAATTACACGAATATCGACAGCAGAGAACGGTTTGTGTGCCTCAATACGCAAACGCATGAGGTTGTGCATTTCTTGCATCAAGCTCATTGCGGGTGGCGAAAAGCTGTTCTTGAACTTATAAAAATATTGCGAAATATGGACAGGTTCTCAAAAGATTGACCAGCCTAAACTCTATTACTGGGAACAGGATGATATGACCGAGGAACATGCCAAGAACCTCTACCGAGCTTTCCAGACGCAGGGCTTCAAGGGCGTCTGTAACACATGCCACTGTGTCCGCACCTGCGTCGCGCACATCGCCGACCTCACCAACGAGTGCTTCAACTGCTGCGTGAAGAGGCTCGCCCGGGAAGAGGAAGAGAAGGAACGGAAAGAGGAGCACAGGCAGAAGTGCGAGATGTTCCTCAAGGATTTTGAAAAACTATAAACTGTTGAGAAGGAGGTGCACAAATGGCTACCAAGAAGAAGCAAGATGTTCCCGAATACACCAATGGGGGTACGGGGGGCCGTAAGGGCGGTGAAAGACGTCTGCCTGGCCCGGAGGTGGTCCAGGAGGACGGTAAGCTGCCCGAAGTGAAGATCGAGGCACGCCCGCTTACCGACGAAGAGGCGAAGGAACTGGAAAAGGCGATTGCCGACTCCCCGGTGGTGCTTAAGGGAGGACTGGAAGCCGAGTTCGAGAGGGAATACGGCTGGATTGCCCCGAACAACGTCGCCGGTCTCTACAAGGCGATGCTCAAGGAACTTTTCTTCATCAGGAAGGGAATTGAAAATGGCAAGTGATGCAGTCGATACAGTTGTGCCACAAAACCCTCCTAGCGCCGGACAAAGGCCAAAACGCAAGCAGGGAGGCCCTGGTGTCCCCTTCACTTCCGAGACCGCGAAGAAGGCACAGCTTTCCGCAGCGAAGGCCAAGAAGCTCCGCAGGCAGGTCCGTGCGCAGATGCTCAACACGCTCGTCACGAAGTCCGACCTGGGCGAGGAACTCGTAACCGCCGTCCATGCCCGCGACATGAACCACATGAACGTCCTCAAGACGGCAATCGAGCTCGTCGGCCTGTCGTTCAACCAGTCGAGCGAGAGCGTCCAGAACGTCAAGCTGGATGCCAAGACAGACAGCACCGTGAAGACCAAGATCGTCCTCGAAGACATGACCGAGGCCGACTGGGAGGATTAACCTGAGCAAGGTCCGTGAACAACACGTAAAGCTGCTTCCCTACCAGCGGAAGTTCTACCACTCGAAGAACCCGTTCACCTTCGCGGTGATGGGCCGCGGCAGTGGCAAGACCTATACTTTGTCTGTAATAGGCCTGCTCAAGCTGTTGCAGGGCGAGAACATCATCATGTGTGCCCAGCGCTACGACAGCCTCCGCGACGTGCTGATGAAGCAGATCCGCCTCCGGGTGAAGGAGTGGGGTCTCGAGGACACGGTGAAGTTCTCGAAGAACCCTATACGCGCGACCTACGGCGACTACACGATTTTTGGATCATCGTATGAGTGTTTGGATGGGGCGAGAGGGCTTGATGATATAAATACAATTTTGCTCGACGAGGTCGCATTGGCGCCTTTGGACGTCCTGGACATCCTCGGGCCCTGCTTAAGAGGCCCCCATGCTACCGACCCGAGCGTCAAGGGTGCGACGACACCGCGAGCTGACAGCCTGTGGAACCACCGCTTCCTGCACCTCGTCGACGGTTCCCGCGACTGGAAAATCATCAAGGCCCGCACCTACGACAACCGGAAGCTCACCAGGCGCCAGCTCCAGATTATCGAGGCCGCCATCCAGACCCCGGAAATGCGGAAGCAGGAACTGGAAGCGGAAATCATGCTCAACTCGGACAACCACTGCCTCATCCATATCGAGGAGTTCCCGTCCATGTATAACCCTTCCGGGGACACCAGGGTCATCGCGGGTCTCGACATGTCCAAGGGTGGCGAACGGGACGCGTGCGGATGGTTCGTGCGGAGGGGCAACGAGATTCTCGACCTCAAGGAGTTCCGCGGGATGGACCACGACCAGGTGGCGCAGTATGTCATCAAGTTCAACTCGCACACGAAAATCGACGAGCTGAACATCGACTCCGCGTTCTCCGAGCATGTGTATTCCGTGCTGAAGTTCCATTGCCCGTGCAACCAGGTGCCGTTCTCTTCCAGGGCCCCGGAAGGCCAGGAAATCGAGTATGCGAACATGCGTGCATGGATGTGGTTCTCCCTCGCCTGGTATGTCAAGCACGGCCTCTACATCGGTTTCCGGGGCAACCAGATGCTCTACGACGCCGACGGCAACCTCATCGGATCCGACGTGATGGCGCACCTCCGCCAGCAGCTGTGCACCGTGACGTGGGAACGCGACAAGCGCGGGCGCCTCATCCTCATCGACAAGAATGAACTGAGGAAGCTGATACACATGTCCCCCGACATCGGGGATGCCGCAGCGCTCACCTGCATCGACCGCTACACCGGCGACGACCCGGAAGTCAACGGACCGGCCGCAGAATACGACAAGAAGGAACTGGCAAGGTATGCCCGCATGATGGGATAAAGGAGGAACATGCCGATAGACTGCAAGCACTGCAACGCTCCCTGCTGCCGCCACGCCGGCCTCGTGAGCAAGGAACTGGACCGTGGCGACGGGACATGCAAGTACCTGTCGTGGGAAGGCAAGTGCGTCATCTATTCCTGCCGCCCGTTCGTCTGCAACACCGACAGGATCTACGAGAAGTATTTCAAGGACCGCATGCCGCGGGAACAGTTCGACAAGATGAACGCCGACGCCTGCGACTTCTTGAGGAGGGAAGATGGAAAAAATTCCAAACAGTAACATGCAGCTGCTACGCAACAGGGAATACGCATCCGCGCTCCGCGAGGCCCTCCGCATGCGCAAGGCGGGAACGATTACGCCGGCCATCGACGAGCAGCTCGGCCTGTTCATCTACAACATCGCCAACTGTGAAATCTCTTCCATGATCGTGAAGAAGAAGCTATTTCGCGACCAGGCGAATGACCCGGACTTCCTTTCCGACGTGGTGGCGGGGGTCGCCAAGTACATCGACCGCGTGAACACGGACATGGACCCGCCGGCAATCTTCGCCTACCTGCGCATGGCCGCCCACAACGCCATCACTGACATCCAGAAGAAGATGTCCCGTGGCAAGCGCCAGCACGAGGACGTGGAACTCGGCGACGCGAAGCTGGTCGCCGACTTCTACGGCGAGGCGACAGGCACAGTGGCATGGTCCTCCGACCTCGCCTACATTACAGAAGATAGAGAAAGGTTTGTTTAACTAAAAACCACAGGAGACAACAATGTCCTATTCCGAAGAAGTGATGAACGAAATCAAGAACGAGATGCAGGCACCGCAGCCCGCCGCTGCACCCGCACCCGAACCTGCACCGGCACCTGAACCGGTGGAAGCCCCGAAGCCCGTAGAGGCGCCGGAACCGGCCCCGGCCCCGGAACCTGCACCTGCTCCAGAACCGGCACCGGCACCGGGCGAGGAACCCCAGCCGCAGCCGCAGCAGACTGAACCGCAGCCGAAGCCGGCAAAGCCCGACTTCTCGAGCCTCACGAAGGAAC
>JAEEGL011506278.1_pt1 | contig 23539 bp, 22 predicted proteins | sample 9134231 | NCBI WGS metagenome assembly JAEEGL01 (sample SAMN16246548, study PRJNA631951) | gut metagenome | biome: gut microbiome; feature: rumen; material: fiber-attached | host: Bos | place: Iran: Karaj | collected 2018-10
GATCGTCACGCACTTACCATAACCGATCTTGTCGGCGATGATACCACCGATCAACGGCAGAAAATACACAAACGCCAAAAACGTCGAATAGATAGCACCTGCCGCACCTGCAGACAGACCGAAGTTCGCGCGCAAGAACAGCGCAAAGACGGCTAACATCGTGTAGTAGCCGAAACGCTCGCCGGTGTTCGCCAGCGCGAGCGCAAATAATCCTTTTGGTTGATTCTTAAACATAAGCTATAAAATTATCAATTATCAAATATCAATCATCAATTATTTCACACCATCCGTGTTTATCCTCTGCGCGCCCGTACTGAATATCCTTCAGTGCGTGGTAGAGTTTGGTTAATACCGGACCGGGTTCGTCGCCGAAAGAGTAGGTAACGCCTTTCTCCGTGTCCACCACTTTGTTGATCGGCGAAATGACGCACGCTGTTCCGCACGCTGCGGCTTCACTCATATCAGCTAACTCCTCCAAGCGTATCTTTCTGCGCGTCACTTTCAGTCCCATCTCGCGAGCCAGCGTCATCAGACTGTCATTCGTGATACTCGGCAGAATAGCACTGCTCTTCGGTGTCAAATATTCGTTGCCCTTTATGCCAATGAAGTTCGCAGCCGAACACTCGTCGATATACTTATGTTGCTTGGCATCGAGGAACAGGCAGTCGCAACCCATCATATGTGCCGCTTCGGTGGCTCTAAACGAAGAAGCGTAGTTGCCGCCCACCTTGAATTGACCTGTTCCGTAAGGCGCCGCGCGATCCACATAGCGATTGACGAGGAAAGTCGTACAATGGAATTTTCCCGGGTAGTACGGTCCGATAGGCGAAGGAATGACGATGAACTCAAAGTCCTTTCCCGGACCTACCCCCAAACGCGGTGTCGTGCCAATCAGCAAGGGCCGGAAATACAGCGTGGCTCCCGTGCCGTAAGGCGGTACAAGTTCTAGATTCTTCTCCAACGCCAAGTGGATAGCCTTCCCAAACAACTCCTCCGGCACAGGCGCCATGAACAGTCCTTCGGCACTCTTCGCCATGCGTTTCGCGTTCTCCCGCCAACGGAAGATACGAATCTTGCCGTCGATGCCGCGGAATGCTTTCAACCCCTCAAACGCCTCTTGTCCGTATTGCAGACAAGTAGCCGACACATGTAAGTGCAGGTACTTATCCTTCGTGGCATAGGGTTCCTCCCACTTGCCGTCATGATACCCCGCCCGAACGATATACTCGGGTTCGGTATAATGAAATCCCAAACTACTCCAATCAATATTCATCAAATAATGTATCTAATATACTCAATTCTGTTTGCCACGGATGTTTGTCTGTCCAGATTTGTCCGCTCCAGTCCTCCGTGCGAGCTGATAACTGACCGCTGATTACTGACGGCTTTTCCCTGCGTAGCAGGCTCACCAGCGTGGCGTTCATCTCATCATTCAAGTCCAACAACCACTTGTACTCTTTTTCGTAGAACGGCCGCAAGTAGTCGGCGAAATACATAAAGTACGGCGTGTGTTGGTATGCGCTGACCAGTGTGATCCAGTGTTGGTGTTGCCACCGCGTCTGGTAACTGATCTGTATGTCGCGTGTCAGTTGTTTATGTTCCACTTTGCCCACCGGAACGGTCAGTCTTACCAATTCTCCTTTCGCATCGCGAATCAGACATCGATTTCTATAAGTCTGCTTCTCGAATGTCTCCATTGCTTCTATCGTCGCCGGCTCGCTCATCAGCGCCTGCATGTACGACAGCGGTGGCAAATAGGCTGTAGGTAAAATCATCTTCCTGTCGCTTTACGTCCCAAACGGTTCCAACGAATCTTATGGTTGTCTTTATCCAGCGACAGCCAAATAAATACCGGTCGACCGACCACGTGGTCTTCGGGCACAAATCCCCAGAAACGACTGTCGGCACTGTTATGGCGGTTGTCACCCATCATCCAGTAATAATCCATTTCGAACTCATACTCCTCGCCTATCGCGATCGGTTTGAACTCATATGCATCCGCGATGCGTTTATACATCCAATAGTTCTCCTCGGTGATCCGGATCTTGTCGCCTTTTTTCGGAATATAAATCGGTCCGTAGTTATCGCGCGTCCATTCGTTATGACCCAGCGGATACACGGCGCCACCTTGTTCCTCGGGTTCAATTGCGATCGCCAGCACATGCGGGTTCTTCTCGATCTCTGCCTTCATGGCCTGCGTCAAAGGGAAGTGCCAGGTGGTGGCATCTACCTGCACGCGGTCGGCAAGACTGATGCCGAGTTTCTCCAAGTACTTCGCGCTGAACAAATGTCCGTCTGTCTGCACGAAATAGTTCAACTGCAAACCTTCGCGTTCCGGTTCGCGTTCGCCGTTCACATAAATGACATTGTCAATGATACGCAGACTGTCTCCCGGTGTTCCGACACAGCGCTTTACATAGTTCTCGCGCCGATCGACCGGCCGAGTGATGATCTCGCCGAACACATCCTTGCGGTTTTTAATCAGCGCCTCGCCGTAATAATGGCGCAGCGTGTAATAGTCCGGATTCTGCATCTTCTCGCAAACCGTATCTCCGGCAGGGAAGTTAAAGACGACGATGTCGCCTTTGCGCGGACTGGTCCAACCTGCCAAACGCTTGTAGTCCCAGTGCGGTTTGTCCAGATAACTCTTGCCGCCACCGAGCCAAGCCGGGAACGTATGTTGCATCAGCGGCATAGACAGCGGTGTCTGCGGCACACGCGCACCGTAAGCCATCTTGCTTACGTACAGGAAATCGCCCACACGCAAAGTCTTCTCCAAACTCGAAGAGGGTATCTGGTAGTTCTGGAAGATATACAGGTTGATGAAATATACGGCTACCAGCGCAAAGACAATCGCGTCTATCCAACTGCACAGCGTGTACAGCGCCGGTTTGGTGTCTTTGTATTTGCGCCACCAGCCGTAGTTGATATACTTCGTTGTGAACGCATCCACAATCAGCGGGAGCAACACCAGCCAACCCAAACTCTTCCAGTCGCCCCACGCAACCCAAAAGACGAACACGACATACAGCGTGCCCCAAATTCCTGCGCGAATCCATCCTCCGCGCGTCACTTCATTAATCCTATCTTTGAATGATTCCATTTTAACAATTAACGATTTAACAGTTTAACGGTTTAACTGCTCCGCAGCCAGTACTGCGCCAAGCGCGAATCCACGGCGACCTTTGGCGATATGCGTAATAACGATCGTGTCCTCTTCGCTGTCCCACATCACTTCATGCGTCCCCGGCACTTCTCCCTCGCGAATACTCTCTATGGGAACATCATTAAGCGAAGCGTCACCATTGAGCGGCTCTGCCGCGCTCATTATATCATTGGCTAAAGTCTTCGCTGTTCCGCTCGGTTTGTCCAATTTATGAATATGATGCGTCTCGGTAATACTCGGCGTGTACTGCGGCTGCTTTTCCATCTTCTCCGCCAACCACTTGTTCATCTCAAAGAAAATATTCACGCCTACAGAGAAATTACTGCTCCATACAAGCATCACCTTCCCCGCTTCGTCCTTTACGACAACGCGGCTACCTTCAATCTCCAATTTCCAATCTCCAATTTCCAATTCTTCCGGTCTCCACCCAGTGGAACCGGAGATCACCGGCACGCCCTGCGCCCACGCGCGTAAAATATTCTCCTTGGCTGTAGCCGGTGTCGTGAACTCAATCGCCACATCCGCGCTCCGGAAAGCCTCACTATTAAAATCAATTAGCAATGAGCAATCACCAATCACCAATGTTGGGTCTATAATCCCGACTATTTCGTGACCTCGCTCCAGGGCAATCTGCTCGATCATATGCCCCATCTTCCCGTATCCAATCAGTGCTATCTTCTTAGCCACAGGGGCACGATTAACTTCGTTTTTCATTTTCTTCCTATACGTATATGCATACGCGCTCTCTGTACGCACGCAGAAAATCGGCCACAAAATTACAAAAAATAAATGACATATGCAAGCATATGCCATTCTTTTCTCCAAAATTACCCAATTCCGTCAATTTTTCCACATCCTTTAGTACTCGGCCACCCCGCCCGCTTCGGGCTCAATGCGGATGTAGTTTCAATTTTTTATGCGATTTTTGGTCTTTTTGGGGTTTTACAGGAGCCTTACCTTAGCCTTGACCGTCGGCTGACCGTCGGCTCACTGTCGGCCCAATAAGCTAAATGATGGCGCAAAGTAACAACAAAAAAATGACATTTCCAAATTTTTGCCTTCGGAAATGTCATTAATATTCATTTTTCTTCTATTTCAAGTTAATCTGATTGCCCCCCTCACTTCAATTCATGCCCATTCGGGGAATACGTTTTTTCCCCACACTCAATAAAAAATTGTCCGTCACGAAGCATCTTTACGCATTGTCCTTTGTCGCTTTGCACATTGTCTTTTAACCCCTCGGATTCACTTGAAAGCGTCTCAAAGGAACCCATCTCTTCGTCTATAATATCTTCGCCGTTCAAACTCTGGCGCGTGAAATAATATGTCGTACCTGTAGAGAGACCAGTTATCGTAAACGAGTAATACTCTGCAAAATGAGTTGGTTCTTCTTCGGTCTCCTCGTAGAGAGTAGGCATACGCGCAGGGGCATGGTTGCCCGCCAAGTCAATACCTGTCAAATGTCCGTTTGCATCAAAGGTAAGCGTCATATACCGCTGCGTGTGCGCCTCGTCCGTATAGAGAATCCAGACATAGCCTGTTGCAGAGAAATTTTGTACCCACGACACCTGCACATTATCTATGCCGCTCACAACAGGCGGCTCTATAGATACAATGTTGCCAAATAATTTCCATCCTTCGGCTTGCTGATAAGCGGCAACACTCTGCATAGGGACACGCAACGTGGATTCGCCAAGATGAGAGCCTTCTGCCGATTGTAATGGGAAGTAAGGCGGTGTTATTGTGCGGCAAGTTAATGTTATCGGTTTAGAAAATGCAATTATTGGCGAATTAAATGTATCTACTCGGTTGCCCAACACGATTTCTTCTGCTTCGTACAAAGAACATGCTCCATACTCAAACATCGTTACACTATCTTGAAATACTGCGCGCTGAATACTACCGGTAATCATTGCTCCATTTTCCATTGTTTTTAAGGTTAATGGCATAGTGATGTCTTTTAAATTTCTTAACAATGTAAAAGCATATATACCTACGGATTGTGGACCTTCCGGCACTATAAATACGGAGTCAGGCTTCGCACACGGATAAGCAGTTAGACATTTCATATCCTTGGTATACATAACACCATTTACTGTTGTATAATACGGATTTTCTTCGTCCACAATAATTTCTTCTATTCCTGAATTGTAATTAAATGCCAATGGTGGAACGGCACGCATAGTTTTCGGAAGTATTACCTTTTTCACATTTTTCATACACGCAAAAGAATAGCTGTCAATACCAAAAACCATGTAAGAATTACCATTATATTCTACCGTGTCCGGTATACGAATACTATCACATAGAATGTTTGGATAATTAACCGTGGTGCTGTCCCAAGAACTGGTAGTAATGTCAGGAGTTACTGCCACTTCCTTTGAATTGATAATACGATACCTTAGTTCGACACCTTCAGCATTCGTGGCTCTAAAGTACTCAGCCGCCTGCATACTAACCGTGCAAGCAAGAATGATAAAAAGAAAGATAGATTTTTTCATTATAATTAAATATTTAACTGTTATACACAAAAAATGGACGTTCCTTATCATCCTTGAGGCTGTGAGAAATGCCCATTCACCGATAAGTCACGCCCATATACAATATGGACGCTTGCTAACTTATTATTGGTACACCTTAAAACTTCTCACATTTCAGAGGTCCAATAAATCGCAAACGCGAAATTCAATATGCCCTTGCTTTTTTACGCTGTCAAGGCCAGCGTTTAGCCTTTGCGACTGCAAAGGTACACAAAAAAAATGACACATGCAAATATTTGTGCCATTTTCTTTCTTTTTTAAAGATTTTTTGGTTTATAGCACTCCCAAACTATTCAGGAAGACGACGAGGATGGCGATGGGGACGACGAAGCGCAGGAAGAAGATGAAGAGTTTGCGGAGCCAGCGCTTGATACCCTTGTCGGCATGGAAGATGCCTTTCTGCCCGTCTTTGGGCAGACACCAGCCGACGAAGAGCGCCATGCCCATAGCTCCTAACGGCATCATCACGCAAGCCGTCATCTCATCGAACGCGCCGAAGACCGGGTCCCAGTACACACACAATGCCACCAAAGCCATTACTATCACCGAGGTGACCATCACACTTTTGCGGCGGTCCAGTGGATGTTTGGTGTGCTCCGTTGCTTCGCAAAGGAAGGCTACCGCTACTTCCATCAGCGAGATCGTCGAAGTCAACGCGGCGATGCAGAGTAGGGCGAAGAACAGCACACTGCTGAGCCATGCGAAGTTCATTTGTTCGAAGATAGCCGGCAGTACGACAAACACCAGTTGCGGTCCTTCGGCAGGATCAAAACCAAAGGCAAAAACCGCAGGGAAAATAATCACTCCGGCCAGCAACGCAACCATCGTGTCGAGGAGGATCACTTCCACCGATGTACGCGTCACATTTTGGGTCTTCGGCATGTACGCACCGTAGGTGATGAGCGCGCCCATACCAATGGAGAGGCTGAAAAAACACTGACCCATAGCTTCCATAATAACCGTTGGCGTGATCTTCGAGAAATCCGCTTGGAAGAAGAACTGCATGCCGATATTACTGTTATCGAGCATCAGCACTCTGCCGGCCATGAGAAACATCATCACGAGCAACAGCGGCATCAAGATTTTGCTGAGTCGTTCGATCCCTTTATTGACATCAAACCACAGTACACCGGCCGTCAGAAATACCGGTAGATAACCGAAGAAAAGCATGCGCGGGGTGTTCGACGAAACCTGTTTGAAATGCGCGGTCAGTTCATGCATGTCCATGCCTTGGAACACATTCATAAAGGCTTCCGTCAGGTAGTTAAAGCACCAACCTGTCACCACAAAATAAAAGCCCATGATGAGCAAAGAAGTGATCATGCATAGCCAACTTAACCATTGCCACCGGTTGTTGCCGTTTAACTCGCGGAACGCACCGAACGCACTCTTGCCGGATTGCTTGCCGATCAAGAACTCCGTCATGATAAGCGGCATGCCGAACAACAGCACGCACAATAGGTACACGATCAAAAATGCACCGCCACCGTTCTCACCGGCGATATAAGGAAATTTCCAGATATTACCCAAACCGACCGCACTGCCTGCCGCGGCCATGATGAGGCCTATTTTCGAAGAGAAAGAATTCTTGTTCATACTTGGTCTATCGTCATTTCACATCGTTTACAATCAAAATGGAGCGCCAATTTCTGACCCGTACGCAGACGCAGATAGCGAGGCTCCTTATCCTTTGGATAAGGGTTCGTCTTGCGGCAATGCCCCAACTCAAAGAGCAGGCAGTACCTGCACGTCATTAGATGATCGTACTTCGTCTCCATTCATTTAACACACTTATCGGTATAAAATACGGTTGGCTCTCCACGCGCACGTCACGCGCTATATAAGGTGTATCCCCCAATTTGGAGATCTGCGTGCGGATCGTCGCGAGCGCTTTCTGAGCATCGTGGGCGGGTTCTTTCGGATAGTTGAAGGACCGCTCTTTATCTCCGATCCGTAAAGCAAAGCCATCTTCTGTCTCCTTAAACTCGATATCCACGGGAATGCGTCGCTCGCTATGCAGGGACTTGATAAATTCCACATCGAGGTTTCGGTATAGCGGACTGACTACTGATGGCTGACCACTGATCACTTTATTGACCTTCACCAGACTTCCGTCCACGCCATTTACATTACATCCTTCGCTGCCGATTGTCAGCCCGTCGCCGTTGTGCAGCACGATGCCCGGTTCTAAGCGCACGCGGATGGTGTTTCCGCGCACTTCCAGTACTTGACCGACATACTCGCCCGTGGATTTCGGTGTGTCCCAATTGGCTAAGGGACGCGTGCGACCGTGCAGAAAATAATCTGTCGCTCCGCGGTGGAAAGTCTTCTCCGGATCGGGCATGAAAGAGCGAGTGAGTGTATGAGGGAATGCGTGCGTGAGGGCATCCAATTTCTCCCTGTAATACGCTGTGACATTTGTCACGTACTCCGCATCTTTGAGTCGTCCTTCGATCTTAAAGGTCGTCACACCTGCCTCTATCAGTTCCGCCAAATAGGCACTTCTGTCCAAGTCCTGCAAGGACAATAAATGCCGCTGATGAATCGGTTCGCCTTGTTCGTCCAACACCTCATTTCCTTCGGCGTCAAGTAAGTCATACGCCATGCGGCAGAACTGCGCACAGGCACCTCTATTGGCACTGCGCCCTGCCAGCACTTCGGATATATAGCAACGTCCTGAATAACTGACGCACAGCGCGCCGTGCACGAAGGCTTCCAACTCGATATCCGGCACAGCTTCGTGAATAGCCCGAATCTCGTCAATACTCAGTTCGCGGGCTAACACCACGCGCTTGAATCCCATGTCCCGCAGTTTGGCTACCTGTTCCGGCGTGCGGTTGTCGCATTGCGTGGAGGCATGCAGACGAATAGGAGGAAGGTCAAAATCCAAGAGATGCAAGTCCTGAATAATCAGTGCGTCTACACCGATGCGGTGTAAATCCTCTATCATCCGTACGGCTTGCGGATACTCGTCCTCATGCAGCAGTGTGTTGACGGTCACGAGTACCTGGACTCCGTAAGTATGGGCATAATCCACCACCTCCGCCAAGTCCTCTATGCTGTTCCCTGCTTTCTCTCGCGCACCGAAGGTCGGGGCGCCAATGTAGATGGCATCCGCGCCGGCTTGAATAGCCGCGACAGCGACTTCTTTATTTTTTGCGGGAGATAATAAGGTCATGATCGCAGGGCTTCTGAAAGTCTGTATAGCACAATGCCGGCCGTCACACTTACGTTCATCGAGTGCTTCGTTCCATACTGCGGTATCTCGATACATCCGTCACAGGCATCCACCACTTCTTGCTGCACTCCGAAAACCTCGTGCCCGAGAACCACAGCGATTTTGGGACAATTGATGATGGATGATTCTTCCGATCTGCTGTCGCCGTATGGATGATTGATGATTTGTTCGGCCACTTCCTCCAGTGTCGAAGCGTCATGAGCCTGTTCGACGGCATAGACGGTATAGCCTTCCGCTTGCAGCGCACGCACTGCCTCCATAGTGTCCTTGAAATACTGCCACTCCACCGTCTCTTCTGCTCCGAGCGCGGTCTTGTGCAACTCCTGATTCGGTGGACAACAACAGATACCGCAGAGGTCCACCCGCTCGATACGCATGGCATCGGCGGTGCGGAAAACCGCTCCGACATTATGCTGGCTACGCACATTGTCGAGCACTACCACCAGCGGCAGTTTGTCGGCCGCGCGGTAGTCGGCAACGCTTAAGCGTCCCATCTCCTGTGTCGTGCGTTTTCTCATAACTCAAAAGGCAGGTTTACACGCAGAATACGCGCGTCTTCGTCTATCTCAATAATGAAATCTTCGTGCAGCGGGATCATTCGCTCGTCTTCCAAGATAGCTAAGGTGTTGATGGTCGATTCATCGACTTGCGCGATCTTTCCGACCACTCGTCCGTCATCCTCTATCTCAAATCCCACCAAGTCCTGCCAGGTCAGCGTGCCGTCGCCTTCGTCCTGCACATCGCTCCGCAGCACAAATCCTTCTTCGCCCACCAAGTCTGCGATCTGTTCGGAGCGGAAAGGCACGAACAGCCCGTCGCGCTTCACGAACACGAATGGCGGCAGGTCTTTATACCGCGTGCGGCGGATAAGCCCGATAGAGAGCAGGTCTTTGTCTGTAATCATTAGTAACTAATTTGTATCACGTCTCCCGGCTGATGAACACTCAAGCGTAACAGCGCTTCTTTGGAGATGCCTTTATTAGGCATGCCCGAACCGTCATAGACGATGTATTCTTCCCCGCAATGCGGACATTTCACTGCTCCTCCATTCACTTCGCATGGCTTGCGCATACCGTGCGCAGCGCAATCAGGGCAAGCTAAGTCAAACGCTACGTAGCCGAACATGGTCACATAAATAAGTACACCCCCATACCCGAACATATCCAATGCCTTGGCCGCTTGAATATAAGTTCCGTTTAAGAAATAGCCGTCTTTATTCACTATCACATAGGAACCGGTATAGTCCGGTTGGAAATGGACGAAAGCGCCTTCACGCGTATTGATGGCGATGCGTACCCCCACACGCGGAACACTGCTGAAATTGGTGCCTTCGCACCCGCAGAACACCAGGCAAATCGCTACTATGATTAATTGCCGGAGACGCTGCATATATGAACTTTGAAGATGAGGGTCGAGTAGGGAGGAATAAAGTAAGTACCTCCTTCGGTACCGTTTCCTTCGGCCTCGCCGTACGACCCCGAGGTGTATTTGTCATTGTCGTAGCCCAAGTACGCGGGGATATACAGTTCGATATCTCCGTTGTTATGGATCTTATGGCAGCCCTCGGTGAAGCCCGGTATCATCTGCGGCAGATACAACGACGCGTTGTACGCTGTCTCTACCACATAGCCGTTGATGAGACTCAGCGTGTAGTCGCAGGTCACCGTACTGGTGCTGTTCGGTACCGCGTCTTGCGGGGTGGGGTCGGCGATGATCTTGTATTGTAAACCGCTGTCGGTAACCCTCACGCCGGGTTTGGCTTTGTTGGCCGTTAACCACATCTCGTTTTGCGTCTTCCAGTCAATCCAGTTGTTCTGCTTGCAACCGGCAAGGGCAAAAAGAGCGATGACAATGAATATAAGCGGGTGTCGAGCCGCTCGACTTATTTTGCTATCCATAATTCAGGATTTAAAATGTTTCTATCTTTGTATATCTGGAAATACAGTTCCGTCTTTTGGTCTTGTTCGGGGTCGGTGAAGATCGTTCCGATCACTTGTTTGGTATCCACCTTATCGCCCTGCTTGACATTCAGTTTGCTGAGGTTCGAATAGACGGAGCGGTAGTTACCGTGCTGAACAATCACGGCGTAGGTACCGCCCACCATGAAGCAACTCGTCACCTCGCCTTTATACACCGCGCGGGCTCTCATGCCGGCTGTCGTCTGGATGTAGATACCTTTGTTATCCATCGTCACCTGCGAATAGACAGGATGTTGTTGCTTGCCGTAATGACCGCTTATCATGCCGCGTTCCACGGGCCAAGGCAACCGTCCTTTGTTCGCCTCAAAACCACCGGCTATCAGTTGCTGCTCTTTGGTCAGCGTGGTCTTCGACGCTTTCTCCGTCTGTTTGCGGATCATGTCGTCGATCTTCTTGTTCAGTTCCGCCACTTTCTTCTGCTTTTGGTTCAACTGCGTGGTGAGGTCTTTCTCTTTGGACTTGAGCTGCGTCAGCATCGTCTGTTGCTTGCGTTCGTCGCGCTTGAGGTTGTCCTGCTCGCGCTTACGCTTCGACAGCGCCTGTTTCTTGTCATCCCTGTTAGCCTGCAACAGGTTATTCTGCGTGTCTATTTCCGCTTGCGTATGCTCGATACGTGCCACCTGTTCCTGACGGAAATGTGCGAACTCCTGCAGGTATCGCGCGCGGCGGGCTAACTGCTGAAAACTGTCGCTACTCATCAGGAAGAGCAACGGCGACTGCTGAAGGCGGGCATAATGGGTCTGCCGAACCATCCGGGCATAATCGTTCTTATACCCTTCCAACACGCGCTGCAACGAATCGCGGGTGTTGCCCAAGACCTTCATCTCGCGGTCAAGCGCTGTAATCTCATTGTCGAGCGTGTGAATGAGTTTCTTCTGGTTCTTGATGTTCTGCTGTGTCAGTTGTAACTTGTTCAGCGTCGCCGTCTCGTCTTTCTTCGTCTGCTTGAGCATCTTGTTCGTCTGCTCTATCTCCTGCTGTAGTTTCTTCTGCTTCTTCTGCAGATCTTTCACGCTATCCGCCGCAAGGCAAGTTGAACATTGAAAAATGAAAATTGAAAGGAGAATGAGCAATCCTTTAACCTTTATCATAGCCATTTCGAGATATCTACTTCCGTATATTTGTTGAGTCGTATGTTGTTCACTTTCACCGGCACGTCCAATTGGCGAGCGGGATAGTCGATCACCAGTTCTATCAACTGGTCACCGAAGGTGTACATCAGTCGCGCTTTCTGTTCGCCTAAAGGCAGTTCGCCTGTGCAAATCTGTTGCAGCACATCCCAGTTGAGCGAAGGTGTCAGACGACGGTTGAGGTCGGCATAGGTCGCTTTCGCATAGCGGCCGTGCAACTTGTCAATAGCGATCACCTCGAGCGGAGTCGCTTCGACGCGCATCATCTCCATTCCCAAGAGCGGCATGACGCTGATGACAATCATCGAGTCGTGCACCGTCTGCATCGTCACACTCGCTGACACGCGGTCGTTGCTCGTGGCTACCGTCGCCCGCGCTCCTTGTATCAGGCAGGTGTGCCATGCGGGCGCAGCGGCTTCGCTGACGGATGACTGATCACCGACCGCTTTCTTCTTCGTGCCGCAGGCCATTAACAGCAACGCGGCGCAGGCCAATACTATGTATTTATTTAATCGCATTCAGATGTTTCTGTACTTCTTTCGTGGTCTCCTCGTTTTGGGCGTTGATCAGGGCGCGGTTGAGATAGAACTTCGCCAACTCGTCTTGTCCTTTCAGGTGCAAGATCCATCCGTAGGTGTCGAGATAAATGGCATTGTTCGGTTCTTCGCGAATGGTCTGTTCACTCATTCGTTCCGCGCGCTGCAGGTCGCCCTTGTGCGTTGCGAGGTGGTAAGCGTAGTTATTCAGGATACCGATATGTCCGGGGTATATCGCCAATATCTTGTCGTACGCGGCATACAGCTCTGCCGGCTTGGTCTTCATCTGCTCCAGCACCTCTACGCGGAACACCAGAAATTGCAGATCCGTCGGGTCAAGTTCCAAATACTTATCGATGGTCGCCAAAGCTTTTTTGGGCTGTTTCATCGTGAGGAGCAACCGGTAGCGCGTCACTGCGCCGGAAGCGTCGAAGCCTTTGACACCGTCTATCTGATCTTGCATCTTCAGCGCTTTCTTCCATTCGCCCAGGCTGATATACACCCGTTGTAGGCGCATCATGAGTTCATCGTCCTTCGGATTCTCTTTCAACGCCCGCTCCCTCACATGCATGGCTTCTATCGTAGCCTCTTCTGTCTTCTCTTCCAAGAGCGCCGAACTGTATCGATACCAACAGTCTCTCGGGTCGGCCTCAAAAGCACGCTTGAAGGCATCCATTGCTCGGTCTTCCTGTCTCATCGCGTGGTAGAGGATGCCGAGGAACTCCAGCGTCTTTCCGTCATTCGGTTTGATGGCGTCGCAGAACTCAAACAGCACCAGCGCCTTCGGGTAGTTATCCTCCTCAAGCGCCTGCCGCGCCGCGTACCAATAGTACGTGAACTGCTGCTCCTGCTCTGTAGTCAATTCTTTCTTCTCTCCCTTTCGGGCATACCCGGGAAGAAAGAAAAGCAAGCACAAAACCAATAATATTTGTTTACAACTTTTTCTCATAATAAGTGAGCATATAACCCTCTCGGAGGCTAGGTGTCCCCGCTAATCGGGGAAACCGTAACACGGGAAGGGGTTAATTCTAGTCATCGAGCAGGGGGCGAGTTCCTTCGAAGGGTTAATATGCGAGCGATAAACTATTTTCTCCCGCTATGCCCGAACCCTCCGGCGCCGCGCTCGGTATCACTCAGTTCCGTCACTTCGACGATCTCCGGCGTCTCGTGTTTGGCGATCACCATCTGGCATATCCGTTCACCCGGCTCAATCGTCTGAGGTTCGCCACTGAGGTTAATCAGGATCACGCCTACTTCTCCGCGGTAGTCGGCATCAATCGTTCCCGGCGTGTTAAGCACCGTCAATCCGCGCTTGAGCGCCAAACCGCTGCGCGGACGAATCTGCGCCTCAAAACCCGCAGGCAGTTCGATGAACAAACCCGTCGGTATCAATCGTCTCTCCATCGGCGCCAAAGTAATCGGTTCGTCGATGTTACACCGTATATCCATTCCCGCTGCCTGCGCACTCTCATATTTCGGCAGCGCATTTTTACTCTTATTAATTATTTTTAAAATCATTGCTTTTTTTTTGTTAGTGAGCATATAACCCTCTCGGAGGTGTCTCGAGCGGTTGGGGTCCGCGAGAGTCATCGAGCAGGGGGCGAGTTCCTTCGAAGGGTTAGTATGCGAGCGCTCTTGGTTAAAACCTTTTTTCTGCGAGGACGCGCAGCCCGTCGGGCACAATTTTGATGCGTATATCTTTCTCCATCTCCACCGGATCGCCGTCGATGTGGAACGGTCCCGCCTCTTCGCGCTCCAGCGTGATCTCTTTTGCTCGGATGGTATCCATGAAATGGCTGTCGTCGATATTTCCGGTGAACAGTCTCAACGCCAATGAAGCACTTCCGAGAATCGCGTGACTCGACATCAACATGATATCCATCTTGCCGTCCTGGATACTGGCTTTCGGCGCTATCATCGCTTCGTAGCCCCACTGGTTCGCGTTAGCGAAAGTGATCAAGAACGCTTTGTGTGTCACGTCGATACCGTCTCCTACGAGGTGGTAGTTCTGCGGCTGGTAAGCAAATGCCTCTTTGAGCACGTTCTGCAAGTAGGTCATGAACCCGCGCTTGCTGCTGCCCGCGAAGTTATCTGCTACGATTGCCTCAAAACCCGTGCCACACGTGCTGACAAACAACTTGCCGTTAGCCAGACCGTAGTCCACCGAGATAGGTTCGCTATGGTTAATCATCTCCAGCGCTTTCTGCGGACGCATCGGTACATTCAGATGACGGGCAAAACCGTTGCCGCTACCCATCGGAATGATACCCAGAGCGGTCTTCGTGTCCTTCAGACCTCTCGCTACCTCGTTTACCGTTCCGTCACCGCCGACTGCTACCACGGCGTCAAAACCCATGCGGGCATATTGGCGTGCCAACTCGGTCGCATGACCGGCATACTCCGTGAAGGTGATGTTCGGCAACCATTGGCTCTCGTCCAAACTCTGCATAATCACTTTCGGCAACTTACGCTTCTCTTTCTGCGTGTCTTTCGAACCCGAAACGGGGTTGATGATAAAAGCTATATTTTTCATATGCACGTATTTATGCAAACTAAATCGGGCACAAAATTACTACAAAAATTGCATATATGCAAGTTTTTGAGCATTTTTTTTGCTGGTGTCAATTTTTTGTACTATCTTTGCCCCGCAAAACACAAACAATCATGAAAAAATACGGATTCATTTTTTGCCTCTTAGCCCTCGCGCTGACGGCATGCAATAAGGCGGCGCAGCAGGAGCCGCAAGTATCGGTCGGTCATCTGGACACCTACGCCGACTTCCCTTCGCAGTTCGTTGCAGCCCGCACGGTGCGTGTATGGACGCCTTCCGACTACGACCCCGCGAAGCGGTACGATGTGCTCTACATGCATGACGGACAGATGCTGTTTGATGCCACGACGTCGTGGAATAAGCAGGAATGGGGTATCGACGAAGCGATGGACTCACTCATCGCCCTCGGTCGCATCCGTCCGACCATCGTCGTGGGAATTGACAACACTTCTGAGCGTATCGGGGAGTTCTGTCCCGATGACATCATCGAGTACCTGCCGGAGGGCACGCCTGTCTATGCCGACTGGAAACCGCAGGGCAATGCCTACCTGCATTTCCTCGTAGAGGAACTCAAGCCCTTTATAGACAGCACCTATGCCGTCTATCCGGACCGCGACCATACCTGGGTAATGGGCAGCAGTTGCGGCGGTCTGATCTCGTCCTATGCTCTCTGCAAGTACCCCGAGATCTTCGCCGGAGCAGCTTGTCTCTCGACGCATTGCACGCTCGCTTACCCGCGTCCCGACCAACCTTCCGAAGAAGTCATGGCGGCGTACAGAACCTACCTCAAGAATCATCTTCCTGCACCCAATACAGCAAAGCTGTACATGGACCAGGGCGACCAGACACTCGATGCGTTCTACGGTACGGCGCAAGCGGCTATCAATGAGATGTTATTGATCAGAGGATGGGACTCCGCACATTTCGAGTATCGCTTCTTCCCGGGACATAAGCATTGTGAAGATGACTGGCAGGCTCGTCTGCCCATTCCGCTGACGTTTTTGCTCCAATAATCGCTCTCAAAACCTGCCAAAATGGCAGAAAAATGGCGCAGGCACAATTTTTGTCTTGCATATGTCGGAAAAAAGTTGTACCTTTGCGCCGCATTTCGCGTGCAAACTGAAAACTAAATACTGAATTCTGACCACTTAGTATATGAATTTTATTGAGATTATTACCAAATTATTCGGTAACAAAGCGCAGAAAGACATGCGTGCGATCCAGCCTATAGTCGAGCAGATCAAGGCGGAGTACGAGCGCATCGATGCGCTGTCTAATGATGACCTCCGTGCGCATTCCCAAGCGTTGATGGACAAACTCCAGGCTGCGGTAGCTGACCGTAAGGCACGCATCGCCGAACTCAAAGCCTCCATCGAAGCCACGCCTATCGAGAAGCGCGAGAAGATCTACAACGAGGTCGATAAACTCGAGAAAGAGATCAAAGAAGTCTATGAGAAAGTGCTGACGGAGATTCTTCCGGAGGCTTTCGCTATCGTCAAATCCACCGCCCGTCGTTTCGCTCAGTCCGAGACCGTAGAAGTGACGGCAACCCAGTTAGACCGCGACCTCGCGGCCGACTCCCGTTTTGACTTCGTGGAGATAGACGGTGACAAAGCGATCTATAAGAACCACTGGATGGCCGGCGGTAATGAGATCACCTGGGACATGATCCATTACGATGTGCAGCTCTTCGGCGGCGTCGTGCTGCACCAAGGTAAGATCGCTGAGATGGCGACCGGTGAAGGTAAGACCCTCGTGGCGACTCTGCCGGTGTACCTCAACGCCTTGACGCACGAAGGTGTGCATGTAGTGACCGTCAACGACTACTTGGCCAAACGTGATAGCGAGTGGAACGGACCTATCTACATGTTCCTCGGCCTCACCGTCGATTGTATCGACAAGCATAAACCCAACTCCGACGAGCGCCGCAAGGCCTATGCCTGCGATATCACCTTCGGAACGAACAATGAGTTCGGTTTCGACTACCTGCGTGATAACATGGCTACCTCGCCTCTCGACCTCGTGCAACGCGGTCATAACTTCGCAATCGTCGATGAGGTGGACTCCGTCTTGATTGACGATGCCCGTACGCCGCTTATCATCTCCGGTCCTGTGCCCCGCGGCGAGGACCAGATGTTCGATGAATACAAGGACCGCGTAGCGCAACTCGTGCGTACGCAGACGACGCTCACCACCAAACTGCTCGCGGAGGCGAAAGCCAAGATGGGTTCGGCCGACGAGAAAGTGAAAGAAGAAGGCGAGTTGGCGCTCTTCCGTTCCTTCAAGGGTATGCCTAAGAGCAAAGCTCTTATTAAATTCCTCTCCGAACCGGGTATCAAGGTGCGTATGCAGAAGACCGAGGAGTTCTACCTCCAGGAGAACGAGAAGAACATGCATGTCGCGACCGACGAACTCTACTTCGTCATCGACGAGAAGAACAAGTCCATCGAGTTAACCGACAAAGGTATCGATGCCCTGACCGGTACGACCGATGACCCCAATTTCTTCGTGTTGCCCGATGTGGGCTCTGAGATGGCGGAACTCGAGAACGAGACCGGCCTGACGCCTGACGAGAAACAGCAGAAGAAAGACGATATTCTTACCAATTATAGCATCAAGTCCGAGCGCGTGCACACCGTGCACCAGCTGCTCAAGGCCTACACGCTCTTCGAGAAAGATGTGGACTATATCATCGACAACGGTGAAGTGAAGATCGTCGATGAGCAAACCGGTCGTGTGATGGAAGGTCGCCGCTGGTCGGATGGTTTGCACCAGGCGGTTGAGGCGAAGGAGAACGTGAAGGTCGAAGGGGCTACCCAGACCTTTGCAACTATCACCCTGCAGAACTATTTCCGTATGTACAACAAGCTCTCGGGTATGACCGGTACGGCCGAGACCGAGGCAGGTGAGTTCTGGAATATCTACAAATTGGATGTAGTTGTTATCCCGACCAACAAACCCATCGCCCGCAACGATATGAACGATCGTATTTATCGCACCAAACGTGAGAAATACAACGCCGTCATCGACGAGATTCAGTCGATGGTCGAGCAGGGTCGTCCTGTCCTCGTCGGTACTACTTCCGTCGAGATATCCGAGCTCTTAAGCAAGATGCTTCGTCTGCGTCAGATACCGCATAATGTCCTCAACGCCAAGCTCCACCAGCAGGAGGCGCAAGTCGTTGCCGAAGCCGGCCGCGCCGGTGTCGTAACGATTGCGACGAACATGGCGGGTCGTGGTACGGATATCAAGCTGACGCCCGAAGTGAAAGAGGCCGGCGGTCTCGCCATCATCGGTACCGAGCGTCACGAGTCCCGTCGTGTGGACCGTCAGTTACGCGGTCGTGCCGGTCGTCAAGGTGACCCGGGATCGTCTGTTTTCTATGTGTCGCTCGAGGATGACCTGATGCGTATGTTCGGTAGCGACCGTATAGCAGGCGTGATGGACCGCATGGGATTCCAGGAAGGTGAGATGATCGAGCACAGCATGATATCGAGCTCTATTGAGCGGGCGCAGAAGAAAGTCGAGGAGAATAACTTCGGTATCCGTAAGCGCCTTATCGAGTACGACGATGTGATGAACCAGCAGCGAAACCTCATCTACGCGAAGCGTAAGCACGCCCTGATGGGTGAGCGTATCGGCGTCGATATCACCAATATGATCTACGAGACGGCAGAGAATATCTTCGCCGAGGCCCGTGCGTCGAACGACTACGAGGGATTCAAATACGATGTCATGCAGACCTTCGCTATCGAACCTCCGTTCGATGAGGAGACCTTCAACCGCGGACGCAAGAGCGAACTGAGCGAACAACTCGCGGAGGCTGCGCTCGAGAGTTTCAAGCGCCGTATGGACAAACTGATGCAAGTGGCTGATCCGGTCATCCAGCAGGTCTTTGAGACCAAGGGCCAGATGTACGAGAATATCCTTATCCCGATCACCGACGGCAAGCGTGTCTATAACATCGCCGTGAACCTCAAGGCTGCGGCGGAGACGCATTGCAAAGAGGTAGTCAAGGAGTTCGAGAAACGCATGCTGCTCTTCGTCATCGACGATGAGTGGAAAGAGCACCTCCGTCAGTTGGATGACCTCAAGCAGTCCGTGCAGAACGCGTCCTACGAGCAGAAAGACCCGCTGTTGATCTACAAGCTCGAGTCGTTCAATATCTTCAAGGGCATGCTCGATAACTTTAACCGCCGCGCGATAGCTATCCTCCTCCGCGGACAGATTCATCAGCAGGAACCTGACCGCGTACAACAGGCCCAGCAGCAACGCCGTATGGACATGTCGCGCTACCGCACCCAGAAAGATGCGGTGCAGCAAGCCGCGCAGGCTTCCGGCATGGCGGCAGCCGCAGGACGGGACACCCGCGAGCAGCAGCACCAGGGACCGATCATCGCCGATAAGAAACCGCGTCCGAACGACCCCTGTCCGTGCGGTTCCGGCAAGAAATACAAACAATGCCACGGCAAACTCGGCGCAGCCGGAGTCTGATCACTGATTACTGACTACTGAAAACTAAAATTCTCATAGGGTTGTTGCTTTGCGCTGTCACTAATCTGGCAGCGCAACAACTATATACAGACACCTTCCGTCTTAACGACCAGAAGATGACGGCGGACATGGACTTGCTGTTGCTCGACATGGTCGCGGAGCAGAGTGCGCAATTGCACGCGAACGACACTATCGACACGCTGACCATCGCCGAACAAATGGCCCTCGACTCTATCGAGCGGGAGATACGCGAGATCGACTCCCTGCGCGCGATGAATGCCGAACTGGTGATCAAGACGATAGAGAAGATGCCTACGATCCAAGTGGAGAAATCCTGGATTAAGGATGAGGAGGAGGACCGCAACGACGTGCTGCGCTCGATACGCGATATGAAGAGCCCGTGGCGGCGCGAGGCAACGGTCATGGTGCAGATCACCCAGAACTATGTCACGCCCAACTGGTACCAGGGCGGTTCGTCGTCTTTTGCCGGACTCGCGATCCTCAAAGGCTATATCAGTTATATCACGGAGCGCTTCACCTGGGAGAACACCGGCGAGTGGCGCGCAGGCGGATCGACAATCTCCGCGGACACGCTGCATAAGGTCAACACCACGGATGACCTTCTACGCCTCTATTCCAAAGCCAACTACCGCATCGTGCCCAAACTCTTCGGATCAGTGTCTGCGGAGTTCGAGACACGCCTGTTGCCGACCTATAAGGCGAACTCGAAGAAGATGAAGAGCGGACCTTTCTCGCCGCTCCGTTTCAATGCCGCGCTCGGTTTGGACTACAAACCCGTGCCGGGACTGAGTGTATCTTTCTCGCCGCTGTCGTATAAAATGATACATATTATGGATACCGCGCGCGTGGCCGTGACGGACTACGGTCTGATAGCCGGCACGCAGACCTTGCATAATATCGGTTCGTCGGTTCGTTTGGAATATACATGGAAACCTGTCCGCGAGTTCGCGATGGAGACGCGGTTCTTCATGTACACCAACTACCACTATGTGGAGTTGGACCTCGAGGTCAACTGCGACTTCATCATCAACCGTTGGCTCTCGGCCCGACTGACGCTCCATCCGCGCTATGACACCTCCGTCATCTTGGACGGAGACACGCACGCCAAGATACAGTTCCGTGAACTGCTATCCATCGGTTTCGCGCATAAGTTCCATTGACGCGTTCGGCAACAAGGTCGCAAAGGTCAATACCACTCCGCTAAATTGACGGGCGACTTGTGCCTCCGCTTTCCCCACCACAACTTTAACAAGTTGCGTCGGGGGCCCCGATTTACTTGCACAAAGCCTCCAACGCTTGCCAGCGTTGGTAGCCTTCGTGGCCGTACTTCCAGATGTTGTATTTGATTTTGTCGAGACTCACCTCTTCGCCGAGGTGCGACTTTGAGTAGAATTTATCGGCGTAGCAGATGATTTTCTCTTCGAGACTCTGCGGGCAGTAGTCCCGTTCGGGTATCGGCAACTCTTCGCGTTCTACCTGTTCAATCGTGATTCCTGCGCCCGTGTGGCGTTCGGCTACCAAAGCATGTTTCGGGTATCCTTCCTGGCGCAGCAACTCCGCGCCTAAGAACCCGTGTTCGATATATTTGTGCGGACCGTTGCAGTGGATCTTCGGGGCGTTGCAGAAGATAATTCCTATGTCGTGCAACATCGCCGCTTCTTCGACAAAAACCCGATCGACGAGTCCCTGCGCCTCCCATTCCGGATGGGCGTCGATGATCTTCAGCGCGCGGTCCGCCACCTGACGGCTGTGTGTCACGAGGATATGCCGCAACTCCGGCACCTCAGCATAATACTTGTCTATGAGTCCTAAATAATCAATCATCAATCATCAATCATCAATTGTGAATTCCGTTCAGGAATGAACGAACGTCCATTCGTTTCTTTCCGGGCACTTGCAGTTCGAGGATCGAGACACTTCCTTCTTTGCAAGGAATGACGAGAGCACCTTTATCGCTCACTTCTACCTCATAGATCTTCACGTTCTCGAAGGTCTGCCCGTTGATACTTAGCTTCGCCCATGCCGCAGGGTAGGGACTTAGTCCGCGAACGAAGTTATGTACCTCTTCGGCGGTCTTCTCGTTGAACTTAATCTCGCAATCTTCTTTGAAGATTTTCGGTGCCGGTCGCAGTTCGGCGATCTCGGGTTGAGGCGTCGTCGGCACTTCGATGCCTTTGTTCTCGCAGTCGATGATCAGATCGACCGTACGGGTCACCAAACTCGTACCCATCGCCATCAGTCGGTCGTGCACCGAGCCGACGTTCTCGTTCGGTCCGATAGGGATGCGTTCCTGCAGGATCATATTGCCCGTGTCGATCTCATGCTTGAGCATGAAGGTCGTCGCGCCGGTCTCTTTGTCGCCGTTCATCACCGCCCAGTTGATCGGCGCGGCGCCGCGGTATTGGGGTAAGAGGGACGCATGGAGGTTGAAGGTGCCTAAGCGCGGCATCGCCCATACGACCTCCGGCAACATACGGAAGGCTACCACAATCTGCAAGTCCGCTTTGTAACTGCGCAACGCTTCGATAAACGCTTCGTCTTTCAGCTTCTCGGGTTGCAGCACCGGCAGACCCACCGACAGCGCGTATTTCTTCACGTCCGAATACTGCACCTGATGCCCGCGCCCCGCAGGTTTGTCCGGCATCGTGACCACCGCCACGACGTTATACCCGCCTTCTACCAGCGCCTGCAAACTCGCCACCGCAAACTCCGGCGTGCCTAAATAAACTATGCGTAGATCTTGCTTGGTCATAAACCCTATAAACGTTTTTATGGAATAAAAACAATTAAACTTTATTTAACGTCTCGATACTTCGGTTCGAGACTAACCGGCTGTTTCTCCACCACAGGCGAGAGCGGCCGGATAAATGCCCGTACTATCAGGAATATTCCGAGCAATATAAACGGCAGACTGAGCCACTGACCCATGTTCAGCAGGTGGTCTGCCTCGAACGCCTCTTGGTCGTTCTTGATAAACTCCAGGCAGAACCGCGTCACGAACACGATCTCGAGGAACACGCCGAGCAGCAGTCCTTCGCGTCGCCGCGCATCGGTGTTGAGGTACAGCGGCAGCGTCACGGCGAAAGCCACCAGGCAGTACAGCATCTCATAGAGCTGCGTCGGATGGCAGGGCACCGTCTGACCGTCGCGCACGAAGATAAATCCCCACGGCAGGTCGGTCGGACCACCGTATATCTCGCTGTTGAACAGGTTACCCAAACGAATGAGCGCGCCCGTGATACACACGCCTATACAGAGTCGGTCGAGAATCCAGAGCCATGACGTGCCGAACTGCGGATAGCGGCTGTATTTGAACTTATTGAGCAATATCGCCGCGATGATGAGTCCTATCGCGCCGCCGTGACTGCTCAACCCGCCTTCCCATATCTTGATGAGCCATAAGGGGTGCTCGATATACGGGTTACGGTAGGTGAACTCCCATCCAAAGAGGTGCCAGGGCTCGCCGTATTCGTGCCATTCATAGAACCAACAATGCCCGATTCGCGCACCGATGATCACGCCCGCTGCCATCCAGAAGAATAACTGGTCGGCCCATTCTGCCGGACAGTGCTCGCGCTTGTACATCCGCTCGTTGATTGCCCAGCAGACATACAACCCGATCGCCCATAACAGCCCGTACCACCGTACTCCTCCGTCGCCGAAATGTATCAGCACCGGATCAACATTCCAAACTATAGATAATAACATTTTTTACTCTTTCACCTTTCACCTTTCACCTTTCACCTTTCACCTTTCCTACTTCCCCCAATTCAGCTTATTCTGCAATGACTTCAAGAAGCTGTTATCGCCTATCTGCACCACTTTCGTGGTGTAGGGTGCGCGCTCGATATGCAGGCTCATGTCGGTACTCAGCGTCTGACTGC
>JAEEGL013790206.1_pt1 | contig 23538 bp, 26 predicted proteins | sample 9134231 | NCBI WGS metagenome assembly JAEEGL01 (sample SAMN16246548, study PRJNA631951) | gut metagenome | biome: gut microbiome; feature: rumen; material: fiber-attached | host: Bos | place: Iran: Karaj | collected 2018-10
ACTACTGACTGGACATACAACAAGGAAGACAAGAAATATTATTCCAATAGTTTCCAGAATAAGGTTGCCAGAGATAACCTGCTGGTTCTTTTCGATGAGACAAATTACATCACCAAGCCAGGATACACAACCTACTGCAATTATAATTTCAAAGGCGGCGATGCTTATTATGCAAGCTGCGGCGCTTATCAGAAGATCAAATGGCGCATAAAGAACGGCAAGCTGTTCCTGTATAAGGAAGTAGACTCCAAGGAGAAAGCCGTTAAGCTCAACCCGGGCAAGACCTGGATAGGATGGGCTTCATCCAACTATAATGGACACTGCGATATCACAGCCAGGCAGTAATTCATAAAAGGGACCGAATTTCGGTCCCTTTTCTATCTTATATATTCAGCATAACCAAGGCAAGCAGTATCAGCCCTATGGCTGCCAGCTGTTTTTTGGACAGGCGCTCCTTGAAGAGAGCATTTGATATCAGCATGACCGTAAGTATGGTGCCTGTGCTGAAGATGGGATAAACCAGGAAAGACGGTAGCCTTTCGAGGGAACCCAGAAGAAAGAATGAGCAGAAGTAATTAGGAACTCCCACGGCTATGCCGGCGAGGAGTTCTTTTAATAGTAACCTTTTGCCGGTCTTTCGGTATTCCATGAGAGCAAGAGCGGCGGAGATTATAGCTGCCGTAAGAAATACGAAGAAAATATAAACGCGATCGTCATTTCTCGGACCCACTTGCTCGAAAACCTTCGCCATAGAATCAGCAAGCCCGTTTCCAAGGAAAGTCAATATAAGAAGAGCGAAAGAATAGGTGGCCTTGTCTTTAGATTTAGCCTGCACGTCATTTTTTGCGGGTGAATTTATCAGAATCAGAGCAGGTAAGGCAATAACTATGCCGACCACCTGAAGGATCCCGGGCTGCTCTTTGAAGAGCAAAAAACTAAAGGCCAGAGGCACCATGACGCCGAGTTTTGAAAAGGCTGAAGTCAGGGTAGCCCCGTTAACTTTCACGCTGCTTTGAAGAAAAACAAGCCCAAGCACGAATAGAATACCGCCTACCGCACCGCAGACAAAGGTCTGAGATGCAGCATCTGCAATCTTACTTAGACTGCCTACCATGATAAGGGATATGATTATGCAGGTCAGGTAGTTCCCGATGATGATGCCATATCGGTTTCCTTCCTGCTCTTTAAAATATTTAAGTACCAGGGCAATGGATGCGCTTGACAGTATTGCCAGTAATAGATAAATCATAGTTCATTTTTTCCTTTTTTGAGTACTGAAATATTTTAACAGGGTGAGCAGTAAATGGCAAGGATTAGCTCTGAGATTGTTCAATTTTGTAACTTTGTTATTGACCAATTAGTGGGAAGGGAATATAATTAAATTAGCTTGTGAATATAAATTCACGAGATGGCTTAAATAGCAAAGAATTAAAATACAACCGACAAAATTTAAGATACGGAGGTTAAGATATGGCATATAACGGATTTGCAATCGATAAATATCTCGATGCTGAGGCTGTCTCAAGGGAACTGGACGAACTCATTGAGAAACCGATTTACGGTGTTAAGCCGGATGCACTCTATCTTTATGAAACGGAATACTTCGACAAGAAGTGCAGCCGCTCCAAGGAGATGATTTCAGAAGCAAAGAACATAATACCTGGAGGAGTCCAGCACAATCTGGCCTTCAACTATCCTTTCCCTATAGTCATCACGAAGGCTGAGGGAGCCAAACTCTACGATGCAGACGGCAACTGGTACTATGATCTTTTGCAGGCTGGCGGACCTACGGTGCTCGGTAGTAATCCTGAGATCATAAGAGAGAAGGTAATCGATCTTCTGAATACCTGCGGACCTTCGACTGGATTGTTCCATGAATATGAGTATAAACTCGCGAAGAAGGTTTCAGACATGGTACCTTCCGTAGAGATGTTCAGGATGCTGGGTTCCGGCACAGAAGCCTGCATGTGTGCAGCCCGTGTAGCAAGACTTAAAACCGGAAATAAGAACATACTTAAGATGGGAGGCGCCTATCACGGATGGTCTGATATGCTGGCTTACGGCATAAGAATTCCCGGGACCAAGGGTCTCCAGTCAAGGGGAATTCCGAATTATGCTTTCAGCCATACGCAGGAATTTATGCCGGGGGACCTTGAAGATCTTGAGCGCAAATTAAGAAAAAACAAGCTTAACGGAGGAACGGCAGCGGTATATATTGAGCCGGTTGGCCCTGAGAGTGGCACCTGGCCAGTAACAAGAGAATTTATCAGAGGAACTGAAGAACTGGCCCACAAATACGGGGCTCTCCTCATATTTGATGAGGTCGTTACTGGATTCAGAATAGGTACGAGCGGAGCTCAGGGATATTTTGGAGTTGATCCCGATCTCACCATCTTCGGCAAGGTTATCGCAGGAGGATATCCCGGAGCAGGTGGAATCGGAGGACATAGAGACTGCATGCAGCATCTCGGAGCCGGTTTGGATTCAACAGGCAAAAAAGTCAAGAAGGCGCTTTGCGGCGGCACCATGGCGGCTACTCCCATATCATGCTGTGCTGGCTACTATACTCTGGAAGAAATTGAAAAGACCAATGCCTGCGAGAAGGCGGGACGCATGGCTGACAGACTTACAGAGGGTATCCGCAATTCAGCAAGGAAACATGGTCTTCCCTTCGTGATCTTCAACCAGGGTTCGATTTGCCATGTGGATACAGTAGGCACTATGCACTTCAAGATAGACTGGAGCAAGCCATGGCAGCTTCCAAAGGTTTTAAAGGAGACTTCGAGAAGACAGAAAGAAATGGAACACATAGGCGCTGCATACATGGCTGAAGGAATAATCACCCTGGCGGGATCCAGACTGTATACCAGTGCGGCCTATGATGAAGCCATGATAGACGATGTAATTGAAAGATTTGACAGAGTATTTTCCAAGTGCGGCAAACTCAGTCCGAGGTGAATGATATGGCATACGATATAAAAACAGCAGAAGACAAAATATTAAAAGCTTGCAAACTTCTCGTGGAGAAGGGTTTGATCGCCAGAACTTGGGGCAACATCAGCGCAAGACTGTCCACGGATGAGTTTTTGGTTACTCCAAGCGGCAGGTCCTATGATACCTTAAAGGCTGAAGAACTTGTCAGGGTAAGGTTCAAAGATCACTCCTACGAGGGTGACATCAAACCTTCCAGCGAGAAGGGTATGCACGCAGAACTGTATAAACTGAGAAGAGACTGTAACTTCATAATCCATACCCATCAGTCCAACGCTTCGGCTTTAAGCGTATATGGTGAGGATTTTATACTTGATGAGTATTCGGAGAAAACGGTATCTGATGAAGACAAGAAGATTCTGGGACCGGTTATTCCCTGCGCTAAATACGGCTTGTCATCAACTAAGAGACTTACGAATAATATCGCAAGATCGGCCAAGGCAAATCCTGAAAGCTGCACAGTACTCATGAAGCATCACGGTGCAGTAATTATGGGTAAAGACGACGAAGAAGCCTTTAAAGCCTGCGATGTGCTCGAAGAAGTTTGTGGCAGAATATATGAGAAAAAATGCGGTGAGAAACTTCATGATGATATGGTCGACTGGCAGGGGAAGGAAACTGAAGAAGGTTATGAACTTATAGCCAGAACCCCGTATATCATGGAGATGTGCAGAAGAGGTAAGAGAGTATACGCCTATCTCGATGATATGGCGATGATAAGCGGTTATACGACAGAATGCATCAAAGACAGATCTGACGAAAAAGAATTGCAGAAGGCCATTGAAGGAAGAAACGCCGTTCTTGTCAAAAACGTGGGGGCAATATGTTTTGCGCCTGATAAGGAAGAGGCAGAAGCCGTGGCCATAATTCTTGAGAAAAACTGCAGAGCAGCCAATCTGGCCCTTAAAAAGGCCCTGAGCCCCGTAAACAAGATAAGCGCAGCAGTTGAAAGAAAGGTATACGTAGAAAAATACTCGAAACTGAAAAATGCCGGAGGACAGGAAGATGCTTAAACCCTTAACGAAGGAACAGACAGAGGAAATTCTCCGCAAAGCTTCTGAAGAATTTGCGAATCATGGCTTTGCCAAGGCGAGCATCAGCACCATCGCAAAAAATGCCGGTGTCAGCGTCGGCGTTATATATAAATATTATTCGGATAAGAAGGACCTTTTCAGGGCGTGTGTCGTAAGGAGTCTGAACGCACTGGACGAGGTGTTTGAAGAGGCTCAGACTGGAGATCGGTCCCTTATGGAAATGATTGAGGAACTTATTATCCAGATCCAGAAGTATTCAAGGGAGGAACCGGGATATTTCAGGCTATATCATCTGATCACAGTCTCGGGTACGCCCATCGAGATCGACAATGCGGCTGAAATGATTGAAGGAAGGTCAGCTGAACTATACAGCAGACTGTTCAAAAAAGCGAAGGAGAAGGGCGAGGTTAGACAGGACATGGATCCTAAGTTATTCGCGTACTTCTTTGATAACATGTTGATGATGCTGCATTTCTCCTATTCGTGTGAGTATTACAAGGATAGGTTCAGAGTATACTGCGGGGACGATATAACTCGAAATGATGAGTTCGTCCGCGAACAGATGCTGAAGTTTATAGGAGGTGCTTTAGGTGGCATACATACTGGCATATGACGTAGGTACGACCGGCGTCAAGACCTGCCTGTTTAAGGTGGATAAAGGAATAGAACTTGTGGGAGCTTGCTCAGAAGGTTATGAACTTTATACATTTCCCGATGGAGGCGCTGAACAGCATGCAGATGAGTGGTGGGATGCCATGTGCGTAAGCACAAAGGCTCTCTTCAAAAGGGTCGATGTCAAACCTTGCGAAATCGATGGCATCACTTTCTGCTCTCAGATGCAGGGGCTGGTACTAGTGGATGAGGAGGGGACACCCGTAAGACATCCCATGAGCTATATGGACCAAAGGGCATCTAAAGAGATGCACGAAGGAATAGGCAAAGGTTTCAAGGTAGCAGGCATGAATGCTGCGAAACTTCTTAAATCCCTGAGCATAACGGGTGCAGTCTCAGGAAGTGTCAAGGATCCTATGTGGAGATATCTATGGGTAAAAAATCATGAGCCCGAAAACTTCTCTAAGGTCAAATGGTGGCTCGATGTGAAGGAGTATCTGATAGGACACATGACAGGTGTTTTCGTTATGACAGAGGACTCGGCATATTCCACCATGCTCTATGACACGAGAGAGGAAACGAGGGGCTGGAGCACGGAACTTACAGAAATGTTCGGAGTGGATATCTCACATTTACCGAAGGTCATAAGGACTGACGAGGTGGCTGGCAAACTTAGAAAAGAGCAAGCTGAAGAGCTGGGACTTGAAGCAGGTACTTCAGTATTCGGAGGAGGCGGAGATGCATCCCTAATAGGAGTAGGGGCTGGCTGTGTCAAGGCTGGAGAGACCCATATTTACTGCGGCACTTCAGGCTGGGTATCTACCATTGTCGAGAAGCAGATAGTTGATCCTAACTATATGATCGCATCCATCATAGGAGCTCAAAGTGACAAGTTTAATTATTTTGCGGAGATGGAAACGGCAGGAAAATCTCTTGAATGGGTCAAGGATCATCTCGCCCTTGATGAGATCGGCGTATATTTAAATAAAGAAGAGATAACGGGTGACAAGGAGACTGTATATACCAGCCTTTATGATTACATGTCAGCTGTGATCGACAAATGCCCTCCGGGGTCGGGAGGCGTGATCTTCACACCCTGGCTCCACGGAAACAGATGTCCCTTCGAAGACCATAATGCTTCAGGAATCTTCTTTAACATAAGTCTTGAGACGGGCAAAACCGAGATGATCAGGGCGGTCACTGAAGGCGTATGCTTCCACTTAAGGTGGATGCTCGAGTGTCAGGATAAGAAGATAAAGACGTCCAAACGTATAAGATTTGTGGGAGGAGGAGCTTTGAGCAAGGTTACCTGCCAGATCTTAGCGGATATCACCGGAAGGGTGATTGAGACGGTCGACAGCCCGCAGAATGTGGGTTCAGCCGGAGCAGCACTTACAGCTGCGGTCGGCATGGGAATACTGGATGATATGGAAAGCATCGGGAATCTCATCCCGGTCAAGGAAACATATAAGCCAAGAAAAGAATACAAGAAAGTATATGACAGAAACTATAAGGTCTTCAAAAGCCTGTACAGATTGAATAAAAGAAATTTCTCGATGATTAACAGCAAGAAATAATTTTTTGAGATGTATATTTTTGCGAAGAAATAGTATATACTATCATTAAGATATACAGTGTACTGCAAAGGAGGAGTATAAATGCAATTCTATATTGTTGACGCTTTTGCGGATGAGGTTTTCGGCGGAAATACTGCAGGGGTTGTTATCCTGCCCGACGGCGAAGATTTTCCTGAAGATGAGATATGCATCAAGACTGCAAAAGAACTAAGATATTCGGAGACCGCTTTCATTCAGATGCTGAATGAAAAAGAATTTAAAATAAGATATTTCACTCCTGCAGCGGAAGTTGAGCTTTGCGGACACGCGACAATCGGATCCTTTGCTGCTCTCAGATATGGTGGATTTATCGAGGATGGAGAATATATGAATCATACCATCTCGGGAGATCTTAATATCGGAGTGGAAGGTGAGAAGGTCCTGATGGACATGGCTCTTCCTGTTAAGATCAATGAGATAAATGAACTTGAGAAGCTCAGAGAACTCTATTCGATCATGGGCCTTGATTATGATGATCTTAAGGCCAGAGGACTTGAACTCATACCGCAGATGATCTCTACGGGACTTCCGGACATTATGATGCCGGTGAATACTTTAGAGGATCTTGAAAAGATAGAACCGGATTTCAAGGCGCTCTCGGATCTTTCGGCGCGTTATGAGGTGGTTGGAGTTCATGCCTTCACTCTGGACGGAGACGATGCGACCTGCCATGTGAGAAACTTCGCGCCTCTATATGATATCGATGAGGAGGCAGCAACGGGCACCTCAAACGGAGCTCTGACATATTACGGTTATCTCAATGGATTTGTTAAATCTGGTGATGATTGCAAGTTCATTCAGGGCGAGAAGATGAAAAGACCGTCAGTGATCATGTCGCACATTGAGGCTGACGAAAACGGCTGCCTCATAAGAGTGGGAGGCACCGGTGTAATGGTTGCTGAAGGTGAGATCAATATTTGATGGATAATAATTAAGAGGCGAGCGTGCGGCTCGCCTATTTTTTTTACAACCTATTCAGTGTAATACTTGACCTTATACTCGTCGAGAAATTCCTTGATGACGTTCACGTGTACGCAATGCCCCACGTGAAGGAAAGGCTGGTTGTTTATAACCTGCTGTCTGCCGTTTATCATCATGTGTTCGTTGATCATATCGAAGCCCAGATGCAGGTGTTTGGTCAGACTCTGCATTCCGTATATGATGCCGTTGGAATCGAAGAGGGGACCGCCGCTCTGTCCTCTTAAACCCGGGGTGCTCAGTTCAATACCGACGAGCTTGCCTTCTTTGTTGGCAACGCCTCTCGTATACATACCGTCGATGGGGAATCTGGGCGTAGTGGTTCTGCCCTTTGTCCATACGAGGTCATCGGTCTCTTCATTTATACCGAAGTCTGTAAATTCCGGGAAGGGAAAACCAAGTCTTACGAGGGTGTCTCCCGGACGGATAGCAGAGCTGTTTCTGGCAAATACAGCGTGACCGTGGTAGAGGTTCCTTTTGAAATCCCTGAAGTGAAGAAGGGCAATATCGTGCTCGGGATGTAAGGTGATGTCAATGGGACCGGCACCTTCCACGCAATCCGGAAACTGAACTTTCATCTGGGCGATCTTCTTGGGGCCGAGTTCATACTTTTGCTCAAGACTTCTAATCAGGACTTTGGCCTTGGGACTGTTGGCAATCTCGGCAGCTGATGCCTTGAACTTCATATATCTGTCAGAAATTTTATCTGAAGCGATGATCTGGTTGGCAACATGCTTGGCTGTCAGAGCCCAACCGTCTTCGTTAACGAAGAACAGCGTCGCACAGCCTGGAGTGATCACGTTATCCTTATACACTCTTGATATGAATTTAATGGGGCGGGTAAATCCCCCGACTTTTTCTATGGCGTCTGCAAACATTTTTTGCTCCAATCTTTATGCGGTGAAAAATATTTTCCCTGCAAATTTTACCATAATAAGGTGCGGCAGTCAATTTAACGAAAGGTTATATGGGTTTGCCGGCTACGAATCAACCAGCGGTTGATTGGAATCTATAAACAAGTTATGGTTTTTTCAAAGTCAATCTGCTATTCTTAATTTGGCTGATGACTATAATTAATAAGTAGAAATAAAGTTTGTAACAAATCACCGCGTTAATACATATACATATATAGAAAAAAGGAGGGAGGAACTATGGGAAACACTAAATTTACGATGAACAGTGTCGTGCTCATCGTTATCATATTTTCCGCCATTATTTTCTTCATTACGGTATTTCTTGTAAATGCAACAGATCCGTTTGCGGTAAATGAGTTCTTTAAAATCGAGGGGACAGATCTGGCCATTAAGCACTCTAGCCTTGAGCCGGACGGTATTTACAGAGGAATGGAAGGTTCGGCAGAACTCGTGTTAGAGGGTAATTATGGCAACGATTGGGGGACGACTTATGAAAACGGGAGCCTCTATCTGAATGAGTATTCATTTACGACCGTAGGCATGATAGTGCCTGAAGTGGTTAAAGTTAATACTGAATCCTTTGAGAAAGAATTGCTATATAAAAACGCCATCATAAGAGGAAGATGTAAGTCCGGTGAGATGGTTATTCTTGAATCGTATATAATTCCTTCAAACTCACCGAAGACCAATTCACTGTATAAATTCTACTGTCATTCTTCAAAAAAACTTGAGCCCGACAGTGAAGAGTGCAGTATATTGTTTGTGGATCCTAAGACGGGTGAAGTGGAATACCAGATTGACGACGCAAACATTTTGGAAAAATCTTTTGATATGAAATATATCGAGCGCACTCTCGACGAGATAAGAGAGGAGGATGCAGCATGAGCAGATTAAAGGATAAAATAGGCTTTGGAATTGATGTCAGAAGAAAACTCAATGGGGCTGATCTATATGTGGCAATATTTCAGATAGCATCTGTGCTCCCGGCTTTATACGTTTCCATTGGATCAGGGTATCTGGGTTTATTTACTAAAAAGGGAGTTTTATCGGTTTTGTTTGACCTGGGCATATCCTCTATTCCAAGAGTGGAGTCACTGGCAGCATCAACTTTGTACAGAAGCCTTGACAACGAGATCATAGCGATTATGGCAATCTTGATTATCGCTTTTATCCTGGGACTTCTTAAAAATAAGATATTCAAAGAGGACAAGGAGAGGGGCATCAAAGCCCGCAAAGCGTTTATCGTGCTTATTGCGCTCGATCTTCTGGTCAGACTTATTCCTATGAGTTTCAATCTGACTTTCGGATGGGTAGCTTGCGTAGTTGGATTTTTGGTACGCGCTTTGTGTGCGGTCCTGCTTGCTCTGGATATCAAAGCAGAAAAAAATAAATAACGGGCTTATCAAATAATAAAGGGTCTCTATACTTGAAAGAATTATACTATATGGTATAATGTAAGTGTTAAGGTATTGTTAAAAATGAAGGGATAGAAGAAGGTATGAAAGAGACGCTTATAATGGAGCCTTTTAATGCGCTGTTCATAGGTATTTTTGCAGCGCTTATTTTTATATTGATACTAGCCAGCCTGTTTCTTAGAAAGAAGAGCATAGAGACGAGGAAGAAGGTCCTGGTCATCGCTAGTTTACTCACGCTCATAGGGTTCGTAATATACAAATATTGCCTGTCCATGGATGCAGAATTCGATGCCATAAGGACTTCGATCGGTATGGGTGGATTCAACTGGTGGGGTGAACTTCCTTTGCACCTCTGCAACATCAATATGATCCTCATCCCGATTGCAGTGCTCAAAGATAAACGAGAGCTTCTGGCATTCTGCTTCTTCGTAGGACCTCTTGGCGCCATGATGGCTTTGTCCATGCCAGGGGTTGAATTCAGCGGAGTGTCCATACTGCTTCCGAGAATGCTGGGATTCTACGGAACCCACTTCCTGATCGTGATCGAGTGCCTCGCCATCGTTACCTTCGGACTTTACAGACCGAGTTTCAAGGATATGCCGAGAACAATACTTACCATTATCCTGATTGCCTTATCAGTATTCGCGTTTAACATGATCTTAAGATTGACGGGTATATTCCCGAAAGCCAATTACTTCTATTCGGTAGAGACCGAAGGAAACGTTGCTTTGGAATTATTCCACAGTTGGATACCGATCCCGTTCCTCTATCTCTTGCCGAGTATCCCGATCCTTGCAGTGTACATTTCTATCGTTACGACGGGATTCGCCATAGCGGATAAGAGAAAAGCGAAAGCAACGGATTAGAGTTGAATAAATAAAAAAAGCCCTTGATTTCAAGGGCTTTTAAAGTGCAAAAAACGTTATCGGCAGTATCACACCCGCCACGGAGATTATTTTTTTCTGCTATTCATGTGCCGTTTGATGGCATCGAAAGTCGTGTCGCTGATGTAATGCTCTACACGGCAGGCATCATCGGCGGCTGTTTTCTCATCAACTCCGATATCCATGAGCAGCTGAGTGAGAACGGTGTGGCGCTCATATATGCGCTGGGCCAGAATCTCGCCGGCTTCGGTGAGTTTGATGTTCCCATCTTTATCGTTTTTGACAAGACCTTCTGCTCTCAGAAGTCCGATACCTCTGCTGACGGAGGGCTTTGAAAAGCCCATATGCTCGGCAATATCTATACCGCGGACAGTATCTGACTCTTTAGAGAGTACGTAAATCGTCTCAAGATACATTTCGCCTGATTCCTGTAGTGACATTTGACCATTCTCCTCTCGATGAGTTGTTAGTAATAACTTACCACAAATAATTATATCACACAATAGTTAATAAGGCGAGATTCATTAAAAAAGATTTAAAAAACCCTTGACAGGTTAGCGAGCGCTAACTATAATAAGAATGTAGTTAGACAAGGCTAACTGCGCCAAGTATAACAATTGAAATTAGGTAATAAAGGAAAAACTAATATTGAATTTTACGACAGTAATTATATACATTGCGGCTGCAGTTCTGGTGATTTACGGAGTATATCACACGGTGCAGAAAATAAGGGGCAAGGCGAAGTCCAGCTGCTGCGGAACTCCTGAAATGCGAACTACAGTCAAAGTTGAAGACAGGGACGAGAGTCACTATCCATATAAATACATTTTAGGCGTAGATGGAATGAAATGCAGCGGCTGCGCAGCAAATGTAGAGAACGCACTTAACGGCATGGATGGAACCTGGGCCAGAGTAAACCTTGGCAAGAAACAGGCTAAGGTCCTCACCAAACGAGAATACAACAAAGAAGATTTTGAAATCGCACTTTTAGACACTTCATATAGACTCAGAGATTTCAGCAATCTGAATGCTTGAGCCTCTTTACAGAAAGGAGGAAATAAAATGGAGAATATTTTAAGAATGGGATTGTTTTCAAGAAAACCGCAGACAGAAACGAAAACAGAAAAAGCACTAAACGTAATGGAAGACGGCAAGCTGGATCTTCTCGATGCAGAACCCGGAGTTACATATAAGATAAAAGAGATAAATACAGACGATGAGGATATGAACGCATTCCTTTTCAGACTCGGATGCTACACGGGTGAACCGGTAACACTGATCTCAAAGAAGAGAAAGAACTGCATCGTTGTAATCAAGGACGGAAGATATAACCTCGATAACCAGTTGGCAGAGGCTATCATCGTAGAGTAATATTCATTGCGCTTTTAAGCATACGCTTGAGGCGCAAAAAATTTCCTCACTGGTTAGCGGTTGCTAACCGAAGGAAGACATTTATAAAACTGTCAAAAGATTCTGCTTTAGAGCAGATGGGAATTATTCATACAATAAAGGAGTTATATTATGAGAATTGCATTTGCCGGCAACCCCAACAGCGGAAAGACCACGATGTTCAATGCCTTAACGGGCATGAGCGAGAGGGTAGGTAACTGGGCCGGCGTTACCGTAGGCAAGAAAGAAGGCCCCCTCAAGGAAGAATTCAGGGGAAAGACAGAAGTAACAGCAGTCGACCTCCCTGGCGCATATTCCATGTCGCCTTTCACACCTGAAGAATCAATCACTTCAGAGTTCGTCCGCGAGGAACATCCGGATGCCATCGTAAACATCGTTGATGCGACGAATCTTTCCAGATCCCTGTTCTTTACGACACAGCTTCTGGAACTTGGAATCCCCGTGGTAGTTGCACTTAATAAGAGCGACATCAATGCCAAGGAAGGAACGGAGATCGACGTTGACAAACTGAGTGCTAAGCTCAACTGCCCCGTCATCAAAACTGTTTCCACAGAGTCAAAACATGCTGACCTCAAGGCGGTTATCGAGAAGGCTATCGAGCTTGGCGGAACCGTTCAGAAGGCACCTTACCTTCAGGCAGAGATTGACCTTCACGATAAAAAAGCGGTAGATGCAGAAGACCGTAAGAGATTCAACTTCGTAAACAGCATCGTAAATGACGTTGAAGTTCGTAAGACTTTATCAAAAGAGACCACATCCACAGATAAACTGGACAGCGCACTCACTAATCCTGTAATTGGAATATTGGTATTTGCTGCTGTAATGTACTGCGTATTCTGGATCTCCCAGGCATGGGCAGGTCCCGGAGTTGCAGACTGGTTGGTTGGCTGGATCGAGACCTTTCAGGGATGGGTAGCAGGTAAGCTTGAATCAAGTCCCGCTATCGTATCCGCTCTTGTTGCCGACGGTATCGTTGGCGGTGTCGGAGCTGTAGTTGGTTTCCTTCCTCTGGTAATGATCATGTACTTCCTGCTGGCTCTCCTTGAAGACTGCGGTTACATGGCAAGAGTATCTGCCGTTATGGACCCCATCTTCAAGCGTGTAGGCTTATCGGGTAAGGCAATTATCCCCATCATCATCGGAACAGGCTGCGGAATCCCTGCTATCATGGCAACCCGTACCATCCGTGATGAGAGAGAAAGAAGAGCGTCTGCAATGCTGACCACCTTCATCCCCTGTGGAGCTAAAATCCCTGTTATCGCGCTTTTCGCCGGAGCATTCTTTGCGGGAGCTGGCTGGGTAAGCACAGTTTCATATTTCCTGGGAATCCTTCTGATCTTCCTTGGAGCGCTGCTCGTAAAAGCCATCACTGGATACAAATACAGAAAGTCATTCTTCATCATTGAACTTCCCAAGTGGAAAGCACCTAGCTTGAAGCGTGCGTTCTTCTCAATGATGGAGCGAGCCAAGGCATACATCATCAAGGCGGCCACCATCATCCTGGTATGCAACTGCGTAGTTCAGATAATGCAGACATTTAACTGGCACTTTGAAGAAGTTGAAGAGGGTATGGAAAACACTTCCATCCTGGCGTCCATCGCTTCACCTTTCGCGATCCTCCTAATCCCCCTTGGCTTTGGCGCATGGCAGTTGGCGGCAGCAGCCGTTACAGGATTCATTGCCAAGGAGAACGTAGTCGGAACTCTCGCCGTAGTATACGGGCTTACCAATTTCATCGATGTTGATGAACTGGAAATGACCGGTGACGGAAACGTTGTCGCCACGACCATGGGCCTTACATCTGTTGCAGCTCTGGCCTATCTCTTCTTCAACCTTTATACACCGCCTTGCTTCGCAGCAATCGGAGCCATGAACTCTGAGATGAAGTCAAAAGGCTGGCTGTGGAGCGCAATCGGACTTCAGCTTTGCACAGGATACACCGTAGCATTCCTGGTATACCAGATTGGAACACTTATCACTGAAGGGCATCTGGGAACAGCATTCTTACCCGGACTCATCGCGATCTGTGTAATGGCATTCTGTATAGTGCTTATTGGCAAGAAGATGAGAGCAAACTTCGACAGACAGTACGAACTGCACCAGACTGCAAAAGCTAACGCATAAAAGACAGTGAGACATCCCATAGATGAAAGTTTTCCCGCAAAAAATGTTTTGCGGGGAGGCTTTCATGGTATATAATTTACGTAAGAAAACTTGTCAGAAAGGAGATGATCATATGGCAGGAGAAATCAATATGGCAACAGTTATCGCCGTCTTGGCCGTAGCGATCATACTGTTTCTGGCCATAAGATACATAGTCCGCGAGAAGAGGAGAGGCGTACACTGCATAGGATGCCCCATGGCAGGCGCCTGCACCGAAGCATACAAAGAAATGGAAGCGGACATGAGAAAATGTTTAAAAAACAGTAATTAAAATAATTTTGCCTCTTTAAAATTTAATGAGCGCCTCGAGCAGGCGCTCATTTGCTTGTTGTCTGAAGATTTCTAATATAGTATAATATACTCGTTGAACTACCAGAATAAAAAGGGGAGAATAGAATGTATTATGACAGCTGAAGAATTATGGAATGAATCTGGGATAACCGGTACATATGAAGCGTGGGCTTTCGGAGAAGCTCCGGACAAGTTGGCAGAATTAGTGTTACAAGGTATTAAAACTGCAACGTGTTCGGCTTATGATCTGTATCAGATCAATAATGAAACGATCCCGCAAGAGGGCGATTATAGTATCATACTAAATTCAAAAGAAGAAGCAGTTTGTATTATAAGAACTGTCAAAATATATGTAACCGAATTCGACAAGGTCTCAAAGGAGCATGCCTTCAAGGAGGGTGAAGGAGACAGGTCTCTGGAATACTGGCGAAATGTTCATGAAAGCTTTCTTACAAATGAACTTGCTTCTGTACACAGATTTTTTGATGAGCATACAAAAGTCGTGTGTGAGGAATTTGAAGTAGTATACAATTAAACTTGAATGATTTAAAAAAATCTGTAATTGGTGACCTGCAATAACAAGGAAATAACAAGCATTAAGATGAACGACTTGGAGAAGGAAAAAGAGGATATGGCTGAATCAGTAAATACCAAAGATCACAATAAGAGCAGAAACCGCGTGATTATAGTCGCAATAGTAATTGTGGCTCTTGTTTTGGTGGGAGTCTTGGTAAACAGCAAGCTGCAGGCTTCAAACGCTAAGATAAACTATGACAGTGCAACCAAAACATTGTTTATATACGGCAAGGATGATACCAACATAGAGATCCCGAAATCCATAAATGAAGCTGAATTTCTGGACGCAGACTTTGATACTTTTCACTTAAAGCTCAATCTGAGTCTTGTTGATAAAAGAGATGAGCTTGAAAAGTTTATACCGGAGTACCTTGAGCGTATGAATAACGGGCTCAACGTCATGGGGAAGTCCTTGGCGGAAAACTCTGACCATGAGGGCTTGGCAGAAAGGATCAATAAAAAAGTAGATATTGATTTGATGTCAATTGATGATTATTCATGGTCGGACAAGGGAGACAGCATAGAGTTAAAGATAGGAGACCTTTACTGGCATCATGGTGAGCTGTATGTACTTTCGCTCATGGGCAGTTCGACAGTACAATGGAAACAGCTGGGATATGCCTGGTATGTTGATGAATGCGTAAACCCCTATTGTCAGGCTGCTCCGATATTATTTGAAAAGGAATATCTTGAGAATCTGCAATATTATGACATATATTCAAGAGGCGGAGGAACGGCTGAAGCCTCGATAGATAACTTCAAAAAAATAAACGATGCGATAGCATATAAGTGCTTTACGGAGGGTATGTACTGGGGAGGAGCTCCCTGTGAGGACATGCCTGTCAAGGTTGAACCGCTTTATAGAGCACCAAAGAAAGTCAGCGATCCAGGTGATGATATGAGCGTGTATATGGCGGTATCATTCATAAGTTATCTGTCCGACAAATATGGGTTCGATAAGGTGACTGCCTTTTGCTTCAGCGATATGCCTTTCAACAAAGCTTTTGGATCAGATTACCAGACTGAGTATGACAGTTGGTCTAAGTGGATCCTTGAGACTTACGGAGAATAATGGCGGCTGGTGGGATTATTTAAATCTTCAAATGCGCAAAAAATAATCCAGAAGGATAGGTGAACGATGAAGAGTAAAACTACACGTTACCTGTTTCAGACATAGGGAGTGTCCAAAAGAATTGTAATTCAATTTGAAAACTGGCCTAGAAAATGTAGGGTTTTTTAGTGTTGCATACACACAAAGGTTGTTGTATAATATACAAAAGAATTTATATTTTTTTATACCAAAGAGGTGTAATAATGAAATTTACTTCAAATATTGTACACGCACTATTAAGCTTTTTATTGGTCTTCACGCTGGTATTCGGTGTGTTCGGTGCCACTCCTGCCGTTGCAGACTCCGGTACGACCTATACTTTTGAAGAGGGACTCGATGGCTGGACCACGATTGACGCTGATGGAGATGGCCATAACTGGTTTTGGACTACAGATCTCAGTACAATCGATGAAAGGTATGCAGGGTTAGATTGGAGTACCATCGATTACTACCATAGCTCACCAGGCTCTGTTATGAGTGCATCGTATTCCAACGGCTTTGGAGAGTTAAGACCGAATAATTATCTGGTTTCTCCCATGGTAGAGCTGGGAGGAAGCATCAGCTTCTACACCTGCCCATTGGATGATAGTTATTTCAGTGAGAAAATAGGGGTATTTGTTTCTACGAACAGCAACACCAACCCTGCGGATTTTGTGGAGGTACAGAGCTGGACTTTAACAGATGAGCACTGGAAACAATACACTGTCGATCTCAGCGCATACAGCGGTCAAGGATATGTTGCGATCCGCCATTATGATAGTTACGACATCTATATGTGCATGGTGGATGACATCACCATAACCGCGCCTGTGCCAGTGCATGTCCATGACTTCACCTATTCCAGTGACGGAGCCACCCTTACGGCTACCTGCTCAGAAGAAGGATGCGACCTTACGGGCGGAAAGGTATCATTCTCCATTGCAGCTCCTGAGAAGACACAATATGGCGACGGAAAATCCGCTCAGGCGACCCTTTCCGGAGTTGACGCATTTAATGAGGCTACAGGTCTAGAGGTGAGTGCGGGATCCATTAAATACTCAGGAAGAGGCGATACGGAATATGCACTAAGTGAGACCACACCAACTAATTCGGGGACATACACTGCCGAAATCGCAGCAGGCGAAGGTGGGAGAAATGTGGTAACCGCCACAGTAGATTATGAGATACTTCCCGCAGAGCTGACGATCACCGCAGACCCGAAAGAGAAGACCGAGGGTGAGGATGATCCCGATCTCACATATACTGCAACAGGCCTTGTTGAAGGGGATACAATCACCGGAGCCCTTGCGAGAGTACCGGGCGAGGATCCGGGAGAATATGACATCCAGATAGGAACCATTTCTGCAGGTGATAACTACACCATACAATACGTCGGAGCCAAGTTCACCATCAAAGCAGCCGAGGAACCGGTTGAGCCTGGGCCACAGGAGGAACCCGAGCCACAGGAGGAACCTGAACCTCAGGTGGAACCCGATGAACCGGAGCCAACGGTGGAACCCGATGAACCGGAGCCGGTGGTGGAACCCGATGAACCGGAGCCGGTGGTGGAACCCGAGGAAACGGATAATCCCGAAGTTCCCCAGACCGGTGATGACAGCGGTACCATGCTCTATGTCGCAATGATGTTAGTGTCATTCTCTGCTCTGGCAGCAATCACTTCAAAGAAACGCTATAACAAATAGAGGATTTAAAAAGTTTTATGACAATAATCATGGATCCCAGGTACTGGTTGCATAAGCTTCCCGTCAGGAGGACTGTGAAATATGATAAGTGTTTTGATACCGTCAGTTGAATAATCAGCTGACGGTTTTCTCTATGCATCATCTTTAAAAACTGCATGATATTACATTTAGCGCAAAAAAATTATGCGGAGAAACACTCCTTAATGACCATTATATGATAATATTATATTAGAAAACGGAAAGATTCAAAAGCTTCGAAAAATAAAAAGGGCATACTCTTTTAAAAATATATAGTAATGTGGTATAATCATCATAAAAGAGATATTAAGGATACAAAACCAATTGATCTCCTTTATGTGTGATGACTGGTATGGGGAAACTATAAAGAACACTTTTGAGGAGATCTGAGGGTCTCCTCTTTTTTAGAAGCATATGCAGGAGGGATAAAAATGGAAAACATTATAGAGGTTGTGGGAGATTATTTAGGCGTTATATTATATGCAGTAATTGGAATATTGGTAGCAGCCGCTGCTATCAGAAGCATAATCAAAGTGAAGAAGGGTAAGAAAGTCGATATCCCGCCGGTAGGCGTGTATAACGATCTGCCAAGCAGTGTGACCGGCCTGAACAAATACAAAGAACGCAAGTGAAGATAAACTGAAAAGGTATGAGGAGAAGGAGCATCCTATGCTTAGAATGTAATTTCCACTCATTTGCGTAAAATCGCGATAATGAGTGGAGATTTTTTTCGAAAATGCCACTCATTTTAGCGCAAAAAACATACGCGGAGAACCATTCATCTCATTTACAGTATTCTTCAGAAATAAGTGGACGATTGCAGATTTTTTACGGCTCTTTTTTAAAAGATAGGGGAATTAAGCCGAAAAATCTTATCACGCGCAGATCCCAGACACAAGGAAAACAGACTCGCAGCTCGTGTTTTGTACCAGGGGTGTAACCAAGAAGAATACAAAAGATTTGAAGGTATAAAACACTATCGTGAAGATGGTAGTGAGTTTTGGTCTGCAAGAGAGCTTGACCCTGTGCTCGAATATTCAAAATGGGAGAATTTCAACCAGTTGGACGAGGACCGAAGAAGACTGGTGGTTCGCGGTGATATCAGGCAGATGAATAATCTCTACATTATTTATGTCAAAAAAGACGACCTTGAAAGAGCCAAAGATATTTGCAAAAACATTTGGCCTAATGTTTTAGGAAAGAATACAGTAGAATACTATCTCTTGTTGATGTCAATATAAAAATAAAGACATAAGGAACTACGTGGGGCATAAAGATGCCAAGACTATTTTGAATAATTACTGCTTCGATAGAAACGGAAAAGAGGGCAAGAAAGAATAGCTGGGAATGGCCAGATCACCGTTTTCGCTGAATGAAATCTCTGCAGAAAATGGACTGAAATCTGTACCCAAAACGTATGAATTTGTACCCAAATTGGCGCAATAGAAAACCCCTTGAGGCTTGAAACACAAGGGGGTTTCTGGCGGAGACGGTGGAATTAGCCATAGGCTTAAACCATTCAGACCGCGCCAGAGCTTGCCTTCATGGTAAGCCTTGGAATCCGACCATCCGCTGCTCTGACTGCGCCTACGGATTGACAGTCGCAGGGATAGGTCAGGATGAAGTATTAAAGAAAAGTTCAAAACACTACAGAAATAAGGAGGTCTGACACGCCGTCCGTGTTTTTTACCAGGGGTGTACCCAATACGCTGATGATTATTTTAATTTAAAGTATCATTTATAGTATCATTTTGAATTCGAATGTGATACAATAATAATGATTCATCAAGGAGGTGCGGCTATGAGCGTTCTGGCAGAACTGACAAAAGAATATAAAAAGCTAGGCATAGGCGATCAAATCAATTTTGATAAGCTCTATTTGTATTCCATAATAACTCATTCAACCGCAATAGAAGGTTCCACTGTTTCGGAAACTGAAAACAAATTATTGTTTGATGAAGGAATCAGTGCAAATAAGCCAATAGCGGAACAGATGATGAATCTGGACCTGAAAAAGGCTTATGAAGAGGGAATGAAGCTTGCCTCAGATCATACTGATTACAGTATTGAGATGCTTTGTTCTTTGTCCGCGCTAGTTATGAAAAATACCGGATCAGACTATAACACGATATTAGGCAGCTTCAGCAGTTCAAATGGAGATCTCAGGTTGATAAATGTAAGTGCGGGCCGTGGGGGAAAGAGTTATATGGCCTGGCAGAAGGTACCTGCGAGATTGGAGGAATTTTGCACTTGGCTAAATAAGGAAAGGACAGAGATCAATCTGGGTGATATCGATAAAATATATGAACTCAGTTTTCTGGCACATTATAATCTGGTATATATTCATCCTTGGGCAGATGGGAACGGCAGGATGGCAAGACTTGTGATGAATATGATACAGAATGAATTTGGTATGATACCTTCAATAGTAAAGAAAGACCATAGGGCGGTTTATATTGACAGCCTTGCACGCTCTCAAGAGGCTAAGCATCCGAAGGAATTCATTGATTTTATGATGAATGATCACATTGAAAATCTAAAACAAACTATCAGAGAATATAGCGAATCCATAAATGATGATACTTTAAACCTTGGATTTGATACTATAAATGATACTTTAAATCTTACTAAGAAAGAAGAAATCGTAATTTGTATTATCAAGCAGAATGTAAATGTGACTATCGATGAGATGACTGTTATTACAGGCTTCAGCAGACCAACGATCACAAGAGCTATTAGTTCTTTGAAGCAAAAGGGAGTTCTGGAGCGCGATGGCGCAAAGAAGAATGGAAGCTGGAAGATTATTAAATGAAAAGATTTACCAAATTCCTGATATCAGGAAAGAGAGGAGCCAAGCATGATGCAAGGCTCCTTTTATATTGGCGGAGACGGTGGGATTCGAACCCACGTGCCATTACGGACAACCGCATTTCGAGCTTTTGAAGGTACTGTTCCCCGCTGTGCGGCAGAGTGCGTTTTCTGTGCGTTTCATCCCGCCGAAAACTCAGGTATTTCAAGGCTTTCCGCCGTTTTTCCTTGGAATCCACGGGGCTTTCCGGCTTCGGCTCGTATGTAGGCAAAATCACGTTTTTGGAAAGAACTGCGGAAAGAACGGAAAGAACTACATCCAAAAGGCAATACGCAGGCAGGTTCGAACACCGACAAATCATTTTTGAGGTGTATTGCTATGAACAATATCAACTGGGACAAACTCCCCGACGAGCTGACCATGGAGCAGTTTTACAAGCTCTGCCACGTCAGCAAAAAGACCGCCCGGTATCTCCTGCGCAGCGGCAAAATCCCCTGCAAGTATACCGGCAAGCGGACACATTCTTATACTATCCGAAAGGAAGACGTAATCGCTTTTCTGAAAGACCGGGAGAAGGCTTTGAAAACTATATGGAGAATCAGACAAAAGATGGGACAAAATTCTACACGGAAACTGAGAACTGTCAAAGCTTCCACGGTGATTTCGTATCACGCTGTAATCTATCAGGCGCTGAAATACGCCATGAAGATCGACCTCGTGACGCAGAACGTGGCCATGAAGGTGGACAGGCCGAAGAAAAATGACTTTCAGCCGGTCTCAAATCAAAATCAACACCTAGATTGTTTTTTTCTGAGTTACGAATTGCCTGTGAACCACAGTAATATACAGATTTAGTACGGTTAGTTGAATTTAAAGTGATATTCATCGATTTTATCGTCTATTATTATTAATGTTCCGTCTCGTTGAATAATGAACATACCTCCATAAGCTGCGAAACCGATTTCAACAACATCAGTCAACCCGTTTATATATTCACAAAATCTCCATCCGCAGTCATCAGGAACAAGTATATTCCCCGTATTAGTCAAAGCAACTGGGAATTCTTCAAAAAGTCTGTTCATTGTTATTGTATAAGCAACATCCTTCCATGATTCAATTACGGCTTTATCGTGATTGTATTCCCCCGCAATCAATACAGTCCCATCTTTGTTTACTCCGGTTATTGTGGAGTGGCTCATCGAATCAATAGATATCCATTTTATATTTTCCCATGTTGATACCTCCGAAGACAAGCTGGTATCTACCGGAATACCGCTGTGAATATTCTGGTCAGTCACCGTTCCATCTCTAAACAGATAGGTTGCATCATCCAGTGTCTGTGCAACTTGTAATACATTCTGATTTGTTTTTGTGCTATACTGCTCGAAATAACTGCAGCGGAAACAGTCTCCAGCTTCAGTAACAACGTACACATAGCCCCAGTGTCTGGTTCCGGTGTCTCCCGTAACTGCAACATAAGCCCGAACAATTCTAGACTGGCTGTTAATGATGTTTAAATAGTTCATCAAAGCAGAATAATCCTCGTCAACTTTAGTCCCTTCTTCCGGACTATCATGAAAGTATAAGATATCAAATCGTTCCTGTGCTATTGCATCATCGTACAACTGAACTCGTATCACTATATCATCCCTGAACACAAGGATATTTGACTGAAAAAAAACAAAGCAATTAATGGAGTCATTCCATTCTGTGCTGTTTAGATGATATGTATCATAAACTCTGCGAGACAATTCATCCTTGTCAAATCCGCTGAACTGAAGTTTTCCGTTTTGTAACGTTATCATGTTGACCGAAGAGCGATCAGAAGACACACGCACATAAGATGTACCGGGAGGGGAAACGGTATTTTCGGTTTGAATTATTTCAGTAGTATAGTCATTGTTCTGGATATTATTGGTGGGATCATTATTAATATCATCGTTTTCATGTCCGCTTGTTTCATGATTTGGTATAACAGTGGATGAAGTAGAATCAATCGGGTCGTCTGCACTGGATTCATATTCTTTTTTGGCATTCACGCATGCGGATAAAGCAAAGAGCAGAGTACAGAATAATAATATTATGCGTATTCTCATTGCATTCACCTTTCTTCCGTCTTGTCTCAATCAATCGTTATATATTTTGTAATTTCACTGAATTTCATAGGATCAGATGATGATTTTATATATGTTGAAAGAAGCTTACGATATCTTGCTGATTTATTATTTGAATATGAATCGTAAACATAATATGATCCATTCTCATAAGTCACAACAAGGGCATGATCTGAACCAACAAGTATAATACCTTGTTTCATCTAACAGTTCGATCTCGATTGTTATACCTTGACTGGTGATTGTATGTTATATTTCATCTCTGAGCTTCGGATCGTCTAAGCCTCTGTTGAGTGCTTCGCTGTTTTGAATTTGTACCGAAAGCAAAGTTGGACTCTCATCCTCTTCTGTGTCTTTCTCTGTATTCAACTTCAGACATCCATAATTAGGCATTACAGAATAAATCAACGAGCAAATAACCGTTACTGCTAAAATATTTAAAAGATTTCTTGCCATAGTATTCATAAGCCTCCAATATAGAATTATAAAAAAACATCAAAAAGTACTGTGACTCAACAGATTGTGATAGAATGAATTGTTCATATCTTTAAGTATACTGAAAGAATTATACTATGTCAATACATTTTCACCTAAGTTGCAATTAAATGCCATTAAGTTGCAGAAAACTATATGGATTGTTTGTTTATCAACTAGCTTAAAATCAGAAAGGAATGATCATCGTTGAAAATGACAAGGGCAGCTTTGATGCCTCAAAGTCGGCAGGACATATCGCATCCCCAAAGTCCACCTTCTGGAATATCTCTGCGTCGGCTCCCGGGCCCAGCAGCAGGCAGTCTGATTCTATTCAAAAAAAGTTCAAGGCGGCATCCTTGTCCCCCTGAGATCGAATGAAGTATAATGATCTCGGTCAACGACAAGTGCCGCCCTGCGAGAAAGGAGTACATAATGGTAGCAGGACA
>JAEEGL016199621.1_pt1 | contig 23538 bp, 20 predicted proteins | sample 9134231 | NCBI WGS metagenome assembly JAEEGL01 (sample SAMN16246548, study PRJNA631951) | gut metagenome | biome: gut microbiome; feature: rumen; material: fiber-attached | host: Bos | place: Iran: Karaj | collected 2018-10
AAAAGACTCCTCAGTTATTTATTCAGATACAAAAAGACAATAGTGATCGTAATGTTCATCATGGCATATTGTGTAGCGGTAAGCCTTATCAACCCGCTCATCATCGAATCAGCCATTGATGATTACATCACACCCGGAAATATCAAAGGCGTGTTCGTGCTTGTTGCAATCGCACTTGCAATGAACGCGGGAAGAGTGGTTCTGGTCAAGATCAGAATGTATGTGATGAGTAAGATGACAAACTCCATCATACAGACGATCCGTGAAGAAGTGTTTTCACACCTTCAGACACTCGGTTTTAAGTTCTTTGATTCCAGACCTACCGGAAAGATCCTTTCCCGTGTAATGGGTGATGTTAACTCGCTCAAGCAGGTGCTTCAGAACTTCGTTATCACACTGCTTCCCGATTTCATCACAGTTATCGCGGTAATGATCATCATGCTCATTAAGAATCCCCGCCTTGCACTTGCGGGAATGGTAGGACTTCCCATCCTGATCATCGGCCTTCTCGTTATCGAGAATCTGTGCCGCGTAAGATGGCAGATAGTAAGAAAGAAGTCATCCAACTTAAACGCATTCCTTCATGAGAACATCTCCGGAATCAGGATCGTTAAGACCTTTGCGGCAGAGGATGAATCACTTGAGACCTTCGACGAACTGACCAAGGAACACAAGGATGCATTCATCAATGCCGTAAGAGTAAACGACGCATTCAACTCCGTAATCGAAGTAAGTACCGCCATAAGCATCATCACCATGCTCTATGTTGCGGTTAAGGTACTTCACATGGACGCAACGAATGTGGGACTCCTTGTTGCATTTTCAAGCTACCTTTCACTTTTCTGGCAGCCCATTGCCAACCTTGGAAGCTTCTATAACCAGATCATCACAAACCTTGCTGCGGCAGAGAGAGTTTTTGAAGTGATCGATCTTGAGCCCGAGATCAAGGACGGCGAGAAGGTAGGAGAGATGCCTGAGATCACCGGACGCGTACGCTTCAAGAATGTAGGCTTTGCTTACGAAGACGGCGTTCCCGTTTTAAATGATGTAAACTTTGATATCAAACCCGGAGAAACCATAGCACTGGTCGGACCTACGGGTGCCGGTAAGACCACCATCGTAAATCTCATTTCAAGATTCTATGATGTACAGACCGGTACGGTAATTGTAGATGACACCGATGTTAAGGATGTTTCCATAGACTCTCTCAGAAGTCAGCTCGGCATAATGACCCAGGACAATTTCCTGTTTACCGGAACCATTCGTGAGAATATCAGATACGGTAAGCTTGATGCCACCGACGAAGAGATTGAAGAAGCATGTAAGAAAGTAAACGCTCATGACTTTATCATGAACCTCGAAAAGGGTTATGATACCGAGCTTACCGAAAGAGGCGGCGGACTTTCCGCAGGCCAGAAGCAGCTTCTTGCCTTTGCCCGTACTATTTTGTCGGATCCCAAGATTCTTATCCTCGATGAGGCAACTTCATCGATCGATACCAAGTCCGAGATCCTCGTACAGAAGGGCATTGCGACCATCCTGAAAGGAAGAACATCATTTGTCATCGCTCACAGGCTTTCGACCATCAGAAATGCCGACAGGATTTTCGTTATTCAAAACGGCGGTATCGCCGAGAGTGGAAATCACGAAGAGCTTATGGCCAGAAAGGGATTGTATTATAATCTGAATATGGCCCAGGCTTAATCGGTGCTCGTTTTATAGAGAAAGGAATACAGTATTGAACGAACTGATCAAAGATAATGAACTGATCCCGGTTATTCTCGTCGGTCTCAGAACTACTGAGCGCGAAGACGAATTCGAGCATGCGATGAACGAACTGGTAGCTCTTTGTGAAGCATGCGATCTTGAAGTACTGGCATCAATGACACAGAAGCTCGAGCATCCCGATAATGCGACATGGATCGGCTCGGGTAAAGCACAGGAGCTTGCCGAGGAAGTCCGCGTAAACGATGCGGAGCATGTTGTATGTCTCGGTAACCTTTCACCAGCACAGATGAAGAATCTTCAGAAGATCATAAAGGTTCCGGTATGGGACAGAACAAATCTCATACTGGAGATCTTCTCGAGAAGAGCAAGAAGCCGCGAAGCAAGACTCCAGGTTGAGTCCGCATATCTTCAGTATATGCTCCCCAGACTCACCGGTATGTGGCAGCACCTCGGCCGTCAGAGCGGCGGCGGTGGCAGCAGGGCAAATAAGGGTGTGGGTGAAAAACAGATCGAGCTCGACAGACGTCAGATCTCACACAGAATAACCGAATTGAAAAAAGAACTCTCTGAAGTCGAACATACAAGGGACGTTCAGAGAAACGGAAGGAAGAGGGACGGATATCCCCATGTAGCACTTGTGGGATATACAAATGCCGGAAAATCAACTCTCATGAACTGCCTGATCGAAATGACGGGCAAGTCTGCCGAGAAAGCGGAAGAAAAGAAAGTCTTCGAAAAAGACATGCTCTTTGCAACTCTTGATACATCCGTAAGAAAGATCTCCGTTCCCGGAAAGAAGACCTTCCTGTTATCCGATACCGTAGGTTTTATTGAGAATATCCCTCACGATCTTATCAAGGCATTCAGATCAACTCTTTCTGAACTTAAATATGCGGATGTCCTTCTTATCGTAATGGATTCATCCGATCCTAACCATAAGGATCATCTGAAAGTTACCGAAGATACCCTTAATGATCTTGATGCAAAGGGAATTCCCAGGATCTATGTGTATAACAAATCGGATCTCCGTGATCCCGATATGACTGTTAAGAATACCCCGGACAGTGATTCGGTGTACATCTCAGCCAAGAGCGGATACGGAATAGAAGATCTCTTAAACTCACTCGAAAAGATCTTCACCGAGGGAGATAAGGACGTAGATATCGTGATTCCCTACACTTCGGGCGACCTTCTTAACAGACTTCACAAGGAAGCCAAGGTCATCTCCGAAGACTACGTGGAAGAGGGAGTACATATCACAGCTAAGGTACCTGCGATGCTTGTCGCATCCATGGGACTGTAAAACAAAATGGACGGTTCATAAGAACCGTCCATTTTATATTATGATTATTTACTTTACAAATCCGATAGGAACAGGAGGACAGAAGATTGCGACATAGCAAGGTCCGTACCAGTCTATTGTCTCGGAATACATTGCCCTTGCGGACTCGGAAGTGATTACCGATCTGAAAATGATTCCCTCATACTCGAAAGTATAGATGAGAGTAACACCCTCGGAATTCATCAGAGCCTTGATGATCTTGCTGCTGATAGCACCGGTAGTGTTGTAGTTAACGACTCTTGAGGGATTGGGGCTTCCGTCAGCGCTAAGGCCCTGAGATGCGAGCGCGATCTCCTTGACTTTCTTTTCTATCTCTTCGTAGAAAGCCTTGTCGTCAGGAACTTCTCCGCCACCTACATGTCCTGAAGGAACTTCGGTATCGCCGGGAATTTCTGGGAATTCAGGGAAAACATCATCGTCTGAAACTTCGGTATCGACAGGATCAACGGTATCTGAGGTGGAAGGCGCATCGGTTGAAGGAGTCTCATCGACGTTATCCGTATCAGGAGATGCGGGAGGCATATCGATATCAACATCGGGAGTTTCGGTAGAAATCGGATCGAAAGTAATATAGTTATCGGTCCCTTCACCACCCAGGGCTTCAACGGAACTCATAGGATATAATCTGATATTTCCCGAATAATTGTTATTGTTGTATTCGAAATTGAATGAACCGGTTGCGGAACTTTCATAATTGAATGACTCATAAGGAACGTATGCTCTCATCATGATCATTTGAGTATCTGAAGAGAAAATTCGAAATCTTGACTCAAAATAGAAGTTTCTCCATTCGCGGCCATCATCTCTCATTCCTGAAAAGGAGATGTTGAATGAAGCAGTTTTATTACTGACGGAAACAGGGCTTGCACTGATTTCCAGGGTGGGTTCTATTCCAAGGCCCGTATAATCAAGTACTTGAATTGTCTCAGAGAATTCAAAAGTTTCCGGAGTCTGGGATACAGGCTGTGAAGGCACTGATGCGTGGGCTACGGATGCGGGGATGATGCTCAGAAGTCCTGCAACGGCAAGAGCTGAGACTGCGGTTAAAACATTTAAGATCTTTTTGTACATAATATAAAAACTTCCTCCAAAAAAAAACATCTTTCACATATTAACTGCACGGTTGACCTTTTTCAATAGGAATATTAAAATTTTCTAAATTTTATTAACAAATTATCAACAAGGAATATTATGGCCATTGGGGACGGTTCTTTTGGTCCGTGATTCTTGGACCAAAAGAACCGTCCCCAATGGCGGCACGTGATTCTTGGACCAAAAGAACCGTCCTCAACGGCGGCAACAGACCTGACAAAGGGGTGCGTCCCCATTGTCAGATAGTGTAAAATAGTTGTACTTATGAAAGACTATATCAGAAAACACCAAGCACACATTATCGTAATAATCGTCAGTTTAGCAGCACTTTTTCTCAGGTACGGTTTCAGGGATTATATCAGTGATGATATGAGCATCAGTCTGCTTCCCTGGTATGACAGGATCTCGGCTATGAGCCTTAGAGATGTTCTGAGGACACAGATAGGAGATTACAATCTTCTGTACCAGATCGTTATATTTATTCTTACGAGACTCCCCGGAGAAGCTGTATATAAGTACAAGATCTTTTCCGTAATATTCGATTATCTTCTTGCGGGCGGAGTATATGCTTTCGTAAAGAAACTCACGGATAAAAACAAAGCGATCATTGCATATGCCGTTACACTTTTCCTTCCTACGGTCTGGATGAATTCCGCACCCTGGGGACAGTGTGACTCTATTTATGTGGCGCTTATCATATGGGCTCTGTATTTTCTTTATACCGATAAATCCATATTCTGCTTTATCCTTCTCGGTATCAGCTTTGCATTTAAACTTCAGACCGTTTTTATCCTTCCCTTTGTAGCGTTGGTTTATGCATACGGTTTGATAAATAAAAAGAAGACGATCCGTCTTTATCATTTCGCAGTTATGGTCGGAACCGTTATCGTAATGACGCTTCCGAATATCATAGCCGGCAGGCCTTTTTCCGATATGCTGGCAGTCTATAAGGACCAGACTCAGGCATTCCAAAATATCTCAAGAAACTACCAGAGTATCTGGAATCTTTTTGGTCTGACATATGATGCCGATGCCAAGTGGTGCATAGGTTTCACCTTCATTGCGCTGGCTTCCCTTATGGTTCTCTTTTATATGAAGAAAGCGGACGTGACCGGAAAGCATTTCATCCGGTGTGCATTTATCCTGTCATACACCTGCGTGATGTTCCTTCCCTCCATGCATGAGAGGTACGGATACTTGTATGAGATCCTCGTGCTGATTCTTGCGTTTACGGAAGCACTTGGCTGGATCCCGGTAATCATTTTCCAGCTTATTTCCATTAAGACCTACTCATTATTCCTGTATCACACACCGCTTAACATGGAGTTTTTAAGCGTTGTTAACGTTCTTGTTTATGTATTCGTGCTCTATGTTTTCTACAGGGAATTATCGGGAAGACCCATACACTTCGATCTCTTTTCGCTTGCGGAAGAAAGAGATGAATCCATCCACCGCCTTGCGGCAAAAGAAAACTTCCGCCTCAGTAAAAACGATTACATTGCGATCCTCCTTCTGACAGGCATTTTCCTCTTGATAGGATCCTTGCATCTTGGCAGGAAAGAAGCTCCGGTAACATATGAAGAGTTCGGAACGGAATGTGAGAAGGGAACAGAAATCTATGTATCTCTTAATGCGTATCAGGATGTAAGTGCGGTATGTATATATCCCCGTATGTCGGGCTCCGAAAGCTTTGATCTTTATTATGCTCAGGACGGGGAATGGATTGAGATCGATGGTGACTTCACTCTTAAGGGAGTATTTACCTGGAGAAGAGTTGATGTGAATGTTAAGACGCATCAGTTCTGTATTATTTTCTCGGATCCGAAGGTTGAGATAGCGGAGGTTGTTTGTCTTGACCTGTACGGAAACCGCATAAATCTTATTGAAGGTTCGGAACCTGCGGCGGTATTTGATGAGCAGGAAATGCTTTCTTCAATACCGACAGGATTTGATTCGATGATATTTGATGAGGTCTATCACGGAAGGACCGCGTACGAATTCGTAAACGGTTTGAAGATTTATGAAAACACTCATCCTCCGCTCGGAAAGACACTTATCTCCATCGGAATCAGGCTGTTTGGAATGAATCCTTTCGGATACAGGATCATCGTTTTGTTATTCGGTATGATATGCATTCCTCTGATGTATCTCCTGGGACTGAGAGTTACCGGAGACAGCAGATATGCGATCCTTGCAGGAGTCTTACAGATCACCGAATTCATGCACTTTGTTTTATCGAGGATCTCGACCATCGATATCATCGTCGCGTTCTTCGTATTGTGCATGTTCTACGGATGCATTGCATTTATCTGTGAGGAAAAATACAGACATTTGATCTTCGCCGGAGCTGCATTTGCATTCGGAGTTGCGACCAAGTGGACTGCGCTTTATGCCGCAGCGGGACTTGCCCTTATTCTTTTCATCCGGATGATAGGAAAGATCCGCAGCAAGACTAAGTCATCCGAGATCGTTAAGTTTATCCTGATCTGCGTCGGAAGCTTTATCGTACTGCCCGCGATCGTTTATGTGCTTTCGTATGTTCCTTTTGTCAGGGTATATTCGGAAAAGAATTTGCTGGAGCATGCGATCTCAAACAGCGCTCATATGCTTGATTATCACAGTCATGTCAATTCTGAGCACCCCTTCGCATCGCCCTGGTACAGCTGGCCGTTTGACTGGATCCCGCTTCTGGATTCGAGAGCGATCTTCGGAGACAAGATGGAGATCATCGCAACCTTCGTAAATCCCTTTGTGTGTTACGTCGGCCTAGCATCGTTCTTCCATCACATTTACATGGCAGTTAAAAAGAAAGATGTCACATCGGCGCTGCTTGTTGTCTTTTATGTGAGCATGTTCCTGCCCTGGGTATTCATTACAAGAACCGTGTTCATCTATCAGTACTTCATATGTACGAAAGTCCTGATACTGATGATCTGCAGGAGCATTCAATGCTTAGGCTTTAAACGCGAAAACGCCGTGATAAAGTTTTCCGCAGGAGTATCGATCGCACTGTTTGTCGTATTCTTCCCGATCCTTGCGGGTTTGATGGTAAGTTATAAATTTATCGATGAGATATTGGCCTTCCTTCCCACCTGGTGGTTTTAATATGTTTTGTAAAGAGAGTCCGAAAGGGCTCTCTTTTTCATAAGCAGTCACTTAAAAAATTTAAAGTAAAACTTTAAAAAAGTTCTTGACGAGGCGTTTTGGGGATGATAATATTCAGTCAAGCTTAAAAAAATTAAAGTGTCACTTTAAATATATAAACTGACTGTTAATATTTGGGAGGCCGGATATGAAAGATAAGAAAATGAGATATTACAAAGAGTGCTTTTCGTTTATGCTGATAATGATAGTACTTATGGCTGCATGGGGACTGATCGAGGATATCAGGACCGAAAGCTCCGCATATGAAGTCAGATACGAGGCAGATGAGACATTTGCAACAAGAGGAAATTTATATCGTCTCTATATTAATGACGAATATTGCTGCGATATAGATTACAATAGATACAGCATTACCGATGATAACGGAAATACAGATTACAAATACTGCACACTTATAAAGGATGCATCGAACCTGACTTATACGATTATTCTCTGCGCAATGTTTTTCATTGTTATCAGAATTGCGGAGAATGCGTACACCGGTACTCCATTTACGAAGAAGAATATCGATCTTGTTAAGGTGATATCATTTCTTCAGCTCGCACTTGCGATATTACCCGGGCTTGTAAGTTTTGTCATGTCACTCGTTAAATTCAATTACTACAGTTCATCATTTGATATCACTACTTTGTACATGATTGCGATCGCGTTTGTTATCGGACTTATTGCTTTTATTTTCCAAAAGGGACTGGCATTGCAGGAAGACGTTGACAGCATTGCCTGAGGGGGATCGTATATGGGAATAATAGTAAGATTGGACCGCGTTATGGCGGACAGAAAAATGTCATTAAATGAACTTGCGGAGAAGGTCGGACTTTCGAATGTAAATATGTCCAACCTGAAAACCGGCAAGATGAAGGGCATCAGATTCGAGACTTTAAATTCCATTTGCAAGGCTCTCGACTGTCAGCCCGGAGATATATTGGAGTATACGGACGATGAGTGAAATTTGGGATGTCTTTACCATAGACAGAAAAGTGACCGGAAAGACCTGTGTTCGCGGAGAACAGGATAAACTCGAAGACGGTGAATTCCATATGTGGGTCATGGTCTGGATCAAAAATCCCGAGACAGGTAAGTATCTGATCTCACAGCGTATGGCCGATAAAAAAGTAGATCCTTTGAAATGGGAGACCGTTGCCGGCCATTCCATTAAAGGAGAGACCTGCGTTGAAGCGGCTGTTCGTGAAGCTTATGAAGAAGTAGGGATCAAGTTTGATCCGCGTGAAGCAAAATGCGTAGCGACCAAAGTTGCACTTACGATGGACGGGGTCAGACACAACTGGATCCGTGATTCGTATTATTTTGAAACTACCGAAGAACCCGATCTGGCAAAGGCTACGACGAAGGAAGTGCTTCAGACCAAGTGGGTTACATTCGAGGAATTCAGAGAGATGTATGAAAGAGGAGATTGCTGCCTCAACATGGGAGATCTCTACGGATTTGAATTAAAGCCTGTGCCGGAAAACGGATATAAGGATATTATCGGAAAAGTTGTTAAGGGTAAGATAGACAGGCCGATCGGTTCTTCTCATCCCCGTCATCCCGAAATGATCTATCCCGTAAATTACGGATATGTCGACGGCGTTATCGGAGGCGACGGAGCCGAGCAGGACGTGTACCTTCTCGGTGAGACTTCACCCGTTTCCGAATATACCGGTAAGGTCATTGCGGTATTCCACAGATATGATGATAAAGAGACTAAGTGGATCGCACTTCCCTGTGACGAAAACGGCGAGATCCGAAAGGATGTTAAGATCCCGACGGATGATGAGATCAATGCACAGATAGCATTTCAGGAGCAGTTTTTTAACGGAGTTTTATGCAGGTAAGAATAAGCGTTTTATTGAACAAAAGGCGGTGTCTATGAAGAAAGAATTTACATTAAGTAACGGCATAGTGATTCCTGACGTGGGATTCGGTTCGTATCTGTCGACCGTTAATGCCGGAAAAGAAAACATCAAAATGGCTTTCGATGCCGGATACAGGTATATAGATACAGCCAGATTATATAAAAACGAAGAAGAGATAGGACAGGCGTGGAAAGAGTATGGCTTATGCAGAGAAGAAATCTTCCTGTGCAGTAAGGTGTGGCCTTCATGTCTCGGATATGAGAAGACCAAAGAATCCTTTGAGGAATCATGCAAATGCCTTCAGACTGAGTATCTCGATATGTATCTCATTCACTGGCCCAAGAGCAATCAGACAGATGAGAACTGGGCAGTGAAAGTGGCAGAGGGTTGGAAAGCTCTTGAGGATCTATATAACGAGGGCAGGATCAAGGCAATCGGTGTATCAAATTTCCTTCCTCATCATCTGATGGAACTGATGAAAACCGCGAAGATAAAACCCATGCTCGATCAGCTTGAACTTCATGTCGGTTATATGCAGGAATATACTCTCGGATATCTGAAGAGTGAAGGAATCCTTCCTCAGGCATGGAGTCCGCTCGGAAGAGGCAAGGTTTTGAATGATCCAAGAGTTGAAAGCCTTGCAGTTAAATATGGTAAGACTAATGCACAGGTTCTTCTGCGTTTTCTCATAGACAGAGGAATTCCTGTTATTCCTAAGGCATCATCTCTTGAGAGAATGAAACAGAACCTCGACGTGGACGGATTTAATCTTTCAGCAGAAGAAATATCGTATCTGTCAACCATACCTGAAACAGGATGGTCCGGAGAGCATCCGGATATGGGGGATTTTTGAGAAGAGTATAAGAAATAGGAGACGAATGAATGAAAGCACTTGTAATCAACTGTAGTCCGGTACGAACCGGGGCAACTGCCGAAATCGTTAAGATCATCAGCGAAGAATTGAATTCTCGTTATGAGACGAAATCCATATGCATCGATGATTATGTGTTTGCTTTCTGCAAAGGATGCAGAGCCTGTCATAAGACCGCTTCCTGTGTGATGGCAGATGCACCTGTGATCAGGGAAATCATGGGTGAGTTTGATAATGCGAATATCATTGTATCGGTAGCTCCTTCATATTGGGCGGATATCCCCGGACAGTACAAATCATTCATTGACAGATGCACTCCCTGGTGCAATACTCACGAACCTCATGCAACGATCAGCTCGGGCAAGAAAGGTTATGCCGTAGCACTCAGAACAGGCCCCAATATGCCGGAATGTGAAAGACTGATCGGAAGCATCGAGCATTTTTACGGACATCTTGAGATCGAATGCTGTGGACATTTGGGGCTCACATCGATCGAATATAAAGAGAACGTCGAACCCAGAAAACAGGAGATATTGGATTTTTGTAAAAGTATTTAATGCAAAAGCTTTCTAAGGAACAAAAAGATACTCTGGAAAGACTCGGCTTTGGAAATCAGCACCTTTGGGGTGCCGGTTTTCTTTTTATTGCTTTTATGATCATCGTCATAAACATGGTCTGTCGCGTGGTCGACAGTCACAAGTATGATGAGTACGAATATACCGTCGGTACAGTAGTAAAGTTTACTTCTTACAAGACTCCCAGGACAGGAGTGCGCGGAAACAGTTACGATTATTACTATTCCATAGAAGCAGAGTATTACGTCGACGGGTACGATAAGGCATTTAAGATTTCCGATTCCGGCGATGCATATATGTTTTTCAGAAAAGGAAAAGAACTCAGGATTTATTATGAGGCAGATGCACCCGTAAGAGCTTTTATCACCAAGAAGGATTTTCTGACCGGTTTATATCTGCCTGCCGAAAAGCAGTATTATCAGCCGCTATACTTTAGCCTGTTTCCGACAATTATCGGAATATATCTCATCGTCGACTACATGAAGGCAAGGAAACGTGCGCTTCAGAATAAGTTGTTTCCCCGTAAAAAAGTAAAAAGCAGTAAAGATCCCGATTACGATCCCTACCTTCACGACCTGGCACGTATGCCCGGTTATAAAAGAGGCTGGATTCCCTTTCAGATCTGTGGAACAGTTTTCTACCTGTTTACGATGTTCGGTGGTATAATGACAATTCGTTCGGTTATCCTTAAACCTACCGGAGACATTGTTTCTCCCATCATATTCGTAAGCTTTCTCATGCTTCTCGGTCATGGAATGCTGGCCGGTGTGCTCTATTCGATCTATTACTTAAACGGTAAAAAGAAAGCATTCATTACAGGATTTATGGCTGATGAAGCAACTGCCGTATATGTAAACCGTGATGAAGCGGCAGAGATCCTTTGGAAGTTTGTTAAGAGATACATGGAGTCCGAGCCATTCTTCAGCAGGTTTAAACTTGAGTATAACAGAGACTGGCTTGAGACTTATGAAGATAGGCTGGAGCACCTGAAGGCCAAGGCACCTTCCGAAGAGCAGACACTTGAAGGACGCATATGGCATCTCGGATTTTTGGTTAAGACAGTAAACGACGGAAGAAATAAACCGTATCTGGAAGTGTCATGTTCGAGAATTCCGGATGAGAAGATGGTTGCAGACCTTTTGTATCTTCTTACATATGAGAAGGTTGTCCGGTTCTTCGATCCCTCATATACGTCGGGATCCGACCCCGGAAGATATGTGTACGTCTATATGATGGAGAAGAGGGCGGTCTACTCGTACGGAAATCACGGCTGGTCATCCGACTACAAATGTACTACCGCAGAGGATGTTGCAAAGCTGATAGTCAAAACCTGGAATAATTCCGTCCTGATAAAGGATAATCCGTACGCTGGAAGGGATTGGGATTTATATTATCGCTCATTGCGCAATGTCAAACCGATATAAATAAGAAATTGACCTTTGGCGCCATTCATGGTCAAATACATGTATCGGGAAATTAATCCCGAAAATATAGCGAGGGAAAATATATGAGTAATTACGCTAAGCTGTGGCTCGGCTATAAGAGCAAGAAGGAAAATAAGGATTGCAAATGCCTTAAGCAGATCAGAATTAACGGAGCTGATGAAGCTGATGTTATAACCAAGAACGCCGTTAAGGAGTTAAAAGAAGGCCTTAAGGCAATGGTTGATATCGAGTCTGAAGTATCTTTCGGCACGGCAGTAGCTCCTGTTGCAGTATCTTGCGGCAAGGATATTCAGGACAATGAAGAGTACAAGATCTCAATTGACGGGGACGCACTCGTAATCGATGCAAAGAGCACCACAGCGGCTTTATATGCAGCTTTTGATATTCTCAGAACAGTTTCAACCGAGAAGAAGGTAGCAGATGTATACGCATCCGCTAAGACCGTTCGTCCTTCCAATCCTTTAAGAATGCTTAACCACTGGGACAACATGGATGGAAGCATCGAGAGAGGATATTCGGGACAGTCTTTCTTCTATGTTAACAATGAGATCGTGATCGACGATCGTACAAGGGACTATGCGAGACTTATTGCATCCGTAGGAATCAATGCTGTTGTCATCAACAACGTAAATGTTAAGGATGCGGCTTCCTATATGATCACCGACAGATATTTTGCAAAGCTTGCGGAGCTCGGTGAGATATTTGCAGAGTATGGAATCGGATTATACCTGAGTCTTAACTATGCATCCACCATCGAGATCGGAGGACTCGACAGTGCGGATCCTCTCGATGAGAAAGTAATTGCATGGTGGAAAGATAAGGTTGCAGAGTGTTTCGCCAAGATTCCCACTCTTAAGGGATTCCTTGTAAAGGCAGACTCAGAGGGACGCCCCGGACCTTTCACTTACGGAAGAACCCAGGCGGACGGAGCAAACATGCTTGCGGATATCGTTAAGGAGCATGGCGGAATCATCATCTGGAGATGCTTTGTTTACAACTGTAAGCAGGACTGGAGAGACTATAAGACCGATAGAGCAAGAGCAGGTTACGATAACTTCATGCCCATGGACGGAGACTATCACGATAATGTCATCCTCCAGATCAAGAACGGCCCCATGGATTTCCAGATCAGAGAGCCTATTTCTCCCCTTCTCGGCGGTCTTAAGAAAACAAACCAGATGCTGGAAGTTCAGATCGCACAGGAGTACACCGGTCACCAGATCGATGTCTGCTATCTGATGCCAATGTTCAAAGAAATCCTCGGATTTAAGACATACTGCGGTGAGAAGGATGATACCGTTGCGGATATCGTAAGCGGTAAGACCTTTAACAGCAGATACGCCGGAGTTGCAGCGGTTACCAATACAGGTAATGATTTCAACTGGACCGGAAATTATCTTGCAGGTGCAAACCTCTTTGGTTTCGGAAGACTTAGCTTTGATACCGATCTTTCCTCTGAGGAGATCGCAGAAGACTTTATTAAGATGACCATTTCCGATGATAAGGAAGTTGTTGATACGATCATGTCCATCCTTCTTCCTTCACGTGCCATCTATGAGAAGTACACCAGCCCCTTAGGAATCGGCTGGATGGTGACTCCCGGACTTCACTACGGATGCAGTGTTGACGGATATGAGTATGACAGATGGGGAACATATCACAGAGCGGATCACCTTGGAATCGGCGTTGACAGAACCGATAAGGGAACCGGATATGCGCTCCTTTACAACGAACCCAATGCTTCGATGTATAACTCACCCGAGGAGTGCCCCGACGAGCTCGTACTCTTTTTCCATCATCTCCCTTATACTCACAAGCTTCATAGCGGTAAGACTGTTATTCAGCACATCTATGACACTCATTTCGAGGGATATGATGAGGCTAAGCAGCTTGCAGCAAAGTGGGATTCGCTTAAGGGTAAGGTTGATGATGAGATCTTCGAGAATGTAAGAGAGCGTTTCGAAAGACAGCTTGCCAATGCGCGTGAGTGGTGTGATCAGGTTAATTCCTACTTCTACCGCAAGAGTGCTATTCCCGATGAAAAAGGAAGACAGATCTGGTAAGGCGTAAGCGATGAATGAGATTCAGAAAAAAGCAGAAGAGAGCATTGCCAAGAAATACCATAAGCAGCTCTTTTCTCCTTTTGCGAAAGCATGCAAAACATACAAACTCATAGAAGAGGGCGATAAGATCGCGGTATGTATCTCGGGCGGAAAAGATTCCATGCTGATGGCCAAGCTTTTTCAGGAGATCAAAAAACACAGACAGGTGGAGTTTGATCTTGAGTTTCTTGTTATGGATCCCGGATATGTCGAGGCTAACAGAAAGCTTATTGAAAGTAATGCGGAAAACCTCGGAATTCCCATCACGTTTTTTGAAAGCACGATCTTTGATACGGTGGATACTATTGAAAAGAATCCGTGCTATCTGTGTGCGAGGATGAGACGTGGTCACCTCTACAGTAAGGCTAAGGAGCTGGGCTGTAACAAGATTGCGCTCGGACATCACTATGACGATGTTATCGAAACGATCCTCATGGCGATGCTCCACGGAGCACAGATTCAGACGATGATGCCCAAACTTCACAGTACCAACTTTGAAGGAATGGAACTCATCAGACCGATGTATCTTATCCGCGAAAGCGATATCTGTGCATGGCGCGATTACAACGAACTTCGCTTCCTGCAGTGTGCATGCCACTTTACAGAGACCTGTTCTACGGTTAATGATGACGGATCCTCGGGATCAAAACGTCTTGAGACCAAGAACCTCATCGCAGAACTCAAGAAAACAAATCCGTTTGTGGAATCAAACATTTTCAGAAGTGTTGAGAACGTAAACCTCGATACTGTGATCGAGTACAAACAAAAAGGCGTTCGCCATCATTTCCTCGACGAATACTAAAGCTATAGAAAAAGGCGCCGGTATCAACCGGCGCCTTTGAAATTTATAAACGGGATTATCTGAAAAATGCCATTTCTTCGTCCAGGATCTTGGCTATATCATTAAGCTCGTTAGCCTTCTGTGATAGGGATTCCATGGTTTCGGAAAGTGCCTGCATAGAGGTTCTGGTTTCTTCCGAGCTTGCCGCATTCTCTTCTGAGATTGCTGAGAGATTGGAGATGGTCTCGGAAATGGTGTTACTTGCTTTTTCTGTTTTATCTACGTTTGTAACGATCTCTTTGGTAATGGCTATGGACTTGTTGATATCGGCGATAAGCATATCAACCTGTTCGATCGTCTCATGAATGGTACTTCTCTGATTGCCGATCTTTTCCTGAACGCTTCCTGCTTCTTCCATAGTCTTGTTGGAATCGGAAGCAAGGCCCTTCATAGCTTCCTGAATATTCTTGGCAGCATCCGCCGACTGATCTGCAAGTATACGTATCTCATCCGCAACAACCGCAAATCCTCTTCCTGCTTCACCTGCTCTTGCTGCTTCGATGCTGGCATTAAGTGATAAGAGATTGGTCTGGGCTGCGATGGAATCGATGATGGCGACTGCTTCACTGATGGTTGTAACTGCGGTGTTTGTATTGCCGATCAGTTCGACGATACTTTCGATAGCCGCATTACTTTCTCTCGTGGATACTCTGAGTTCGGTAAGCTTATCCTGGCTGGCCTTTGAGTTCTTCTGCATCATGTCAGCGGTTGAACGCATTTCATCGGTGCTCTGAATGATAAGTCCGATGGACTCATTAATGTTATTTACGCTTTCAACAGCTTCCTGAAGTGAATCTGCCTGGCTTGAAGCTCCTTCAGCTACATGTGTTACGGATGCGGTAACGTTATCCGCAGTTTTGGAAACGTTAATTGACGTATCGTACAGATATCCTGCAGATTCATCAACCTGATTGGAAGAGTTTCTTGCATTTCCGATAACGCTTCGGATCTTTGCTGCCATGTCGAAGAGGGCAGTCGACATTTCGCCGAGTTCATCCGAACGATTTTTAACTTTATTACTAAGGACTATATTGAGATCGCCGGTAGCCATCTGACGAACCGCTTTAACGTTTTCATCGAGAGCAGCTACGATACTCAGGACATACATCACAGTAGCGATGGTAAATGCAATGATCAGAATTCCCGCTAATGTGAGCATGATCTTAACGCGGTGGCTGATATAGTTGCTGATTGTGACCTTCTTGAGTCCGACGAAAGCCATGCCGTAGATATCGCCGCTTGCATCTGTAAGGGGTTCATAGGCAACGTAATATTTTTCACCGTTTATAACTACGTTCTGAGCCTGATAGCTCTGTCCGTGTTTAAGAACCGCGTCAATGACAGCATCGCCTGCTTTTGTTCCGATTACGCCTTCGATACTTGATCTTACTCGGGTATCACCTTCAAAAAATGTATAGTCATATCCGGTCCTGCTGTGCATGTCTGTTTCGAGATCGTCTGTTGAACCGTCATCGGTATCTGCCGTATATTGCAGAACCATTGCGTAGGTCTGACATGTAGCCATAACGCCCTGCAGAACTTCGTCTTCCATACCTCTTCTGAGGTTGATTACGGCGATTATGGTGATTATTCCACCGATGAGTACGAGAGATAAGAGAACCATTCCTGTGAGGATGATCTTGATGGACATCCTCCTGCTTTTGCCGTCCATAGAGTCGACACGAACCATAAGAGCCCCCTTTCATCATAAGAAATTCCCGTTTCATAAGAAAAAAAAGACCATTTACATCGTAACATATGAATTATGAAGAGGGAATTTAGTTATTTTTTTATCAAAGATGGTGAAACAGGCCCTCTTGCGAGATTTTTTATAACGTGTATAATGATTTTGTTAGGTATTGAAATAATACTTAACAGAATTCCAAAACACATTGATCGAGTCTCTATAAAGAGGACAGGTTATGAATAACAAAAATAAGAAAAACAAAGACGGTTTAACAGAAAAGCAATTTCTAAAGCAGTACAATCCCGGCAATTACAAGAGACCTTCTGTAACAACGGACATCCTGATCATCGGGATGAATGAGGATTACTCCGGATTAAAACTCCTCCTCATCAAAAGGGGCAATCATCCCTACATTGATTGCTGGGCACTTCCCGGAGGATTTATCGAGGAAAACGAGACCGCATATCAGGCCGCTGCAAGAGAGCTTGAAGAAGAGACAGGCCTCAGGGATATTTATCTCGATCAGATCTATACATTCACAAAACCCGGAAGGGATCCCAGAACATGGGTTATGAGTATCGCATATCTGTCGCTGGTTCCAAGACTTGAAGAAGTAAAGGGATTTGATGATGCGGAAGATGCGGCATGGTTTGATCTGAATTTCACCGATTCTTCTATTGAACTGTCGAACGAAGAGAAGGGTGTAAAGATCGTTTACAGTCTGAAAAAAGAAAGATTCCTTAACGGTGCGGTCAGATACGAAAACTACATCTCTACACTTGAAACAGAGGAAGCTCTTGCATTCGATCATGTTGAGATCCTGATCGAGGCCATGAAGAAATTAAGAGAGCAGATCTTCTACAGCAATCAGGCGTTCTGCCTTGTAGATAAGACATTTACATTACCTGAACTTCAGGCAGCATATGAAGCGGTTCTCAACAGACCTCTTTACAAGAAAAGCTTCCGTGACATGGTAAGTGAAAAGCTTGTAGAGACCGGAACAGAACGCAGATCCAATATCAAAGGCGGAAGAACCAGTAAAGAATACACATTGAAATGAGGGGGATTTAACAGTGAATAACAAAAAATTCAGGGTTTCAAAAAATAAGCGTAACACTTCGGTACTTGCACTCTTGGGTTGTTTTATCGGTACTCTTTTTATTACAAATGCCATATTTGATGTAGAGACGAATCCGCTTCCCTGTGTGATTATCAGTGGTGTGGTTGCATTGATGGTAGCCATTCTTTGTATTGTATTCGTAAAAGAATACTACATGCAGATTCAGGAGGATGGCTTCGAACTTGTAAAGGGCAAGAATATCACGAAATATCCTTTTGAGGCGTTCGCAGGTTCCAATGTTACCAGACATTATATGAACGGTATATATACAGGTACATCCCGTGAGATTAAGATTAAGCCTGCATCGGGTAAGGCTATGACCATTAACGCAAACAATCTGTCCAAGGGCTCCTTTGCGGAACTTGTTACATATCTCGGTCAGTCCAGATTTACTCAGTCACATGACATCGAAGCAACCGCAGAGTACTTCAAAGAGGGCGTCGGATTTGATATCCCGAATGACAAGATAATCAAAGCAAATAAGAATAAGATGATCGGATGGATTGTATTTACCGTAGCATTAGCAGTACTTTTCTTCGGAATGCTTATATATCATTTTGTTACCGGCTACGATACCGCAACCTTTTTTGTGATCATGATCTTTGCCGGTCTCGGCGCATTAGTGGAACTGATCATGGAAGTTATCCCCGCAGCGATTATATGCCATAAGATGAAGAATATGCCTAACCGAATTCGTATGGATGAGTATTCATTAACCATCGGTGATAGGAATCTCAGTTCCGGAAATGTTCTTAATATTTTGATGGTTCCTGCAGAATATACCATCCTTACCAGAGACTTTATAGTGGTCACTAAGGATGGGGAAAAACTCAAATACAATTTCGGAAAGAATGATTACAAGAGCAAGCGTACATACGAACATTATGATAAGCTCTGCAGTGCCATAGAAATCTGGTGCATAGTAAACAAGATCAACTTTATGCAGATACTTGGATAAGTCCGATAATACAATGTCAGATATAGATTAATTTGGTTGTTAGGTTCCCGGAGGCTTTATGAACAGACGTGGCTCGGAAGAAAATAGAAGATCCAATGGTGGTTTTTCAACAGTTGCAATCATCTCGATAATATTGTTCGTAGTTGTTGCTATTTTTGCAGTGATTATTGTATGTGCTGTAAAAGAAAGAGATCGAGAAGCTTATAGAGATAGTGAAATAAGATCTATTTATGACAAACTAAATAATGATGAAACCAAAGATGACAAACGGGCCAGAATGGAATTCGTATGCAATATGGATGACCTTAAGCCGGGATTGTTTGCTTCTTCAGACGAAAGAAGAATATACGCCGGATTAAAAACACAGGCATTGTCAGAAATGTGGAACCCTGAGACGGGCTACTATGTCTTGATAGACGATTACGCCGACCTGTTAGCGGATATTGAGGAAGATAAACTAAAAGACGAAATGGTGCCGATGACGGAATATGGCAACGTGGTTTTTAATTCGATCGATCACAATAATGAATCAGCAGAATCTTATACCATAAGTTACTATGAAGACCTTATGGGAGAGGAAAGCGGAGCTGTTTTTGTAATAGATATGGATAACCGTGAAATCGTGCTCTGGACAGATGGAGAAGTATACAGAGGAGTCGGTACTGAAAATATTAATGACATTTTAGATAATACATATGTTTATGCCGGTGACGGAGATTTTTATAAATGTGCCGCTAAAACATTTCAACAGTTGCTGCGTTATATGGATTGAGTAAGGAAGACGGGCCGGCTAGAAATGGTTTTGAACATTGAAGAACTTTCAAAGAAATATAAAGTAAGACGTTTGAAGGAAGGAGATACGGAAGAAATAGTATCACTTTGTAGTCAAAATGAACTGTATTACAGATATTGCCCGCCTTTTGTGTCGAAGGAGAGTATTCTGGCTGATATGAAGGCTCTGCCTCCGAATAAGGATTATCCGGATAAATACTATGTCGGATACTTTGACGGAGAAAGGCTCATTGCCGTGTTGGATCTGATCATGGCTTTTCCGAATGAGAAGACTGCATTTATCGGTTTCTTTATGACGGATGTTTCCATTCAGAATAACGGTATCGGAAGTTCGTTGATCGGTGAACTTACCGACCATCTCAGGTCGATTGGAGTGGAAAGCATTCGTCTCGGTTGGGCGGATGGTAATCCCCGGGCTATGCACTTCTGGCATAAAAATGGCTTTGTAGAAACAGGTGTCAAATACGATACGGATGATTACACGGTTGTAGTGGCTCAGAAAGATATCCTTTAATGCCCCAAAAAGACAATGCCAACCTCGCAACTTATAGTTGTGTTACTTACGAAAAAAGCACTTGTTAGTTGATACCGACTCATGCATTATTCAAGTAATCCGTTTCATGAGGAGGGAAGAATGAGTTTGAGGTTTATAAAAGCAAGTACATCCGATGCGCTGACAATAAACGGGATATCTAAGAGGTCGTTTGACAGTGATGTTTCTGTCGGAGCTCCTGCTCCCTGCGGCCCTCCCGGATATATGTCGGTACAGTTTCATACCAAGATGGCGAAACAGGGTCATCTGTATAAACTAACAGATGAAGGTCTTATTGTCGGAGGAGCACTCCTTTTTCAGAAAGGGGATGAGTTGAACATCGGAAGGATTTTTGTTGATCCGGAGCATTTCCGAAAAGGTTATGGCATCTTTATAATGCAGGAAATCGAGAAGATGTTCCCCGATGTAAAAGAGTTTACGCTTGATACTCCAATCTGGAATATCAGAACGAATTCTTTTTACACGAAGCTGGGTTATACGGAAGTAAAGCGTGATAACGAATTTGTATTTTATTCAAAGCATTTGTGATGCGGATACGAAGAAGAATAATACGCCTTTTGCGGGCGTATTATTTTTCAATATTATGTGAATTACAATGGGATTGTATGTATGCCAATTAAAAAAACGTTGGATCAGTGTTTGGAAAATGCAAAAAGACTGTTTGATCTGAACGGATATGTATGTGAAAAGGTTCCGGGACATGAAGGCGGGCGTAATTTGGTTTATATATGCGTACGAGCAGGAGAGCCGAAGTTCGTATTAAGGCTTTCCGGTCTTGGTGACAAGGCAGCTGAAGACTATTTGGCAGAGGCTGAGTTCGTGCATTATCTTGCAGATGCAGGTGCTCCTGTGGCTGATGTGATTGCTTCAGTAAACGGTAGGCTTGTCGAATCATTTTCTCAGGACGGAAAAGATTATTATGTGGTGCTGTTTACCTATGCCAAGGGGATGCTTATATCGGATAACGGGTACCGATACAGGGATGGAGTACCGCTGGAAGAATATTTTTATAACACAGGTAAGGTGCTTGGCACTATTCACAGACTGTCTAAGGAATATAAACCGGTAAATAAACGACCTGATTTCTTTAACAAATACAACCCGGAATATATGGATGTCTTGATACCTGATGAATACGAAGAACTGAAAAATGCGATTGGAGATCGCTTGGAGAGATTCGGTAATCTTCCGGTGAGTGAGGATGTTTACGGACTTGTACATTTTGATTTCAGTGATGGAAACTATCATATTGATATGAATACCGGGGATATTACGGTGTTTGATTTTGATAATTGTATGTATTGCTGGTATATGTTTGACCTTGCCAATCTTTGGATTCATGGAACCGGATGGTATCAAAATGAGCCTGATCCCCGAAAACGTATGGTGGGAATGAAAGGCTATTTTGAAACCGTATTGGCAGGATATAAGAGTGAAACCGATATTTCGGATGAAATGCTTGATCAACTTCCTTTGTTTATTGAAATGGTTCTTGTCGAGAATATAGTTGATGAGTTTGAATGTAGTGCACGAGACGGAGAGAAACCGGATCCTGAAGATATCGAAGAAGCTGCAGATTGTCTGATAAATAAGATACCGTATGTCGGGGGTGAATTATGAGTTTGGAAATTCAAGATAGATTTTTAGGAATAAGCAGTGCGTATTCTGATTCGGACGGTAGGATCACAACGGATTATTCGGGTTTTGCTGATAAAGAAACCAATATTCCTGTGGATGAAAATACGATATTTCCGGCTTGTTCAATTTCGAAATTCATAACAGCTATATGTGTTATGAAGGCAAGTGAACAGGGGCTTATTGATATCGATGCTCCGGTTAATAACTACCTGAGCAATTGGAAATTACGTACACCGGCAGGCGATGAGAGCAAAGCATCTATACGATCACTTCTGTGCCATGCATCAGGTATAATCGATGGAGAGGACGGGTTTTACGGACTTCGCAGAAAGGATCCGGTGATCAGTCTGACAGATATCCTGGATGGGAAAACATCTTATAACAACAGACCTGCACGCGAGGAAAAATTACCTTGGTCGGAATTTGAATATTCGGATGCAGGTTATTGTGTTCTTCAGATGATGCTTGAAGACATCGCTCATATGCCGTTTGAGCAGGCTGCAAAAGAAATGCTTTTTGATCCGATAGGACTTGCTCGTACTTTCTTTGCATCACCGAAGAATGTAGAGAAATACGAAAATGAATTCGTAATGTCCACCGGTTACGACGAAACAGGGACGCCCATTCAGGGGAAATATCCTCAGGTTCCGGATCTTGCGGCATCAGGACTTTGGACCACTCCCCAAGAACTCCTGATGATTGCCTGCGAGTTTTCTAAAGCTTATTACGGTAAGAGCTCATTGCTTAAAGAAAGCTCTGTGAAGGAAATAGCTAAGCCTTCTGAGAAATTTTCATGGATCGGTCTCGGAGTATTTATGGGCGGAGAGAATGAGATCATATCCAGGGGCTGGGGTGAAAACGGACAGAGCATGCTTAAGATCAATTACGTTACAGGAAAGGCAGCTGTAGTAATGACTGATCAAAATCCCGGTGTGGATCAGACTGAATCGGGCATAGAAGAACTTATTAACAAATTGATGATGTGAAAGGAAATATTTCTGAAAAAGTAAAGTTTATGATGATAGAAACCGAAAGACTCCTGCTTAGGGAGTATACCTTAGATGATTTTGATGCTTTATATGAAATAATGTCGGATGCTGAGACGATGCAGCATTATCCTGCTCCGTTTGATGAAGCAAGGACAAGACGCTGGATCGAATGGAATCTTGAAAACTATTCACAGTACGGATTCGGATTGTGGGCTGTTGTTTTGAAAGAAACCGGTGAATTTATCGGAGATTGCGGAATTACCTTACAGAATATCGATGGTGAGAGACTTCCCGAGATCGGTTATCATATCCACAAAAAGTATTGGAGACGCGGATTTGCCAAGGAAGCAGCACTGGCCGTCAGGGACTGGGCTTTCGAGAACACGGATTATCCGTCGCTGTATTCGTACTGTAAGTATACCAATGAAGCTTCATTCAAAACCGCTGAAGCAATCGGCATGCACTTTGAGAAGGAGTATCCCGATGATGCCAACAAGATTACTCATGTCTCTGTGATACACAGACCATGCACTTAAAAGTGAAGATTGAGGGGCTTCAAAGTTAGTTGGGGTTTCTCAAAGTTTTTTGGGGTCAATCGTTAGGGTCTGACGAAAATAATAGCCAAGTTTTTTTGGGGTCTGTCGTTGGGGTCTGGCAAAAAAAGTATACATAATGGTTCAGGGATAAGCTTTCGCTTATCCCTGTTTTGCAATGAAATCATTCATCTTCCATATCATAGTAAGTGACCGGATTGTATTCGGGTACTGCGTTGATGACCGGATTGTCT